>Ga0187886_1003635_pt1 | contig 11460 bp, 14 predicted proteins | sample June2016WEW_20_1_FD_133001 | JGI IMG/M metagenome (GOLD analysis project Ga0187886, IMG submission 133001) | Peatland microbial communities from SPRUCE experiment site at the Marcell Experimental Forest, Minnesota, USA - June2016WEW_20_150 | ecosystem: Environmental > Terrestrial > Soil >...
GGAGTTCAATCTTACAGGATTTAACTTTACATTGTGATGATGAGGGAAACCTGTATGTCAGAATTAACAAACAAAAGTTGTTCCGTGGTGAGGTTCAATTGGGAGATGATGACCCAATCCGGATTAAGATCAAATTTAATCGACTCATTGGCGATTTGCATGAGACAATCATCCGGTTCTTGGGGCTGGAATAATTGTACAAAACAGTTGACTTACACGTTATGCCTAGAGTGGAAGATGAACAATCATGTATAAAGACAGCTCAAATGCTCAAAGCGGCAGGATATCGTGCAGTTGCGCTGACTCTCCCAACTGGCCTCTTGAAAGATCGTGTCCGTTCTTTACGTAACCATTTTGCCAATTCAGGAATTGAGCTGTTTGTTCGTATAGACATAAGTTGCGCTAACCGGCAAGAATTGCTGAGACTACTACGTCGTTTCAGGAACGTATATGATGTGGTTGCGGTGAGATGCGTTAATCACACTCTTGGACTCGTAGCAGCGAGAGATAGACGGGTAGACATAATTTTCTTTGATCCTCTCAAGCGAAACGTATGGTTTGATCATTCAATCGCGAATGTCTCGCGTGCGGCTCTGGAACTAAACGTCAGCAGTTTATACTCAGAGAGCATCCTCATCACGAAACTGATGAAAGAAATTGATATTGCAAGACAGCACAAGGTGAGAATTGTACTGTCGAGTGGTTGTACTTCACCTCTGATGATAAGAACGCCAGAACAATTGAGCGCGATCGGTATGGTCCTAGGCCTTAATGTACGTCAGGCTAGTGACGGAGTCTCGGCGATTCCTTGGTCTATCATCGAACAAAATGTTGAGCGACGGTCAAAGGAGTATGTCGAAGATGGCGTAAGAGTAGCCAAGAGGGTAAATTGAAGGATGAGACGTTATTTGTTAATTCGAATTTATTCTGACAACTTAACTGCGCTTTCAGGAGAACAGTTCAATGATGCTCTTCTGAGTTCAGTGCGCAAGTACTTCGGCGAGATCGGTGTCAGCACTATTGCCCCCAAACTATTACGGTTTGATCCACACAGATTTGAGGCCATTGTTGGCTGTCAGAAAAGTCGAGAGAAAGAATTGCAAGCGGCTGTTGCGCTCATCAGAGAAATTGCTGGGTCGTCAGTAGCAGCATTGACCGTAAGGATTTCGGGTACAATCAAGAGTTTAGTGACTTCATAGCAATGTTTTTGATTCAGCTATTATGTAGTTGGCTGGGGATGAAGAAGCCAGTCCCAGCCAGATCTTTTTGCTGAAGAGATGATGACCTCAGCGACGGGCCGACCCACATTCACTCGATCCGACCGGTTTACGAGTAACCTAGTCATCAAATTGCAAATCGCCGTTTGGGAGTTCAGGTAAAGGTTTTATTGCAGAATCTTACTGGATGGAACGAATTTCGCGCTAGAGGAATTTGAATTGTCAATGTTTTCTGTTCCCGGAGCTTACGATCGTGCAATCACGGTTTTTTCGCCAGATGGGCGACTATTTCAGGTTGAGTACGCTTCAGAGACGGTGAAGCGCGGAGCTACAGTTCTTGGAATTGCTTGCCCAGGCGGAGTTGTCCTTGCCGCCGAGGAGCGGGCGACATCAAAATTGCAGGACCCAACATTCATGTGGAAAATCTTCCAAATAGATGAACATGTTGGCGCTGCGGTTGCCGGTTTGAGTTGTGATGCTCACATATTGGTTGATCAAGCTAGAGTTTATGCACAATCTAATCGATTGCTGTATGATGAGCCAATTGATGTGGAAATACTTACACGCAGAATTGGAGAAATCAAGCAACTATATACACAACATGCGGGAGTCCGCCCGTTTGGAATATCCATACTGTTTGGCGGATTAGACCGGAAGGGCAGTCGCTTATTTTGGACAGATCCCAGCGGGGCATTTCTCGCGTACAAGGCGTGGGCTATTGGATCGGGAGGAGACGCTGCAAACGAGATACTTGAGGCCGAATACAAGGATAACATGACTTTGGACGATGCAGTTCTGCTCGCGTTGAAGTGTATGAATAAGGTGTTGGAGGAAAAGTTGGATGCTCAGAAAATACGGGTTGCAACTGTTCCAGCAACATCCAAGATGTTTGCAAAACTCACGCAGGAAGAAGTCGAAAAATATCTTAAACGGCTGGATCTATCCAAAAAGGCCGTTAGCCGATGAGTGAAAAGTTCACAACAGCACGAATTTCAAGAAGCGGCGAAAAATTCGAGATCCTTGTGAAACCAGATCCAGCACTAGAATATAAAATGGGAAAACAGTTAGAGATATCCCAACTGCTGGCGATAGACGAAATTTATAGTGATGCAGGGAAAGGAACCCGTGCATCGGTCGAGAAGCTGGAGAAGGCATTCGGAACCACTGACCCAGTTATGGTTGCAGAGGAGATTATGAAACATGGCGAGCTGCAACTTACCACCGATCAACGGCGACAATTGGTTGAGGATAAACGCAGACAGATCGTTGCCTTCATCAGCAGGAATTGCATAGACCCACGCACCGGTACCCCTCATCCACCCATACGGATAGAGCAAGCACTAGCTCAAGTGAAATTTGCCATAGACCCATTCAAGAGCGCTGACGAGCAAGCGAAAGACATCATCGACGAACTCAGAACTCTTCTACCCATTAAGATGGAGCAGATGCGTGTCGCGATTAAGATCCTCGCCGAATTTGCCCCTAAGGGATACGGTGCTGTCAAAGGCTACGGGACAATAACCCGTGAAGAATGGCAAGCCGACGGGGCTTTGGTTGCCGTCGTAGAGATGCCTGCCGGACTATATGGCCCGTTCGTTGAGAGGCTAGGCAAGATTACGCAAGGCACAATTCAGACAAAAGTGATGAAGTAATAGCAACAGAATCAGTTAGCCAAAGTATAATTATCAGCTTTCCGTGTTCTGTTCAACTTCGAGTTGGAACCATTGACGATGCACGCTGAACCAAAACAGCTAGTTACCCCAGGAGAACTCCTGGCCGAAGGGCCATACTTTGCGGGAGAGAATACTTACCGTGACGGTTCAAAAATATACTCCTCGCGAATCGGACTAGCAGACCTCATCGGAAACAAATTGATTGTAGTGCCCATAAAAGGAGCGTACATACCGAGGATTGATGATATAGTAATCGGCAGAATCACCGACATCGGAATGTCAGGTTGGCAAGTCGACATATCCGCGCCCTACCCAGCAATGCTCCCATCATCTGAGACACCAATGGACCGCGATGCTGGCCGAGGGGATCTCGCGCACCACTACGGGGTAGGAGATCTCACTCTGGCACAAGTAATAGCCTTTGACCGAAGTCGCGACCCATTACTAACCACCAAGGGAAGAGGACTAGGCAAGGTGACCTCAGGAAGAGTAGCCAGGATTGCACCTGCCAAAATACCACGGGTTATTGGCAAAAAAGGTTCGATGATAACAATGTTGAAGAAGGAGACAAATACCGATATTGTACCCGGACAAAACGGCATCATCTTGGCAATAGGGAAAAACCCTGACCAAGAAAGAATCGCCGTAGAAGCTCTTTACATGATCGAACGAGAAGCCCACACCAATGGCTTAACCGATCGAGTAAGAGCCATGATACAGGACGAAATGAAGGGAAAAGTTGTTGAATGACCAGAATACAGTTCGATTAATTAACGATAACGGCCTTCGAGTTGACGGTCGACGACTCGACGAACTTCGACCGATCAAGATTGAAGTTGGAATTTTAGACAAAGCAGATGGATCAGCCTATGTTGAACATGGAAAAAACAAAATATTGGCAGCAGTCTACGGCCCCAGAGAAGCCCATCCTAAACACATCGCATTGTCAGACCGCGCCGTCGTTAGATGCCGATACCACATGGCACCATTTTCAACCGAAGAGCGAAAATCCCCAGCACCCTCAAGACGAGAACATGAACTATCAAAGGTAATTAGAGAATCACTCGAGCCAGCAATCATGTCTGAATACTTCCCAAGATCTACGATCGACATATTCATAGAAGTTCTACAGGCAGACGCTGGCACAAGATGTGCGGGAATTACTGCCGCCGCGCTCGCCCTCGCCGACGCCGGCATCCCCATGCGTGAGCTTGTCTCAGCCTGCGCTGCAGGAAAGATTGACGGAAAGGTCGTGTTGGATCTTTCAGACGTTGAAGACAAGAAAGGAGACGCAGACTTACCCGTTGCGTTGATGCCAAAGTCAAACGTTGTCACCCTGCTCCAAATGGACGGATCCCTCACAGAGGAAGAATTTGTCCAAGCAATGGAGATTAGCACCGATGCCTGCCGGAAAATTTACGAAATGCAACGAGAAGCTCTCAGACAAAAATATCACATAGTTAAGGAACAAGAAAAAGAAGAACCCGCAGAGGTCAGCGCCTAATGTCCACAACCCGCCAATCCTCCCCAGTAGCAAAACTAGAACAAAAGACCATAACCGATCTAATTTCAAAGGGCAAGAGAGTGGATGATCGTGGGCCACTAGATTACAGACCCACTACAATAACCCTCGGAATTATTGAGAAAGCTAACGGCTCTGCACAAGTCTATCTTGGAAAGACCAAGGTTGTAGCAGGTATAAAGATAGAAACCGGTACCCCATTCGAGGATACACCTAACGAAGGCATCCTCACAGTAAACTCCGAATTCGTTCCAATCGCCTCACCAACTTTCGAATCAGGACCACCAGACGAGAACTCAATCGAATTGGCGCGAGTCGTCGATAGAGGAATCAGAGAATCAAAAGCAATAGACCTAAAGAAACTATGCATCGAACCAGGAAAGAAAGTATTCATGGCATTCGTAGACATCTATATTCTAGATCATGATGGAAACCTAATAGACGCCGCAGCCACAGCCGCTCTAGGAGCTCTAGTAAGCGCCAAGATGCATGAGTTCGATGTGAAAAACGGGGAACCACGCTTCAAGGAAAAAATAATGTCGCTTCCCATGAAGAATTATCCAGTCTCAATAACCTCTGCAAAAATAGGCGGAGCCATCGTGCTCGACCCTTGCCTGGAAGAGGAGCAAGTAATGAGCTGTAGGCTTACAGTAACCACCGACAAGGACAATAATATTTGCGCAATGCAAAAAGGCGGACTGGGAGTCCTAACGCCAGACGAAATAAAACAAATCGTATCAACCTCAATAGCTAAAGCGAAAGATCTGCGCGCGAAAATTCTTCCCAATGTGACATAGCGATGGGTAGAACATACAAAGTAGGACCCTCAGGAATTTTCGGTCCAAGATACGGGGCTGTCGTAAGAAAACGATACTCCACACTGATAACTGAGCTCAGAACTCGACATGAATGTCCACAATGTCGCATACTCGCAGTGAAACGCCTATCAGTAGGCATATGGTTGTGCAAGAGTTGTGGATTCAAATTTTCCGGAGGAGCCTATACCCCAAGAACCAAACTCGGAGAAATCGCTGAACGCGCTTCACGAGCCGGAGTAGCTTCAAGTTTAGTGGCTGAGGTAAAAGCAGAAAAAGCTCGCAAAGCAGAAATTGAAGCCAAAACTAAAGCCCCCACAAAGCGAAGACGTCGCAAAGCAATTAAAGCAACGACGACTGAACCAACACCAGTAGCAGAACCAACACCAGTTCCAGACACAGAACGTGTTGCCGGCGAAGCTTCCGAGGACAAACTAGCGTGATTGGTCTCACGACAGGAAGAGAAACAAGCCAACGACTAAACAGCCTACTCAAAGAACTTGCAAGCACGATTCCAAATACTAGGATCTCACGACGCGGTAAATCTAATCTCGAAGAACTAGGCCGAAGACTGCTTGACGAAGAGATCAGTCACGCAATAGCCATATACCGATACCACGGCGGCCCGGGCAGAATCGATCTATTCAACGTCAAGCCCAGCGGCATGACACCCGTTCCTCCATCAATACTACTGAGCTCCGTCATTCTCAGGAAAGAATACGGAATAACCGGAGGAGGGCACCTCTGCAGCGCCATCACCTACGCAAACATGTCTGCAACAGCAAGACGACTCGGGCATACCCTTTCAGGAATACTCGAACTCCCAGAATTGCAACCTAACGAGAACATAGCCTGCTCACTCCACATACGCAATACGCGCAAGGGATCTACTGAATTAGTCGTCACATCACCAGCATCCAAACGCGAAATAGGGCCCAAACTTGTAATATCACAACTGCTCTGGAGGCAGGAATAACTGATGGCGTCCAGAGCAATTATTGCCCTACGTCTCTCTTCCCATCGGGTGGCGGATTCGATAGCTAAATCTATCAAACCAGAACTAGGCCAAACTGGCAACAAAGCACGCGTTAAGTTAAGGGTCAATGGAAAATGCTTAGAGTTAAAATTCCATGCTAGAGACACAACCACTCTCAGAGCTATTGTGACTTCATACCTGCGAATGATAAGCGCATGCATGCGTGCAATCACAACTATAGACGAGCTGAAAGCGTAAAACCGGGAAGGAGACCGAAACGTTGCTCAACGACATCGATGCTGAAATGCAGCGACGGCACATAGACGGGATGGTAGTTCTTGGCGATACGACTCTGAGTAACCCGGATTTGACATACGTTGTCGGAGGAAGTCTCGCGCGTGGAGGCATATACTTCAAACGAGTAAGTCAATCCCCACTCCTCTTGACAAGTAGCTTGGACATACAAAAGGCGCGAAAGCTGGGTCGAGTCAAGAAAATTCAAACTTACACCGATCATGATTTTGAGAAGTTAACCATGCAATATGGCCGCACAGAAGCCTACCCAAGACTAATCAATCATGTTCTCAAAGAATTAGGGATTGAAGGCAAGATCGTACTCGCCGGTCGAAATGACCTCGCGTCAGGAATTCATCTCTTCAGCACTTTACGCACTTTCGGAAGAGACATTACCGGGGAAGCCTCACCGACAATACTTGAACATGCCCGGGAAACAAAGTCAAGCGAAGAGATAACCAAGATTCGTACAGTCGGAACTAAAACGGCGCGTGTCGTCAATTCCGTTCTAGATATCTTGAAGGATGCAAAGAGGAAACATGGACATTTATGGATTGGCAAAAAACATGCCACAGTGGGTTCCATAAGAAAGTTAATAGCAACTCGTTTTGCAATGGAAAATCTCACCGCACCTGAAGGAACCATATTCGCGACAGGCGGATCATCCGCTGATCCACACAGTAGTGGAATTCCATCTGCTGAAATCAAGGAAGGAAGGTTGATAGTGTTCGATATCTTCCCACAATCTGAATCAGGATATTGGTTTGACCTCACTAGATCATTTACGATTGGCAAGGCGGACAGGAAGGCACGACATATGTTCGAAGCAGTAAACGAAGCGCAGGATGCTGCCCTGGGTCTGTTACGAGACGGTTTGCCTGGAGATGAGGCGATGAGCAGGGCTTGTGACATAATTGAGAGAAACGGATTTAGAACCCTTCGTGACATTTATCAAAGAAAAATGAGCGAACCTGCGTCAGGATTCGTTCACTCGCTGGGACACGGAGTGGGGCTCACCATAGGAGAACGTCCCTATCTCACGTTCCAAGTTAAGGATAGATTGAGAAAAGGGCAGGTTGTCACTGTTGAACCAGGCGTATACCTACCCGGATTCGGAGGAGTGAGGATTGAGGACACCGTAACTATTACTGAACGAGGCTACAGAAACCTGTCGCATGTCCCAAAGATGCTTGAGCTGTAACGCCGACCAAAGACGCTTAAAGTGCTCAACATAACTCGATGGCATCTTCGACTAATTGAGCGGGATGGAGCCATCTTATTCTACGGCATAAGACCACGAGTCAACCTCCACGCAGTGGACATAGATGAATCAGAGGATCAAGTGAAAATGCGCTTGACCCCCATGCTCTGACTTAGCTCCAGCATATCACAAACTGGAACTTGGCTTAATGGTTACTTAGCGAAAAACTCCTTAACCTTACTAGCGGTGTACTCTATCTCCCATTTGGTTCTATCTTTTGTTGGTTCGGGTAGCCCAATTTCTGTTTCTTTGATCTTCTCTGCAACCGGGAAGTCGCCTTTCTTGTAACCGTAGTTTTCTCGGTAATATGCGTAAAGATGCGCCGGTGTCTTGTAAATTACACGACTGTCTATGCCATGCTTCTTGAGATAGCTCTGTAAGGCATCTCTCTCCTCTGTTCGAGTAACGTATCTGAGAAAACAATGTTGTGCATAATTCTTCTCTTTCGGAAGAATCAGAGGTAAGCCATTCAGCAACTCAGTATACATCTTGGCATCTCTCCGCTGAGCCTCAGTATACCCGTCCAGATGTCTCAGTTGGATTCTTCCCACTGCTGCGCTAATGTCATCCGAGATGGTCTTGGTCGCATGAATGATTCCTTTTCCCTTAAAGTCTGTTACTTCGGCGGGAGCCCTTCGTCCGGGCCAAGACATTAGCATTCTAAGTTTTTCTTCAGTTGCATCATCATCCGTTACCATCATTGAGCCGGTGGCAGGCAACCACAAACATTTTACGACCATACCGAAGACGGCTGCGTGCCCTACTGGTAACCGCCGTCCTTTGTACTTGCATCCCGTAGCATGTGTGGCATCTTCCACGACGTAGAGGTTGTGTTTTCTGGCTATCTCCATCACTTGATCCATATCAGTAGGGTGCCCATGCCCATGTATCGGGTGTATCGCTTTGGTCTTATTCGTTATCTTCTTCTCAATTTTTGTAACATCCATATTAAGGGTATCTTCATCAGCATCAACGAAGACGGGTCTGCCTCCTGCTTGTTCTATTATGTTAGCATTCGCTGGTTCAATATTTGGAGCCATAATGACCTCGTCTCCTTTAGAGAATCCTTGTAGCCTGAATAACAGGTAGAGTCCATGAAGAGCCGAACCAAACATTAGCGCATACTTGCATCCACAGAAGTACGCAAACTCATTTTCGAATAATCTTTGCTCCGTTTCTGGGAGATCGGCAACTTCTCCCTGAGTTACCGACGCTGCATCTAGAACTTTCATGACGGCATCTTTCATTTCCTGATCGTAAAGATTCCTCTTGTACGGAACAATGAAAGTCGGCCTCTTCTTCTCCTTGTAAAACCCCCATTCGGGATCCAAACTCAAATCTTTCACCACGATGAGAATTTCTTTGAACACGTATAATAGTCCATTCATATTTGGAGTAATGTGAGATTAGGAAGAAAAGATCTGAGAATGACTGTCAGTAACATTCGCATTTCTGGCTAGGTAAGGCTAGGTAAGGACTAATAAAATTGGGTAGAAGATGCCCTAGCAGAATTTCTGTTATCTCCGAGATTCATGGCTTAAACGATGTGCACGAAAAGATTTTCAACTCATGTAGAACAATGACTTAATATGGAAACTGTTCTTGTTGACGTGAAAATTCCTGAGGGATGCAACGCAATTTTTGGTCAGAGTCACTTCATAAAAACTGTTGAGGATCTTTATGAAGCTCTTGTTAACGCAGTGCCAACTATCAAATTTGGTGTTGCGTTCTGCGAAGCAAGTGGACCTTGCCTGGTGCGTGTTGATGGAAATGACAGCAATCTTCAACAACTCGCGTCGAAAACCGCTTCCGCGATTTCAGCTGGTCACACATTCGTTATTTTCATGCGAAACGCGTACCCGATTAATGTTCTCGATAAAGTGAAAGCCGTTCCTGAGGTGTGTAACATATTCTTAGCTACGGCAAATCCGTTTCAAGTCATTCTTGCTCAGACAGAGCAGGGTCGAGGTGTTCTTGGTGTTATCGATGGATATTCTTCAAAGGGAATTGAATCAGAGAAGGATATGCAAGACAGAAAGATTTTGCTGCGGAAGATAGGATACAAACGGTCATGATGAGCTTGTCTGTTCAACTATGGGGTCAATGTGCCATCGAACCCCACTAGATGTATCTTCCAAGACTACTCCAGCTGCTTTCAGGGCATCGCGAATACTGTCTGCTGCATTCCAGTCACCTTTCTTCCTTGCCTCCTCGCGCGTGCTTACAAGGTGTTTTATCAATCGCTCGAGCGTAACGCTAATTCCAGTATTTTCGGATTGAAGGATTCCAAATATGCTGCCAAAATAGTTGAACGCATCGAGGAGTGACTTTACTGTTTGCCTATCTAATGGGCGGGTTGCATATGGTTCCACGCTCTTTGAATATGCAATGATTGAAGCGAGAGCTCTCGGAGTATTGAAGTCGTCATCCATTGCCTCGTTGAAACTGCTCTTCGCTTCTGAGATTATCTTCAAAACTTCAGCATGTATAGTCGGGTCCATTGGATCGATTGTTGAAGCTCCGAGAATTGTATTAAAATGAACGTACACTGTTCGGATTCTTTTTAGCACTTGCTCAGCCTGAGATATGTTAGGTTCGCTGTATTCGAGTTGGCTTCTATAGTGGCTCATGGCGAAAAATAATCTCAAAGTCTCAGAGTCATGTTTGAGGAGTGCATCTTTGATTGTGATAAAATTGCCCATAGATTTGCCCATTCGAGTACCGTCCACTGTCAAGAGGCCGCTGTGTATCCAATACTTGACTAAGGGCTTTGACCCGGTGGCGGATTCGGCTTGCGCAATCTCAGCCTCATGGTGTGGAAAGATTAGATCCAGCCCCCCGCCGTGCAAGTCATATGAGGGGCCAAAATAGGTCGCTGTTATGGCTGTGTCCTCGATATGCCATCCTGGACGGCCTTTTCCCCAAGGGCTATCCCAAGCAGGTTCTTGAGGTTTCTGACTTTTCCATAACGCGAAATCTATGATGTTCCTTTTTCTGGGGTCGGGATCGATCCTATGCATCACTAGTTGGTTGATATCTTGTCGAGAGAGCTGGCCATAATCTGGAAAACTAGATACGTCAAAGTAGACGTCTCCATCTACTCGATACGCAGATCCTCTCGAGATGAGAGTTGAGATTTGATCAATAATTTCAGGAATATGTTCGGAAGCTTTTGCATATAAGTTGACACTCTCTATCCCTAGCGCCTTAATGTCTTGTAGAAACTCCTCTGTAAATTCACTTGCTAAGGTCAGTGGGTCTTGACTAATGCTACTGGCTTTGTTAATTATCTTGTCGTCGACGTCTGTTATATTCATCAGGTAGAAGACGCTGTAATCCTTAGCTCTAAGGTATCTGGCTATGATGTCGTATGCGAGATACGTTCTTGCATGCCCGATGTGACTATGGTCATAGACTGTCGGGCCACATACGAACATGCGTACACGATTACCTTGGATTGGAATGAACTCTTCGAGATTGCGAGACTTGGTGTTGTAAACCTTCAGAGCCATGATTTTGCTTCCGCCTTGAAACCTAGTGACGAGTCGGAAATGAGAAATTCATGGGTGGGCACTGAACTTCAGCAAACGCGATCGCCCATTTCACGGTCGCCGTTAGAAGAGCTGCTCTGCTAGCCTAATTAAGATTCGCCTACATTTTTCACTCAGCAACCTCGAAAATAGCGTGCCTCATCCGACAATA
>Ga0187886_1003638_pt1 | contig 11455 bp, 9 predicted proteins | sample June2016WEW_20_1_FD_133001 | JGI IMG/M metagenome (GOLD analysis project Ga0187886, IMG submission 133001) | Peatland microbial communities from SPRUCE experiment site at the Marcell Experimental Forest, Minnesota, USA - June2016WEW_20_150 | ecosystem: Environmental > Terrestrial > Soil >...
CCTGTCCCTGCCCGACATGCGAAAGCGCCTTATCCTCCTTAAGGCCGCCCTGGCAAGAAAAAAGAAGAACCCCGATATGATCGCCACGTTGAAACCGGAAATGGCAAGGATGTGGGACGTGCCAGTATGGAGAAAAAGGTCGTTCTTCTCCTGCGGCACCGAAGACCGGTCGCCGATCGTAAGGGCCTTGAGTATATCCGCGTGCTGGGCCTTAGATCTCTCGATATTCTCCTTGAAGTAGCGTCTCAAGGCTGCGATGGGGTCGCGGCCTTCCGCCGTGGAAAGGACTTTCCCCTTCACTTCGTATGAAACGCCCTCGAGGCGCTTCAGCCACCTCCAGGAGGGGGAGCCCGGGTTCTTGAAGGACGGTACGATGGGCCTCAGGTTTCCGAAAAGCCTCACCCTCTGGGAGAGAGGCAGATCGAGGGCGGAGAAAAAAACGACGCGCATTCCCGACAGGCCGGCGGGCGCCGACAGCGAGAGGACCTTGAGGCGGGGTGAGCTCTCGACGACCGTCCCCTCGTAAAGGCCGCCGGCCGCCTCCTCTTCCGGCAGCGCCTGCTTGCCGGCCTCGATGAAGGCGAGTCTCGAGGCGCCGCACAGCATGAAGCCGGCCAGCAGGAGGAGGGCGAATATTCTTGACGACTTGGCTGCGAAGGGCAGGGTTACCGCGACCGTGAGGGCTGCGAGAAGGAGAGGCGCGAGGCGCACCCGGTAGAGCGCCTCGATGTAGATACCGCCGCAGAGGGCAAGAACCGAGGCTACGAACAAGAGGCGCTGATGCCTTTTTTGCTGAAAACCGAGGTTTGCTCGTTTGCCGGATCGGTCGACATTCCCGCCCCCCTCGCAAGTAGAGTACCACATAATCGGAAAGGATGAACCGAAAATGGATGCCTGCCCCTCCTACCTCCATACGACCTGCGGCCTGACCAACGTGTCCTTCGGCCTTCCAAAGAGGAAACTCGTAAACCGGACCTTCCTCGTAGCCGCCATTACCCGGGGCCTGGATTCCGCTATTATGGACCCCACGGACAACGAGCTTTTCGGGGCACTCAAGGCTGCCCTCCTCATTACCGGCAAGGACGAGTATTGCATGGACTATATTTCCGCCTTTCGGAAAGGAAGGCTGGGATAATCCCGTCTCGTTATTAACCCGGACCCCATCGATAGTATGGGGCGAGTTTCACCGCGAGAAAGCTCTATATTGCACCAACAACACAAGGTTTGCAACCACGTCCCCACCTCCCAAAGACTGACAGCAAGTAACGGAATTAACGGAACTACGTCCCCTTCGGGCCCCCCATTGCCCATATCGAAGCCCGAGCCGTGATACCCTCCGCCGTCGATGAGAATCCTCAAGCCCCCTGGTGCCTCTATGAGGAACGAATCCCCATAATAATCTGTCCATCCCAGTAAGGCTTGTGGTGGGATTATGAGAGGGTGGAACAGAAGAGGCTGCGGAAGTGATTATTGGATACTCAGAGCCTTATCGATTTTCGTCATTTGATCGATGGTAAAACTTAATACCTTGATAAGAGATATTATGTTCTCTTTCTCATCGAGGCTAAGCTGTCGCTCCTTTCGGGATTTCAAATACATTTCCAGAACTTGATACCCGCCGATATAGAAGGTCGAGACGTCCTCGGGCACCGGCGCAAAATATTGCTGTTTGTTGATGTAAAGCCTCTCCTCCGCCCCATTATAAGCCAAGGTCTCAACCTGATCACTGCCTTTTGTAACATCGACTCTCGGCTTAGAAGGAATGTCGTTTAATAGATGAGCCTGTATAAGTTCCCGTCCGAGTTCCGATATTTTTTCAAACGCCTTTCGCTTATCAACAAAGGGAATACGCGGAAAGTCTCTCTTCAGAAACTCGGCATATTTGTTTCGGTAGGTCGGACTATAGAGCACAGCGTAAATATATGCGAGAATTTCTTCCGGCTTGTAACGCTTGCCATATTTCTCATCAATGAATTGGCGGAAGGAGGGAGTAAAGTTCTCGATCCGATCTTTTCCGTCAAAAGGGTCAGGTTCGCTGAAGAGCGGACCTGGCTTAGCCTTCTTGTCATCCGATGGCTTATAGAGGTAGAGAGGGAAAACATTAACTCCACCACGACGATATATATTCGCATCCATAGGCAAGCGCGAAATTGTTGCCAATTCCCACGGTCTTTCTGGTATGGCATTTCCAGACTTTCCTACCCCGAGGCAGATGTTTTCTCTAAAAGCGACATGTTCAAGAAGCTCTCGGCGTGGACGATCCATGAATTCATAGCCAAAGTAGCAGAATCTTTGGTCAAAAGGACGATAAGCACACATTATGACTGAACTTGACCATTCTTTGTTATCACGAAGAGACTTACGAATCTCATTCAAGTTCCAATCGCCACTGTCCTTAATGTTGTACATAGCCATCAAATCAACTTCTGAAGTCTTTTTGTCGATCAAATTGCGGACACGCTCTCTGATGTCATCGCGATCAAAGGCAATGGCAAAATGATCTCTGTGTGTTTGAAAGCCAAGAACATTGACTCGAAAAATATCTGTAACTTTTTGCCCCTGTTCATACTCGTGACGTGACGCTGTGTTCTGTGGGATAAAAAGATATTCGGGGCTTCGTGGGTGTATCCCAACCCAATGGACTTTATCGAAAGATGCTTTCATGCATGCCCTGTATTTATCAATGCGTTTTCCCCATAGATCTGAATGTAAGATTCGCCGTTTCAAACTCTGCCCTCTTACCAACAAAGAAATGCAAACTCCCTGTTCGATATCGAATACATTTTCGTCCTTACCTCCGTCGGGCGTGGTTTCTTTCTTTTTTCTGTTGCCATGTAAATCCAGAAGATAAATCTGGTTGAAAGTCCGCATCAGGCTTTGACGCATGCCGCGAAAAGTCGGATTATCAAGAAAAGAGTGGTTGGTAATAATACCGACAACGCCTTCATCGACTTGATCCATTTTCCACTGAGCAAAGCGTATGAACTTTACGTAATCATCTTGCAGCCATTTGGGATTTCTTTCGCCCAGGGACTTTCCATCTACTTTCTTGTAATCCTCTATGAGTTTGCCTATGAAAGTCAAAGTCTTCACTTTCTTTGTTTTTCCGCCCTTGGTGGTGATGTAGTTAATACGAGAACTTGGATTTTTGGAACTCCCACTATAAGGCGGATTGCCTGTAATAACAAGGATAGGTTTTTCCTTGACCTCTTGAGCATGTTCCACTTCTTTAGACAAAGCGGGAAGCAGCAAATTCAATTGAGGGGTAATGGGTTCCAGTGTGTTAGTAAGGTAGATTTGCAGCCGTTCCTTTGGCTGCATAGTAAATCCTTTGTTATCGAGAAATTGTGATAGCTTTAAATGCGCAATGGTGTAGGGGGCAATCAGATACTCAAAACCGTAGAGATTCTTAAGGGCATGTTCTCGGATAATTTGTATACGCAAACCCTCGGGGACGATATCGAGAAGTTGCTGCACTACCTCTAAGAGGAAAGTGCCGGTACCGGTGGCAAAATCGAGGACCGTTACCCGCTTTCTGTCTGCAAGACCAGTCTTAATATCAAACACATCTCTTAAGATATCGTTTATTCCCCGAATAATAAAATTAACGACAGGTGGTGGAGTATAATAAATTCCTCGCGCTTTGCGCATTTTAGCATCATAGGCTTTTAGAAAATCTTCATAGAAATAGACATATGGGTCTTTGGCGAAAATTAGGCGTTCTTCTTCTGTTTCCTCAATCAATCTTCCTTGGCGTTTCGTAAAGTGTAACCCTTCCAGAATTTTCGGGAGATTAAGAGTATTCATAATGCTGAGGATTTCTTCAATCAGCCACTTGATTCGGCTGTATTCGGGTTTCTCCAACTCATCTAAAAAATTGACTAACTCGCGGATAAGCCCGAAATTAACCGGAATATATTGCTTTGCGTTTATCAAAGTGACGTGGGATTTTTCCCCACTGTTCAACCGAGCGAGAAATAGACCATAACCCAGCATCTGTGCAAAAGCGTCGGCAAACATCGCCAGACTGAGTTCATGAAAAACATCTTTTTTGAAGACATTAAATAGGCCAAACAAACGCTCTTTCTGATGCTCTTCTTCTTGCCGCGTCAGTTCTTCGGACAGAAATTCTCGCAAGGTATGACAGCGCGTGGCGAGAGCCAAGGCCAAATCCTCCACGCTGGCAATACCTTTCGGTGGCATCGAGTAGAATCCTGCGATTAGCTGATATGTTTTTTCGACTTTGTCTGGATCGAGGTGGGCCTTTCGGTTTCCGATGTCACTGTGATACGCAAGTCTTTCACGCGCAATGACAGCGCCTTTCTTAAGCCAGACCCACTCTATATAATTGGTCACGATCAGATTGTCGGATAGTTTTTTGTATTTTGCTATTTGTTCAGATTTCAAGACCTGATCAAGGTCGGCATTTGTTTTCTTGTTTTCGAGATAGCCAAGGATCGTTCCTCCGATCTTGAACTTCACATCTGGGGCGCCTCGACCGGATTCGTCACGTTTAGGCTCCGGAATGACGCTGATGTTAGATTTTTCCAGTCGCGCCAGCGCGATAAGAAGATTGTGCAGCGCAGGGCGCAAAGTATGCTCTGTGGCGTCCCGCTTGTCGAACATTTTGATTTCTTCTAAATAATCGCGAAAGGCATCGGTAACAGCGGGTATAGATTCACTGGATTTCTTATAGAGCAAAACTTAAGCCCTCTCTATTTTTCATAACTTTTGTGTGTAGCTGATTCTCTCTATTATAGAAAAATCGAAAGAAATTGCAAGAAACTTTTTGAATATTCCTTCCAGTTACTAAATTCAGGACAACCAGGGCCTTCCAAAAGTTTTGCATTGAGGTCGTTGATATCTAGGAAAGGTTCGATTTAAGATAGGAGGCGGAGTCTATTGTATGGAGGACAACCGATGAGAAGGATCAAATTTATTTTCGCCTTGGCTTTTATAATCCCCTGCTTCACCCCCTTCTCTCATGCCGCAGACCTCACCCTTAACGCCCCTGCTCAAATCTTCTTCAGCCCGAGTGGAGGATGTACAGAGGCGATCATAAAAGAGATCAGCCAGGCGAAGCAGGAAATTCTTGTTCAAGCTTATTCGTTTACCTCTGCGCCCATTGCAAAGGCGCTTATCGAGGCCCACAAGAGAGGGGTCAAGGTTTCGGCCATCCTGGACAAGAGCCAGAGGAATGAAAAATATACCTCAGCTACCTTTCTGGCTAACTCCCGCATTCCGACCTTTATCGATGACACCCATGCCATCGCCCATAACAAGATCATGATAATCGACCGGGCAACCGTGATAACGGGGTCATTTAATTTCACAAAAGCGGCAGAGGAGAAGAACGCAGAAAATCTGCTGATTATCCAGTCAAAGGAACTGGCGAAGCTATATATCGAGAACTGGCAGAGGCATCGAGAGCATTCTGTCGAATATGGGGCGAGGTATTAACTCACTTCGGTAGGATATCCCATTTGCCTTCCCAATCAAAGGCAGTAGTCCAATTAATACCCCCCAATTTATCGTTGTATGTTCCCCGCCGTCGTACTGGCCTTACGGTCTCGGGTTGCCCAATACAGTATCTCGGAACCTTAGATAGATCACCCTCATGTTCTCAAAGAACCCCTTATTTCTGCTTCTGTTCAAGAGTGAATTGAAGGTCGAAAGCATCGAGTCCTTTTCTAGCATTCGGGCAATTTGTAGATCGTCACACTCAACACCTTTCCTTCTGAGCATTCCCGCAACGAGCGATACTCTTACCTCCTTAAGTGAAGCCAGGCAATGCTCGGACCAATTATGGTTATCTTCATCTTTTCGCGACATAAAAGCAGCCTTCAAGAAAGGACATCAATTTCTTATAGCTGTCCTTGGTCTCCGTGTTATCGTAAGCTTTTATGCGAAACCTGCAATTATTGTCGTTGCAATAGCTCGTTATCTGACCGCACATCATTCGGAAGTCATCGAACATAACCCTTTTCCCTTGTGAAGATACGTACACCTTTCTTACCGCCGGTATTTCCATCAAGCTTGCTTGCGTCTTCCCGCTCCATTCACACTTAAGCGTAAATGTCCGATCCTCGTTCATGGTAACATCGAAGAGGAATCCATCGAATACTGGGCAGATAGGTTTTCCTATACCCCCCGCCGTTCCGCTAGCCGCTGCGCCCTTGCCCGGCCCCTTTATTATTTCTTCGACAGCTTCAGAGAGATTGAGTCTTGTCCCCAGTGTTCGCTTTGCGTCTCTGAGACTATTAACAAGCATCGCAATTTGCTTCTCCCGACTGCTTATTGTCGCTTCCATGCTTAGAATCTTGGTTTCCAACTCCTTGATCCTCATTTCTTGCTTGCTCGTATCTAGACACGTAGCTAAATCGTTCCTTACCTTTGCCATCTGAAGATTGCTTCTGGTCTTCATGACGCCAATGGCGGCCAGCGTCACGAAGAGAATCGTGAACAAGAGTTCCGTCAAGGTTACGGCAAAGAGTATTTTGGAACTATCATCTCGTCTAATTTTCACGCACTTTTGTTTTTATGAAATCTACTGACTCTAAAAGAGTACTTTTGAGCGCATTTCCCACTCTCATAATTTCGGTTGAATCAGTGTTAATTGCTCCGATAGTCTCAGAAACCTTTTTTGAAAACCCGTCGGTCGAGGCAACGACGTCTTTTTCTATCTTGTCAATTTCAGAGACAATTTGGGTCAACGAGGAGGGCAAAGCGAGTGCCTTTCCATCTAAATCTTGTATCCTGCCAGATAAACTCTGCAAAGCTGTACCACAGTTGGCGATACATAGCTTGAAGTTTGAAATTGTATCTATCAGCGTAGTAACGGTGTCTAATTCGGACAGCACCCCATCGGCCGTTTTTCGTCTTCGTTGAATAGATTCAAGCAAAGCATCAAGATTTTGCGCCGCGCCATTCAAGACGGTAATTAAGCGTTGATTGAAGGTTTCAATACTCACTCTGATACCTTCGAGCGGGGGCGTAAGGTGCGCTGATACGTCTATGCCGTCGATTTTGTCGGAGAACTTGGATATTGCTGCGCCGTAAAGTGCGTGGAGTTCCTCCATGGATTCTCTGGCTTTGGTAATTCTTGCATCCGAAATTGATATGCCCTTGGCCGTCTGTTTGATGCTTGCTGTCATGTCCTTGAAAGCATCCAACACTTGGCCGGCATTCTCATCCAGGGCCTTCTTGTAGTTGCTCAGCACTTCCAGTGATTTAGATAGGATTATCATAGCGGTATTCTTAATCGTCTTATCAATGTCCCCTGCCTCCATGGCTTGCTTCAGTGCTTTGACCGCTTCAGCAAAACTTGTTGTGCTCTCCCGAATGCTCTCCTCAAGGGCCTGTCTCTCTCTAAGGAACTCTTCTTCGAGAAGAGCTCTGAACCCTGCCGCCCCCTCGCGTAGCGCCCCATCCATTTCGTGAGCCAAGGCCCTAAATTTTTCTGCGCTCTCACGTGCACTGCCGTTTATCTGAACTGCCAGCTGCTTAAAGCTTGTAGCTGTCATCCTAATCTCTTCTCGTAACTCGGCCGCAAGGTTCTGAATCTCGTCGCTCGCTTCCTCTTCGACGTCGCTGACTGTCCTTCGGAATTGAATTAGAACGATTCGGACAATCATTCCAAAGATGGTCGTTGACATTGCAACGCCCATGTAGTTGAAGATCGAGTAGGGATCGGCAAAAATGCTGGTTTGGAAAGTAAGCGTAATGAACAGTGATAGGAGGGTGAGGATGAATCCCATGTAGTACATGGAGTTAGCGAAAGTCTCGGTATTCCATTGACCTTTCGTCAGAGTTATGCCAAAAATTAGGTAAATTGCCATAAAAATACAAGGTACCCACCAGTGATGAAGGAGAATACCGCAGCCTCCGAATAGAAGAAGAACCAAAAATACGGTACCTATTTTTGTGTGAAGACTTTGAGCCATATCAGTTCTTAAGACCCTTGCTTATTTGGGAGGGACTTATTCCATCCAAGTGAAGGAAAGTTACCTTAGCGGCTCCCGCTCTGCGAAAGGTGTTTTGCCAGTGTTCCAGCCTTACACTTAAGTTGTTAGGGTCTTTCGCATCCTCGTCTAGAGGCATGTAGACGACAACGACGTTGAAACCTTTCAGATTAAGTTTAGGCAGAATCGTCTTTGGAGGCCTTTCCTCCTTACAATCTGAGAGGATAAGCATGGATTTCTCCCCCCGCGCTTGGCCCGACGCAATGAGAGAAGCAGAATGAATCCCGCCGCTAATGTCCGTATATCTTACGTTCTGCTTGGATAGCATCACTGTTTTCGTTAGCTCCAGCCAGTCTTGAAGTGCTTTCGGACTACATAGAATGTCTTCTTTACAAACACCAAAAAGCCTACGTTGGTAAACAGCTGTGGCTATTGGGGGTTTGTCGAAGCTCAACTCATATATACCTAGAAAAGAGATTTTCAGAGGGGTATCAGAAACATTTGAAAAGTCCGTGATTGCGGAGGTTACGCTATCTAGAAGTCGGGATATTCTCGGTTTTGTTTGCTCATTATAGAATGTCTCGCTAAAATCGAACAAGACAGATAATGAAGTTCTGTAGTCCTCTTGGGCGTGTCCCGCACCAAAGGAAATAGACATCAAGACTATTTCTAGGAGTACTACCAGCCTTAATCTCTTAAGCGAGCTTGTGCTGTGGCCTCTCATGGACTGCCTCTTTCCGAAACATGATAACGGGTTGTGCGAGTAGGTCCAGTGCGAATTTGACTAAATGCACAATCAGAGAGAGAAGATACAGGGCCGCTAAAGCAAAATACCACCCAAGCCTAATGGTCTTAGCCCACAACCAGGATAGGATAAGGTGAGACATGTTCAGTATTGAACCGAGACTCGGTCCTATAAGAGTTAAGAATACAAGAGCGGCGATTACGGCGCAGATTGCGAATAGCTGGGGACCAACAAGAAAGGTGATTATTAAGCCTATGGAGCCTACTGCCGCTGACGCTGTGAGCAACCAGGTTAAGACCTTGGTCACCCAGCTATTCCGTTCAATCCTAACAGGTCCACCGTCTCCTTCAGTAATCTTGGGGGCCGTCATAGCAAGATGCCCACAAATCAAAAACATCATCACGATAAAACCTGAGCAGAACAAACCTAAGACCCCCGAATGGCGGCTCCCTAAGCTAGCTGCTATATTGGATGCTACCGCCGTAAGGAATATCATCACAATGATGATACCGATAACGTACGCGATATGGGAATAGTAGATGTGTTGCTTCTCGCCGTCGGTAACGGGCTGGACGAAACTAGCTCCGCTTTTTTCCCTTTCCTTCATCAAGGTTTCAACGTATTGCTTAATTGAATCAAGCTTCTCATACAGCTGCGCTGTACCGTCCTTCAATTCTGTAGGAGCATTATATTCCTGGACCGAGTCCCTGAAGTTCTTGTAGTTCTCTCGCAAGCGCTCAAGATTCTCAACCAAATCGGCATTACGCTGACTGATGCGTTTCTGCTGGTCAATGAGTCCTTTTATGTAGCGAACTTTCCGGTGATCATCGAGCGCCTTAAATAAAAGGTGACTGAGGATGAATAGCAGGAAGACAACGACAAAGCCGATCGGAGTCATGAAATACTTCTGTACGAGCATCGGCATTTCGTCACTCACAACCCTTTCCCGCATTTGTGAGAACACTTCAAGGGATATTCGACTATACAAGTATCCTTCAAATATGGCCAAAAACAGGGCGAAAACTACGACAGTCGTTTGGCCCATATTACCGGTAATGGAGTTTTCGGATTTGTCTTTTCCGAGAATCCAGAACACATATCCTAAAGCTATTTCGATTCCGGTAAAAAATAGGGAGAGGATATGGGACACTTTTAGTCCTAGGCTATAGATCAGATAGATGTCTAACAGTTCCGAGAAGAAGAGATTCAACATGAAGGTGTTATAGGTCGTGAGGCCGACAATGAAGATTACTGAGAAGTATAGGGTAAGGGTTGTCCGATACGACTTGGCTGCATCTTCTAGTCCTGAAATAACTTGCTCGGGAGTCTTCATGCCGCTGCCTATTTTTTCCGCTAATGGCAATTTGGCCGTGAGGCTTGCGAAGGTATGGCAGCCGTCTCGTATAGAAGTATTTATATTGTTCAAATATATTTTCATTTCTGAAGCCACGTCTCTCAGCTCCTTGAGGGCTTTTCTAGATAGGCTTTCAGAATCAACAAAAGCGTACTTGTACTCATGGTTGCTAATAAAGCGGTGGTAACAGGTATCACCAGTAGGGAGCGGCCTTCGCAAAACGTCTTGCAGGGGCCTGCGGAGTTCTAAGAGATACCGGAGTGTGATTTCGTAAGAATAAAGGAAGACTCGTCTGATTATGTAAAATGGTACGGATAAGAATACCCAGGCAATGCTTCCGAACATGGTCCAGGCGAGTATGCGGAGGATAAGAAACTGATTATACGAAGATACGATCTGGTCGAAAAGGTTCACCCCCCTCAAAGCTTCACCACCTTGCGCAAAAACCCAAAGGACGTTGGCTCATTAGTACTTTACCGCTTTTGTTACAACCGCAAATCACGATGGACAGGCCCTCAAAGCAAACCTCGTCTTCATATCGCTTTACCACATAAGACTGTGTAATGCAAGTAAAAACAGGGGGGTGTCAACGCAAAGTAGAAATGTCCTATTCTTAGCAAAGTAGAAATGTCCGGTATGTAGTCTATCGTCTGTTTCTCTTCTCGTACCGATCCTGTGCTCATGAGACGTCCGTCGCCGTACCGTGAATTCACCCGCGCCCTACAAGAAGGGAAGAGCCGATAGAGAACATTCATCAATCTTGCTTTTGCGCTTCTTCCCTAATTTTGTCCGCTATGAGCTTTGCGAGGGCTTTATCGTGACTCGCCCATAGACATCCGGGGTGGGTCGCCGAAACACCAATTTCGCTTATCTTCTCCGTAAGCCTGATGATAGCAACTCTTACATCCGTTTCCTTGGTCTTCCCCACGATGAAGCCTCCGTTTCTCCGTGCGGTCCGTTCGCTTAGCGTAACTTCGATATCCAGATTCAGCAGGGCTGCTATGGACGCATCCCATGTGTTTTCAAAGGATGCAGCAATGGCCTCCTGAGCATCTGCCCTTCTAATTTGGCTCTGTAACTCTGCCCCCTTAATGGCCAGTCCGGCTCCACCGATAACGGCTGTGGTTGCAGGGGCAGCCAAGTAAACGCATCCCTGTAGAGACAGACATAAACCGGCAAAAAATAAAACATAATAGATGTTTTTCATGGGTATCCAGTCTGTCAGGAGTATACAGTACTACTCTTTGCCTTTCTTGCTCTTCTGAAGTTTCTCCTCGGTAACCCGTTTTCTCGCCATAAGCACCTCTCCAATCGAGTTTTCTTGATTATACCCCTTATACGAAAGCCGTGGAAAGCAGAATCGTTGATCAGGCGGTTACAAATCATCCTTAGACC
>Ga0187886_1003639_pt1 | contig 11454 bp, 8 predicted proteins | sample June2016WEW_20_1_FD_133001 | JGI IMG/M metagenome (GOLD analysis project Ga0187886, IMG submission 133001) | Peatland microbial communities from SPRUCE experiment site at the Marcell Experimental Forest, Minnesota, USA - June2016WEW_20_150 | ecosystem: Environmental > Terrestrial > Soil >...
CCCACCGTCGATCACCACAACATCTCCCGGCTCAGTCAGAGCGTAGGCATCCCGATCTGCCAACTTGGCTCTGGCCTTCTCATGGAAGGACTGGGCTGGGATCAGCCGTTCGGGGACATATTTCAAAGTGACGGCCGGCCCGGCAATCTTCTTTCCGGGAATGACCGGCCGGAGCACCGAACCCGGGATGGCTCCTCTCATTCCCATGGAATCGAGAATGTCCGAGATCGTGGGCGTGAGGCCATCATAGGCCAGAAGTTCTTGCAATAGGGATTTTGGAGGCCTGGGGATCTGCCAGGTTATAATTCGCTCAGTGGGAATTAGGCCCAGCAACCGCCGCCGGTATTTTTCCGGGATCTTTTTCATGAATTACAATCCGTTCGGGATAACTGGAAAATTTGTCAATCCTTTAGAAAAATCCAGTCTATTTTTAACTTGGTTATTGATCTTTTGTCAAAGAGAAAAAGCAACTCCACCCCTTTCGGAATTTCCAAGTGGCAGAATCCTCTCGGGGCAGATCTTCTTTAGAGGGTTTGGATTCAGAGGAATCTTAAAAGATTCAAAGAAGCCCCTTCGATGGGGTCTAGCATCGGGGGTAGATTTTCAATCCTTGGTCAGGAGCCCTGGCGCTTATCTGCGGAGGTGAGGTCGACTTCGGGAGCCTTACAGGAGATTTTCAAAGCGAAAGTTTATTCAAAAGGGTTTCCAACCTATTCATGTCCGCTGAGGAGATATCCACAAATCTCACTCCGGATCGGTAGCTTCCGTCTTCTCCTACATGATCGGTCCAAACAACCTGCGAAAGCATTTTAATGGAATCCAGATCAGAACCGAAAGAGAAAAAGAGCGTTATTTTCAGATACTGACCGATATCCATCTGTTCGGGAAGATTCACCATCAACCCACTTTTGCTGGCATTGGACGTGTAACCGGGGAAGTAGAGGTCCGAGTTGACTCGATCATATTCGATGGGTAAATGTAATAAAAATCTGGGATGCCTTCTTTTTTCAAATTTAGCAATCCCGATATGAGGCTTTATTCTTCTCTTCTCGATTTTCATTCCTTTTTTCTCATCCTGCTCTCTGCTACTCATGTCCATAGCCATGACTAAGGATTGCCTCCTAAACCCTTCTTTTACTCCTTTTTCATTGCCAGTATCGTTAATAGAAAATAGCAAACTGCATGCCAAACTTCATCTTTTGATATTATTGGCAAATTTGCCCCAAGCTGAAAAGAGATGGACATGGAGAGGCATCTTGTGAACAAAATTCGATTCATCACGGCCGCTGAAGTCCCAGGCGCGTTTCCTTTCCTCCATTTAATTCTTTCATCCTAAATGAGAATCTGGGGTAGGAGTCTTAGCGATTCAAAACCCATATGGATAGATTTAAACCAGAGGCAAAAGCGACCCATAGGAAGTAAGGGATAAGCAAGAGCCCTGCTACCCTGGAAATTTTGAGGAAATTTTGGAGGGTCAATAGAATGGCAACCGAAAGAATTGAAATTTCTATTAACCCGGCAAGCGGGGATCGCAGCCCGAAGAACATAAACGACCAAAGGGCGTTGAGAATCAACTGGACCCCAAAGAGGATTAAAGCCCTCCGGGTTTGTTTTTGATGGCAACCTTTTCTCCATACGAGAAATGCAGCGAACCCCATCAGAATGTATAAAATAATCCAAACCGGAGCAAACACCCAATCGGGCGGGGTGAAAAACGGCTTTTTAAGGGAGACATACCAGGAGAGAATTGCGGGTTTGGTAAAAATTGGACCCGTCATACCTGCCAGCTGACAAAGGATGAGGCTGCTAACGAGCTTAGCGATTTCGACCCTTCTGCTCCTTTCCATCCAATCCTTCTTTCTGATATGCTAAAGCCCATCATTCATCGCGCATTCCGTTCCCAGGCAATATAAAAAATGAAAACTTTCTTAATTCTCCATTTTGCCTTTGGCAATTTTCCAATGGCAGCCTGCCCTATCCACCCTGATTTTTATCCAAGATTTCTCGTATTTTTTGGGACAGCTCTTTAATACCGAAAGGTTTTTGAATAAACCCATCGCAACCCCGGGCCATGATTTGAGACGCTTCCCCATTAAAGCTATACCCGCTCGAAAGAATGACTTTTACCCGAGGGTTGATCTCTTTTAAAAGGTCATACGTCTTCCCCCCATTCATTCCTGGCATGATCATATCCAAAATAACCAGGGCGATCGCGTCCTGATTTTTGCAATATACTTTTATGGCCTCTTCTCCTCCCCCGGCTAAAAAAACTTTATAACCCATCAGGGTCAACGCCTTCTCCACAACATCGGTGATCGTATTTTCGTCATCTACTAAAAGGACCGTCTCGCTCCCTCTCAAGATCTCTCCGGACAGCGACTTCTTCTCCTCTTTCAATTCCTTATCCGAAACAGGCAGGTAGATCTTGAAGGTGGTCCCATGTCCTATTTGACTGTACACGTTGATAAATCCGCCATGGCTCTTAACGATACCATACGCAGAAGCCAAACCTAACCCGGTTCCCCGGCCCATTTCCTTCGTGGTAAAAAAAGGTTCAAATATTCTTTGCTGGGTCTTTTCATCCATGCCCACTCCCGTGTCCGTCACAGAAATCCTCACGTAATTTCCCGGCCTGAGCCAAAATGGCTTTATGTAATCCTGGCCCAAGGTAACATTTTTTGTTTCCAGATAAAGGTCCCCACCCTCGGGCATCGCCTGCCAGGCATTGACATAAAGGTTTAGCAGGAGTTGCTCAATCTGTCCGCTGTCGACCTCTACAGGCCGGATGTCCGTCTGGTACTTCCGGTAGATTTTGATCTCCTTTCTAGTGCGCTCGAACATTTCCGAACTGCGCCGAACGATTTCGTTGAGGTCGGCGGGCTTGACTTCGTACTTTCCTCTCCGGGCAAAACCGAGAAGCTGTCTGGTCATACTCGCTCCGTTCCGAACATGTTCTTCAATCCTCTTGAGATTTTCGTAGTGGGGGTAGGTGGAATCTATATTAAAAAGCATCAAGGAAATATAGCCCTGGATACCCATCAACAGGTTGTTGAAATCGTGGGCAATCCCTCCAGCTAACGTGCCGATGGCCTCCATTTTTTGCGCCTGTTGCAATTGGACCTCCAATTTCTTGAGCGGGGTGATGTCTCGCACGTAATTGAGGGTCGCCGGCCTGCCTTTCCAGGTCGTAAAAACAGCGTTGAGTTGTGCCCACAATTCCTCGCCGGATCGATTCAACCATCGGAAAGAATAGAGATCCGGAAGGTTTTCTCCTTGCAGTCTTCTCTGATGTCTTTCCATTACCATTTCGCGATCTTCGGGATGGATCAGGTCGGCAAAGGGAATCTGGGCCAGTTCTTCTGCGGAATAGCCAAGGAGGGCCAGGGTACTGGGGTTGGGAAACTTGATGACTCCATCCTGGGCGATAAAGATGCCTTCTTTGGCATGATCCACCAGGGTGCGATATTTTTCTTCAGATTCCTTGAGTGCCTCTTCCGCTCGCTTGCGGTCCGTAATATCCTCGGACGTGATGATGGCTCCCTTCAAAAAAGGGGATATGGTGATGGACAAAATCCTGTCCTTGTATCTTTGCTCCGGGAACTTTCTCGCCTTCCCCGATTTTATGCATTCCATCAATTCGGAACGCATGTCGATGGTATGGCTGCCGCCAAAATCCCGGTACATCAAATCCCCGATCCGGGGGAGTCGCCCGCCGGCCTTCCTTCTGGCCATATTAAATCGTACAATTCTGCCCTCCAGGTCTACCACCATCGTTTCCACTGGATTATATTCGAACAAGGCAAAATTAAAGTCCTCGCCCTCCCGCAAAGCTTCTTCGGCCTGCTGGCGCTCGGCGACATTGCGAAAGACCAAAACAACGCCGGTGACTTTTCCTTGCTCATCCCGGATTGGAGCCGCACGCTCATCGAGGGGGATTTCTTTCCCGTCTTTGGCCAGGAGGATGCTGTGATTGGTCCTACGAACGGGAACATTCTCTCGCATGGCCCTTTGCACAGGGTTCTCCATCTGCCTCCTTGTCTCTCTCTCCACAACGTTGAATACTTCTGTCAACTCTCGGCTCAACGCATCTTCCGGCTTCCAACCCGTGAGGGTTGCGGCAACGGGATTCATAACCTGAATGCACCCCTGGGCATCCGTGACGATGACCGCCTCTTCCATACTTGCCAGCGTACTGGAAAGCCATTGCCGACTATTTTTTAATTTCTCTTCCATTTGATGCTTATAAAGAGCGGTCTCGATGGCCATTTGTAATTCTCTCTCCCCAAAAGGGTTGAGAACATAACCCAGCGAGTCGGGAATCTTCGTCCCCTCCGGCTTGCTTTCGGCGGCATCGGGGATAAGAAAAATTACCGGAATATGAAAGCGGTCCCGAATCTCTTTCGCTGTCTCCGCCCCATCCGTTTTTTCTCCCCGAACAACATCCATCAGCACCAAATCCGGGCGGATTTCGGGTACTTTCTTAACCGCTTCCTCCCCGGAAGAAACAACTTCAGGCAAAGGATACCCCAAATTTATCAGGCGGTTTTTTATCTCCTCGCCCCCCTTGCTTTCATCTCCCACAACCAGGACCTGCGCCTTGGCCACGGCTTTACCCCCTTCCCTGCCTTACGCCTGCATGATGGAAATGTTCGGCCCCCTGGCCCGCAACCTCCTCCCCAGAGAGACGATTCCAGGTGTGGCGACGAGGATCCCTTCCTGGGGGATTGGGCTGGATGAACCCCTTGCCTTAAGAAGGTTTGCTAACCTAATCATGAAGAATATTTTTCTACCCATGAAGGGCGAATCTTGAATGTTGCTCCTTCCCTGAAATCAACCTCAATAGTGGCCCTCAAATGGCTGCTCAAAGTCTTAAGCCTGGCAAGCTGCACATGCTCGCATGGCCCAAGTTTAAATCCTGGGAGAAGTCGACACAAGTGCTAATAAGTTTATCGGCAATCTAAAAGAAATTCTTAATTTTTCTGACTCTAAGCGAGGGAAGGTACAAAAGTTTCATATCCCCTTGCGAAAACAGCCATTTCTCCCCGCTAGGATGCGGCGAGGAATGGCTGAAATCCCCAAAAATTATACCAAATGTATCCGCAGGGATCAATAAAAATGGGAGCTTGACCGTCGGGTACTTTTCCCTTTTGGCCAAATTACTGCCCACAATTTTCTTATTGATGTTGGGTCCACTCTCTCTTCTTGGTAACCGACAGACAATCCCGCCAATCTCCGAGAAACAATGAAAACCTTAAGGCAGGGAATCAAGGTCAGCATCAAAAGGATTGGCCGGTAAGATGGGAAAGAGTTGAATAAATCTGAAGGCTGCGATTCTGGATCACTCTCTTTGTCCTTGGGGCCCCTCGGGCCAAGGAATGCCAGTCGCGGACATAATTGCCTAATGACAGAGCCGCATCACCTGGCGAATGTCTTCTACCTTTTCCAGGTTCCAGAGAATTTTTGCCAGGAGGTTGATCCTCCGTTTCGGCAGCACAAAGGCAGCCAAGGTTCGAAATTTGCACTCCAGCTCTTCATCTGTGGGGGGATTTCGCGGGTCGCCCTTGGGACGGTCTACAAAGGCTGAATATCTCTTGCCCCCCCTCGTCACTACCGTCGCCTTGGCTTCCGTATCTTTGAGCCCGGGTTGAGCAATGGCCTTTACTCTTTTTCTCAGGGCGACCATCTTCGGGTCAAGAACGAGTTTATCGGTAAATCGATCTTCCCCGGCCACCCCCTCCGTTAGAGCCAGGGCTGCGCAATAATAGACGCTGAACTTGCCGGCCAAGCCGGTCTTTGGTTCTTTTTGACCGGCTGAATCGAGGCAGAATCGAGCGACTTCACATTGAATCTGCTCGACGTCGTCAGGCTTGAGGTTGTGCATATTCCTTAGCTGGATAAGGGCATCGATGGTCGGATGAGTAAGCAGGCAGGCGGCGTAGGGTTTGAAGGTGTTGTTGAGCACTTCGTACTTTGATCCCAGGTCATGGACCATCGGTGCGATCTTCGAATCTTCTCCAAAGACTTCTACGTACCCCTTTTTCCCTTCGAGAATATTGGGAACGCAGGTGAATCCACGCTTCGCCAGGAGGGCTGAAAGGACGCCGTCATAAGCAGACTTTCCCGGATGGAAAGGTTTCGTCATGGTGCCGAATACCAACCGCAGCCCCGATGCCTGCGTTCCGGCCAGGCCCATCGCCTGAGACATCTCTGCCAGGGAGAGTCCGAGGAGCTTTCCAGCAGCCGCGGCCGCGCCGAACCGACCAAAGGTGGAGGTCGCATGCCAGCCCCGGTTATAAGGTTTGTTGCCCATGCCCAGGCCAATCCGGGTCTCCACCTCATACCCGAGGATAAAAGCCTCCAGAGCGGCTCTGCCAGAGAGCCGTTTCCATTCGGCCAGGGCCAGAACCGCAGGAATCACCGGAGCGCTGGGGTGCATGATTGTCTTTACGTGAGTGTCATCATAGTCCAGGGCATGGGCCATGGCCCCATTGATGAGAGCGGCGTTCATGACGCTGCTTTTCAGCCCTTTCCCCCAGATCGTGGCCTGAGGTTTGCCGCCAAAATCCCTGGCCATATTAACCAGGATGCGGCTCAAAGGTTGGTCGGATCCACCCAAGGCCACGCCCAAGAGATCCAGGAAGCAGCGCTTACCCTGATGGACCACCTCTCGGGGAAATGAGCGAAAGGAGGTTTCCAGCACAAAGCTCGCTAAAGTCTCGGTGACCTTCATGTATTTTCCCTCCCAAGTTTTTAATCCAATGCTTTCTTGACCAGACGTTCCCACTCTCGATCTACGGTTTCCTGAATCGTATGAACTTCATCGTCCGTCAAATGACTGAACCGGTTCTGGAGGCGGAGATATTCATCGACCGGCAGATTCTTTGGGTCCACATTGATATTATAGCGCTCCCCGTTCTCCACCTCATAGAGCGGAAAAACCTTGGTGTGCACAGCTAGGCGGGCAATCTTTACAGCCAGAGAAGACGGGGCCTTCCAGCCCGTGGGGCAAGGGGAATAAATATGGATAAATCGGGTTCCCCGAACGGACTTGGCTTTGACAATTTTGTGCATCATATCTTCAGGAAAGGCCACGGAACAGGTGGCCGCGTAAGGAATGCGGTGGGCAGCCATGATCTCTACCATATTCTTTTTGGGTTGACTCTTGGGATGATTGGTGGGGGTCGTGGTTGTCCACGTGCCCCAGGGCGTGGCCGAACTCCTCTGAATACCGGTGTTCATATAGGCCTCGTTATCGTAGCAGAAATAGAGGATGTCATCGTTACGCTCGGCAGCGCCTGAAAGGGCCTGAATCCCGATGTCAAAGGTCCCTCCATCTCCCACCCAGGCGGCAACGGTCGTCTCTGTGTCCCCGCGCATTTCTAGCGCGGCTTTGACGCCCGAGGCAGTCGAGGCTCCCGTCTCAAAAGCGGTGTGAATCAGCGGCACCTGGACAGCGGCATAGGGAAAGGGTCCCGCGAGGATCGACCAGCAACAAGCCGGCACGACCAGAATGGTCTTTTCTCCCAGTGCCTTAAGGGCATAACGCATGGACATCGTAGCCCCGCAGCCTGCGCAGGCTAGGTGGCCGGCGCACATTAATTCTCTTCGCTCGTACATAACAAACTCCATTCCTTGGCAAATGGCCAAATGAAAAGCCTCTTAAAAGAAGTGGGTTCCATTAGCTTCGCATGCCGACCCAGACGCTCTGCTCATCCGGCTCAGACCGCTTATAGGTTTGGTACACCACATCATTCAGCACCTGGGGCGTTACGTCCCTTCCGCCCAATCCGGCAATGAAACTGAAGATGGGTGGACGAACCTTCTCGTTGCAGAAAGCTGCCCGGAGCTCATGGGCGAAAATTCCCCCCACCCCGAAGGAGACGTTCCGGTCCACCACCGCTACCTTCTCCGCTCCCTGGAGCACCTCCGCGAGTTCTTCCTTCGGGAAGGGGCGAAAGAGGCGCACTTTCACCATTCCTACTTTCCGCCCTTTTTCCCGTAAGGCATCAACGACCACGCGGGCTGTGCTGGCGATGGCCCCGGAGGCCACCAGAATCAAATCCGCTCCTTCACATCGGTAGGCATCGATCAGCCCGTATTTTCGACCAAAAACCTGACCGAACTCCTCATCCACCCGTTTGCCAACCTCCTTGCCCTTAAGCATGGCTTGCTGGATCTTATAACGGAATTCCATAAAATATTCTGGTGGGGTCAGACATCCGAAGGAGTGCGGGTCCTGGGGGTCCAGGCGAAACGGGGGTTGAAACCGGGGGAGAAAATTATCGACTTGGCTCTGTTCAGGGATCTCTACAGGTTCCGCGGTGTGGGAGAGGAAATAGGCATCCAGGTTGAGCATGACCGGCAAGAGGATCTCCTCGGCAATCTTGAAGGCCTGAATCGTGGTGTCCAGAACCTCCTGATTATTCTCACAGTACAACTGTAACCAGCCCGTATCCCTCTGGGCCAGGCTATCCGTTTGCTCACCCCAGATGTTCCAGGGAGAACCCAAAGCTCGGTTTACCGTAGCCATAACGATGGGCAGACGGGCTCCGCTGGCCCAGTGGAGCATTTCGTGCATCAGGGCCAGCCCCTGCCCGGACGTTGCTGTGAAGGTTCGGACTCCGGCGGCCGCTGCCCCGATGCAGCAAGCCATGGCGGAATGCTCAGATTCCACCGGAATGAATTTAGCTTTCAACCTCCCGTCCGCGCAGAGTACGGAGAGCTCTTCAACGATCGTGGTTTGAGGCGTGATCGGGTAGGCCGGGATCACTTCGGCCCGGGCCAGCATAACCCCCCAGGAAACCGCATGGTTGCCCACCATGATTTTCTTCATTTCCCTTCCTCCTCCATGACCAGGGCATCCCGAGGGCATTCTTCCACGCAGATCCCGCATCCCTTGCAGTGGTCATAGTCTATTACGTTCGGCTCATCCTCCCCCTGTTTTAGGACCGCCACATCCGGGCAGAAGATGTAGCAGTTGTCGCAGAGGTTGCAGACTCCGCAGTTGAAGCAACGGTTTGCCTCTTCCCGGGCCGTCTCCTCAGAAAAGCCCAGGTTGACTTCTTCGAAAGACCCGACGCGCTTGGAGATCTGGGCTTGGGGCATCTTTTTGCGTTTCTTATAATCGAAATAATCTAAGTTCAGGTCTTTAAGGGCCACAGTTTTCGAACTCAACGGAACGCGCTCTTTCTCTTCCTGTTGGTACCGTTTCATCGAAAGGCTACCGCGTTCGCCGATGCGGATGAGATCGAAGAGCCCCTGCCATTTGTTCCTTTTCAAGAAGCAGTCGATGAAGATGGCGGCCCGTTTCCCGGAACCGATCGCATGGACCACCGTCCGAGGCTGCTGGATGATGTCGCCTCCGGCAAATACCCCTTTTTGCTTCGTCGCTCCCCGCTCGTCTGTCAGGATGATATTTTCTTTCAATCCGATGTTCTTCGGTAGGGCCGAAAGGTCCGCACCTTCGCCAATAGCGGAAATGACCTGATCGACCTCTAAGAAGAAGTTCGACCCTTTGATCTCTACCGGCCGGCGGCGGCCATCTGCATCTGAGGGTCCCAGCCGATTCTTCACGCATTCCAGACGACTGACCTTTCCGTTCTCGGCCGTCACTCGAACGGGGGAGACGAGGCAGGAAATCTCGATGCCTTCTTCTTCGGCCTCCAAAACTTCTCCGGGAAAGGCAGGCATCTCATCCCGTGTCCGCCGGTATAGGATGAATGGTTTGGCCCCCAGACGCAAGGCGGAACGCGCGGCATCGAAGGCCGTATTCCCGCCGCCAATCACGGCGACTCTCTTTTCCAACGTCACTTCCTTGCCCAGGCTGACATTTCTCAAAAATTCCACCCCACTCATCGCGCCGGCGAAATCTTCTCCCGGAATCCCCAGGCTTTTACTCCGATGATTGCCCAGGGCCAGGAATACAGCCTGGTATTCTTTCAGATCGTTTCGCAAAAAATCTTCTCCCAGGCGGGTGTTGATCTCTGTCTTCACCCCCACCTCCAGGATCTGATCAATCTCTTCCTCCAGGACTTTCTTGGGAAGGCGATACTCTGGGATTCCCACCCGGAGCATTCCCCCCAGAACGGGCAAGGCCTCGAACACCGTAACCCCATAACCCATCCGAGCCAAGTGGTAGGCGCAGGTCAGACCCGCGGGCCCAGAGCCGATGATGGCTACTTTCTCTTTCCGTTTATCCCGTTTGGCGGAGGATGGCTTTCTTCCTTGTCTAGAGGCAGTATCGGCCATGAAGCGCTCCAAGGCATTGATGGAAATGGCCTCATCGAAATCCTTCCGATTGCAGGAGGATTCGCAGGGATGGAAACAAACTCGTCCGCAAACCCCCGGGAAAGGGTTTTCCTCTTTAAAAAGCTCCCAGGCTTCCAAAACCTTGCCTTTGCCGATCAAGACCATGGCTCCCTCGATATCCTGGCCTGCTGGACAACCTGCGTTGCATGGAGGAATCTTATTATCAAAACGAGGTCTAAGATACCTCCAGCTCCCGGTCTTGTTCCAGGTCATCGAGGCCATGGAGATGGCGTGGTAAGGCATATCTTCTTCGCGCTTGAATAGGATCTGCTCGGACATAATGACTCCTAAAACCGTCAGGGGTAAGGCGCGAGGCGTAAGGTTTTTGCTCCTCCTTACGACTTACGACTCACGTCTCACGGGTTTACTTTCTTTTACGCGTTGGCCCGTTCATAGGCCTCTTTTGTGGCCGCCGTATTCCCAGCCTTATTCGACGGAACGAATTCTTTCACCGCTTCAACCACGGAGTCCAAGGAAATCATTCCAGTGATTTTGGAAAAAGCCCCTAAAATAGCTGTGTTCACGATGGGGGCGGTGGGAGAACCCAGCTTGTATTCGATGGCGATGCGATTGGCATCCACCGTGGCCACCCGGAACTTGGAGAAGTGACCGAAAGCTTTGGGTGAACGATCTGTGTTGATGATAATCCAGCCATTCTCTTTCAGCCCTGAATCCACCTGGGTGCTCTCCATTAGGGTGGGGTCGAGAATAATGATGTGATCCGGCTCGTAGATAAAGTTGCGAATGCGAATGGGCTGGTCATCCACCCGGGTAAACGCCATCACCGGAGCCCCCCTCCGTTCCACCCCAAAAGCCGGAAAAGCCTGGACGAATTTTCCTTCCTTGAAAAAGGCCGAGGCCAAGACCTCCGAGGCGATCACCGCCCCCTGCCCTCCCCGGCCGTGAATCCGGATCTCGATCATTTGCAAGCTCCTTTGAAAAGCTGTCAGCTTTCAGCCATCAGCCAAAGACATTTCTTAGCGAAAAGCTGACCGCTAATGGCTGATTGTTATTTGCTGAACGCTGACCGCTGATTGCTGACCGCTATTCTTCTTCCGAATAGACCACCACGATTCCCTGGGCTTGCTTCCCCCGCAGGGCCCGAAATGCATGAGGCATGCCCGCGTCGAAATACAAGCTATCCCC
>Ga0187886_1003640_pt1 | contig 11452 bp, 10 predicted proteins | sample June2016WEW_20_1_FD_133001 | JGI IMG/M metagenome (GOLD analysis project Ga0187886, IMG submission 133001) | Peatland microbial communities from SPRUCE experiment site at the Marcell Experimental Forest, Minnesota, USA - June2016WEW_20_150 | ecosystem: Environmental > Terrestrial > Soil >...
CGAGGGGCGGCTGCCCGACCTGGCGATCGCCTGCGTCGGCGGCGGCTCCAACGCCCTCGGCCTGCTCAATCGGTTCATCGGCGAGCCGAGTGTTCGGCTCGCCGTAGCGGAGGCGGCAGGGGAGGGGATAGCGACGGGCCGTCATGCTGCTGCCCTGCTCGGCGGGACGCCGGGGATCCTCCACGGCTCGCGCTCGTACATGCTCCAGGACGCCGACGGCCAGGTCATCGAAGCCGTCTCGATCTCGGCCGGCCTCGACTATCCGGGGATCGGGCCGCAGCTCGCGGCGCTGATGCAGGCCGGCAGGCTCGTGGTGTCGTCCGCCACCGATCTGGAGGCCGTAGCGGCCGTTCGGCAGGTCGCCCGGACCGAGGGGATCCTCGCTGCCGTGGAGTCGGCCCACGCGGTCGCGGCGCTGCCGGAGGTGCTGGCCCGGCTCGCGCTCGACCACGAGCCGCTCGCCGGCCAGGGTTCGCCCGCGCAGCCGCTGCCCCGCGAGACGGTCGTCGTGCTGGGCCTCTCCGGCCGCGGCGACAAGGACCTCGCAGCTCTCGGACTCGAGGAGATCGGGCGATGACCGCGCAGGCGCGCCGGTCCGGCCCGCTCGGCTCTCGTGGCGCGGCCGCGCCAACCCCAACGGGCCCGGCCGCGCCTACCTCTCACTCCGGTTCGGCGGCCGGCACGAATGACACGGCCGGTGCGCGGCGCATCGCGGCGGCCTTCGGGCGCGCGGCCGCGCAAGGCCGCACCGCGCTCATCCCCTACGTGGTTGCCGGCTATCCCGACCACGCCACCTCCCTCGCCGCGGCGCTGGCGGCCGCGGATGCGGGCGCGGACCTGCTCGAGGTGGGATTGCCGTATTCGGATCCCCTCGCCGACGGGGCAACCCTCCAGCGGGCGACGACGGCCGCCCTCCGGGCCGGGGCCACGCTCGGCGGTTCCGTCTCGCTTCTGCGAGAGATCGCGGCGGCGCGGCCGGAGCTGCCGCTGGTCCCGATGTGCTACGCGAACCAGATCTTGGGCGGCGGCGATGGCCGCGCCGTCGCCACTCGTCTGGCCGAGGCGGGGGCCAGTGGCGTCATCGTCGCCGATCTGACTCCGGACGAAGGCCTGCCCTTCGAGGCCGTCGCTCGGGAGGTCGGCCTGGCCGTCGTCTATCTGATCGCGCCCACGACGACTGCTGCCCGCCGAGCCGAGGTGGCTCGCCGTTCGGGCGGCTTCCTCTACTGCGTCTCGCTCGTGGGCGTGACCGGGGCGCGGACGTCGCTGCCGCCCTCCGTGCGCGGTCTCGTGGCTGCCGCCAAGGCTGAGTCGCCAGTGCCGGTGGCCGTGGGCTTTGGTGTGAGCAGCCCCGCCCACGTTCGGCTGCTGGCAGGGGCCGGTGCCGACGGCGTCATCGTGGCCTCGGCCCTGGTCGACGCCCTGGGCCCGGACGGCCGCGACGTGGCCGCTCTTGCCACTCTGGTCGCAGAACTGCGGGCCGCCACTCTTCGCTAGGCGTGTCTCAGCTGTCCTGGCTTCGCCCGCGCCGCGGCGACGCTCGCCGGCTCCGCGCCACTCTTGCCGCCCCGCTCTTCTCCCCGCCCGCCGCTTCGCCTCGTCTAGCCTGAGCAGTCTCCAAGTTGCCCCGACACGCCGGAGTCGCCCTTCGGCCGCGAGCCGGGGCCGGAGGCTTCGGAGCACGCCTCTGTAGCTAGCCCCACCGCGCCCCACCGCCTCTTTGGTGCGTGCACGGATCTGCGTTTCTGTTTGGTAGCGCGGGCCCGACTTGCACCAGATGCACATACCGAACGACCCGGCGCTGCGGCGAGGAGTATCTGGTCGCACCCGTGCAGGTGATGCACGGTTGTGACGCCTCTGGGTCTCTGGAACCCGGAACCTTGCGTCAGATGCACACCCGCGACGCGTCACCGGGTCCGCTCCAGTTGGGCTCGTCGCATGTGTGCATCTGGCGCACACTGCCCGCCTCAACGGGGCTCGACAACCGGCTTCGTGCATCTGGCGCACGGAAACGACTGCGCCGCGGGGGAGGGTCAGGGCTTCTCGGAACCGCCCGCGCCACCCCCCGGCCCCTCGCCGCCCCTGCGGAACTTGCGGATGACGACTCCGGAAAGGCCACCCGGCAGGAGCCGGCTGGCGAGCGCCACGACAGCCGCGCCCACGAAGAGCGCCAGGAGCGCGACGACCGTGTAGGTATGCACCTTTCGCCTGCCGGGCCGTGGCTTGTCCATCTACCTCTTCCCTCTGGCGAGTGGGTTACGCGGGCGGGGAGTCGACCGCTTCGAGCTCCTCGAGACGCTTGATAGTCTCGATCAACTGGCGGTAGAGCGCCAGCAGGGCATCCTGTGGCAGCGATCCGTCGTTGGCCATTGCGACGCGCATCAGAACCTCGCGCTCACGGTCGGCGTCGGCGATGGGGCGGCCGTTTCGAGCCTTGGCTCTGCCTGCCTCCAGGCCCAGTCGAACCCGGAGATTCAGCAGCTTGACGATCTCGCGGTCGAGCTCGTCTATCTGGGATCGGAGCTCGTCCAGCTGGTCAGCCATGCCGGTCCGACTCCGCTCGATCGTGTGGGCCCGGGCGCCCGCTGGTGACGCGGTGGGCGATGAGTTCGAGCGCCATGGTGTAGCCCGCGGCGCCCCGCCCCACGATCCGCTCGACGGCGATGTCGTGCAGGTAGTTGACGTGCCGGAACGGCTCGCGCCGGCTCGGATCGGAAAGGTGAACCTCGACGAACGGCCGGCCGATGCCGAGAAGGGCGTCGCGGAGCGCGACGCTGGTATGGGTGAGCCCGGCCGCGTTGACGATCGCCCAGTCGAAGTCCCGCTGGTGGAGCCGGTCGATCAGGACGCCCTCGTGGTTCGACTGGAAGGTCTCGACCTCGAGGCCGAGCTCGCGCCCACGCTTTCGGAGGCCTTCTTCGATCTCGGCCAGCGTCGAGCGGCCGTAGATATCCGGCTCGCGAAGGCCGAGCAGGTTGAGGTTCGGACCGTTTAGGACGAGTACGCGCGTCATGGCAGAACCGTCGCCTCCGTTCCGGCCGAGGTGGGCGCCAATCGAAGGGCGGCCGCGATGCCGAGGGCCACCGCATCCGCCGGTACGTCCGATCGGATGGCCACGCCGGAGTCCGTCGGCACGATCCAGTTCAGGCGGCCCATGACGTGCTTCTTGTCGGTGGCCATGCGCTCCTGGACGGCGTCCGGCGAGACCGCGGCCGGCTCCACTGCGAGCCCCAGTCGATCCAGGAGGGCGTTCACCCGGCCGGCTCGCTGAGCCGAGGTGAGGTCCATGGCACGCGCGATTGCGAAGGCGCCGCGCAGCCCATAGGCCACGGCCTCGCCATGGAGGATGGCCTTGTAGCCGGCCGCCGCCTCGATGCCGTGGCCGATGGTGTGGCCGAGGTTCAGGACCATGCGCCGGCCGGATTCGCGCTCGTCGTCGACGACGACCTCCACCTTGGCCCAGGCGCAGCGCTCCACCATCTCCGCGACGGCGCCCGATTCGAACGGCTCCTCCGCGCCGCGGATGAAGGCCTCACCATCCTGCTCGACCAGCTCCAGGAGGCGCTCGTCGCCGAGAACGGCCATCTTGACGACCTCGCCAAGAGCCGCGCGACGCTGCCTGGATGGCAACGTGGCCAGGAAGGCAACGTCGGCGATGAAGGCCACGGGCTGGTGGAACGCGCCGACGAGGTTCTTGCCCTCGGGCAGGTCCACGGCCGTCTTGCCCCCCAGAGCCGCGTCTATCTGGCCCACGAGCGTGGTGGGGACGTGCACGACGGGCACGCCGCGCAGGTACGTGGCGGCGACGAAGCCGGCGGCATCGGTCAGCGCCCCGCCGCCGATGGCGACGAGAGTCTCTCTGCGGTCGACGCGCAGTCGGGCGAGGGCGCGGCAGGTCTCCTCGACGACGCTCAGGCGCTTGGCGCTCTCGCCGCGAGGCAGGAGCACCGATTCAACGGCCCAGCCTTCTGCCAGCAGAGCGGAGGAAATCCCTTTGCCGGCAACGTCCCAGGCCCTCGGCTCGGACAGGAGAATCGCGCGGCGCGCCTCGCCGCGAGTGAGAGCGGATGCGACGGCCGTGGCGGCGATGCCGTGGCCTATCTCCACGCGCCCTATCGGGGTTTCGGCGCGCATGACGGTCACTCCGGGAGGGGGCCCGTCGCCGATCCTGCCTTCGAGCGCCTTGACGATCCCCTCGACGTTGAAGGAGCCGCTGAGTTGCAGAGCCGGCGCGTAGAAGCGGCGCCGCTCGGCGGCCAGGGTGCGCAGGGCCGTCAGTGGATCGGTGCCGGCGATGAGCGGCCGAACCTTGGCGCTCCGTCCCAGGCGACTCGCCAGGATCTCCGCGGGGCCGTCCAGCCAGACCGGGAAGCGGCCGCGATACAGCAGCCAGCGGTTGCGGGGATCGATGACCGCCCCGCCGCCGGTCGCGATGACGCGGCTCAGCTCCGGGTCTGGGTCCGCCGGGCCCAGAGAGAGCACCGCCTCGCGTTCGTGGCGGCGGAAGCCGGTTTCGCCCTCCGCGGCGAAGATGGCCGGCAAGGGCCTGCCCACCTGGCGCTCCACCAGCTCGTCGAGATCGATGAAGGTTGCTTCGTGGCGCTGCGCGAGGCGGCGTCCAACGGCGGTCTTGCCGCTGCCGGGGAGCCCGACGAGGACGACGTCCATGTGGCTACTCGCTCTCCGCGGGGATGACGTCCTCGCCTTCGCTCCCGGCTCCCCGGTGGGGGGCCTTCCCGGAGGACGCTTCGGCCGACTGGGCCGTCTCGGCCGCCTGGGCCGTCTCGGGCGCACGGGCGATCCGCTCGCGGACGCGAGCGGCGTTGTCCAGCAGTTCGGCCAGAGAATCGCCGCCGAACTTCTCCAGGGCGAAGTCGGCCAGGGTCAGGCAGGCCATGGCCTCGGCCACGACTCCGGCGGCCGGCACGACGCAGATGTCGCTGCGCTCGTAGTGGGCCTTCTCGACCGGCCGGCCGGTGAGCAGATCCGCGGACGGCAGGGGGCGGGGGAGAGTGGAGATGGGCTTGACAGCGCCGCGGATCACGATCGGCTGGCCGTTGCTGACGCCGCCCTCGAGGCCGCCGGCGTTGTTCGTCCGGCGCAGCCAGTCGCCACCGGGGGCGCGGCCGTCGATGACGTCCATCACCGCCGAGCCGAAACGGCGCGTCTGCTCGAATCCAAGCCCGAACTCCACGCCCTTGACGATCGGGATGCTCATCACGGCGCCGGCCAGGGCGCCGTCCAGCCGGCGATCCCAGTGGACGTAGCTGCCCAAACCGATCGGCACCCCTCGAGCCACTACCTCGAAGACGCCGCCGACGGTGTCGCCGGCGCTGCGCGCCTCGTCGATGCGGGCGATCATGCGCTCCTCGGCGGCGACATCCGGGCAGCGCAGCGGGCTCGCCTCCGTCTCCTCGCGGGTCCTGGTGGCCGCGGCCGGGTCGATCGCCACGCCCCCAACCTCGGCTGTGTACGACCAGACGTCGATGCCCAGCTGGGCCAGCAATGCCCGCGCCACGGCCCCGGTCGCGACCCGCGCCGCCGTCTCTCGCGCCGAGGCGCGCTCCAGGACATTGCGCACGTCGTCGAAGCCGTACTTGACAGCCCCCGCCAGATCGGCGTGTCCGGCCCGCAGCCGCGTGACCGGCGCGGCTCGCCTGTCGCCCGCCTCGGCCAGGGCAGCCAGCTCGCCGGTTTCCGCCTCTGAGAGCGGCTCGACCGCCATGACACGCGTCCAGTTCTCCCAGTCGCGGTTGCGTATCAGGAGCAGGATCGGCGAGCCAAGAGTCAGGCCGTGGCGGACCCCGGAAAGGATCTCGGCCCGGTCCTGCTCGATGGACGTGCTGCGGGCCCCGCGACCGTAGCCACGCTGGCGCCGTGCCAGATCGGCCGCGATCTCGTCCGCAACGAGCGGCAATCCGGCAGGTATCCCCTCGATGGTCGTCGCCAGGGCAGGCCCGTGCGATTCCCCGGCCGTCAGGAAGCGGAGGCGACCCATGATGCCCTCCGCCTCAGGCCGTCGGGGTGGCGGCCTGGCCGGGCCTGGCCGTCCCCGATCCACCCGAGCTGCTTCCCCCGCTCGTCCCGCCGCTCGTCGCGCCGGCCGGGCCCATGTCGATGGGTGCCTGACCGAGGCCCTGCTCGCGAACTCGATCGAGTTCCGCCTGCATGACGTCGACCGGGGCGGCCTTGCCCGTCCACAGCGCGAAAGACTGCGCGCCCTGCTGGAGGAGCATCTGCTCGCCGTTCATGGTGGCGCAGCGGGCGGCTGCCGCATCCTTGAGAAGCTGCGTCTGGGGCGGGTTGTAGATGAGGTCCATCACGAGCAGGTCCGGGGGCAGCAGCTCGATCGGGATCGGCGTCTCCCCCGGAACCATGCCGACGGACGTGGCGTTCACCACGAGCTTGGCCTTGGCCAGCTCCGCCTCCAGGACGGATTCGTGCCAGGGCATTGCCTTGAGATCCATGTGCGAGGCACTGCGGCCGAAGTGCTTGACCAGCGCTTCAGCTCGGTGGAGGTGGCGGTTGAAGATGACGACCCGCTGGAAGCCTTCGGTGATCAGAGCGAAGACCACGGCCCGCGAGGCGCCTCCGGCTCCCAGGACGACGGCGTGGCGGGGCATCTTCTGGCGCCCGACGAGCTTGTCCAGGGCTGCCTTGAAGCCCGGGACGTCGGTGTTGTGGCCGACCAGCTTCTTGCCATCGCGCGAGATGGTGTTCACGGCGCCGGTAGCCTGGGCGTCCTCGGTCAGTCGATCGACGAGCGGAACGACGTGCTCCTTGTGCGGGATGGTGATGTTCGCCCCCAGGAACTCGTCGCCGTGAAGCTCGGCGATGGCCGCGACGAGGTCGATCTGCCGCCGGTCCCACAGCTCGTACCGGGCGTCGATTCCGAGCGCGTCGAAGGCAGCCTGCTGCATGGCGCCCGAGAACGAGTGGGCGACCGGGTGGCCGATCAGGACGACGCGATTGGTCATGCTCGCAGCCTTTCCAGTTCGGTGAAGAAGCTCGGGTACGAGACGGCCGCGCTCTCGGCACGGTCGATCGTCGTCGAGCCAGAAGCGATGAGGCCGGCGACGGCGAAGGTCATTGCCAGCCGGTGGTCGTCGAGGGCCCGGGTCGCAGATCCTACGAGCGAGGTCGGTCCGTCTATGGCGATGTTGTCGCCGTCCACGGAGATCCGTGCCCCCAGCGCGCGCAATCCCGTGGCGATCCCGGCGATCCTGTCCGATTCCTTGTTGCGTAGCTCGCCTGCGCCGCGAATGGTGGTCTTGCCGCGGGCCTGGGTGGCGGCCAGGCACAGGATCGGGATCTCGTCGATGGCCGCCGCGACCTCCGCCGGACCCAGGTCGACGGCGCGCAGCTCGCTCGACTGCACGGCCAGGTCCGCCAGCGGCTCGCCGGCATCGTCCGGCCCAGCGGCTGCGGCCCCACCGGCCGTGGCCGTGCCGCTCACGGCCGTCTCGGCGATGCGGGCGCCCATTCGAATCAGGATGTCGATGGCCGCCCGGCGTGTCGGGTTCACGCCGACCGCGCGCAGGGTGAGGTTGGCGTCGGGATGGATCGCCCCGGCCACCAGCCAGAAGGCAGCCGCCGACGGGTCGGCCGGGACTCGCTCGTCGAGCGGCCGAAGTCGCGCGCCACCATCCAGAGTCCAGGCCACGGGGCCTCCTCCCGAACTCGTCGCCGGCTCACGCCGGACGTCGATGCCGCGCGATCGGAGCATTCGCTCGGTGTGGTCTCGCGTGGCCACGGCCTCGCGCACCGTCGTCCGCCCCTCCGCGCGCAAGCCGGCCAGCAAGATCGCCGACTTGACCTGGGCGCTCGGTACGCGGGTCGAGAAGTCGATGGCGGTGAGCCGAGGACTACCGATGACGACCAGCGGAGGGAGGGTATCGGAACGGCGCGCGTGCAGCACCGCGCCCATCGAGCGCAGCGGCTCGATGATACGGGCCACCGGACGGCTCCGCAACGAAGCGTCGCCGTCCAGGACGCTGAAGAACGGCAGGCTGGCGAGCACGCCGGAGCAGAGCCGAAGGCTCGTCCCGGAGTTGCGGCAATCCAGCACGCCGTCCGGCTCGCGGAGGCCGTCCGCGCCCGGCGAGACGACCCGATAGTCCACGTTCAGGCCGTCCTCGCGCGCCCGCTCCACGGTAGCCCCGAGCGCGGCGACGATCGCGGCCGTGGCTCCGACGTCCATGCCGTCGCCGGCGCCGCTCACCAGGCTCTCGCCCTCGGCCAGGGCAGCCAGCAGCAAGGCCCGGTGCGAGATCGACTTGTCGCCGGGCAGCCGAGGCTCGCCGCGCAGGTGCGCGGCCGGCAGGACGGAGCGTGGTTGCTCCACGGGGAGCTGGGGTGCACTCATGGTGGTCAGTGCTTGCTGGCGCCGCCGACCGTGATCGGCCCGTCGGTTACATAGGGATCCTTGATGAGGGTCCGGACCTCGTCGTGAATGTGCTTCAGGGCGCTGGCCATGTCGGTGAACTGGGCGAACGTGAGCGACTGCTCGCCGTCGGAGAGGGCCTCGTCTGGCCTCGGATGGACCTCGACCATGATCCCGTCGGCGCCGGCGGCCACCGCTGCCAGAGCCATCGGCCGCACGAGCCAGCGCTTGCCGGTGGCGTGCGAGGGATCCACGATGACCGGCAGATGGGTGAGGTGGTGTAGCAGCGGCACGGCCGTCAGGTCGAGCGTGTTGCGCGTGTACGTCTCGAAGGTCCGGATGCCGCGCTCGCACAGGATCACGTCCGGTTGGCCCGACGAGATGATGTATTCGGCTGCCATCAGCCACTCTTCGATCGTGGCGCCGTAACCGCGCTTGAGCATGACCGGCTTGCCGGCCTTGCCCACGGCCGTCAGCAGCGAGTAGTTCTGCATGTTGCGGGTCCCCACCTGGAGGATGTCCGCGTGCTCTGCGACGATGTCGACCAGGCTCGGCTCCATGACCTCGGTGATGACCGGCAGGCCGGTGGCCTGGCCAGCCTCGGCCAGGTACTTAAGCCCCTCCAGCCCCAGGCCCTGGAAGCTGTATGGGCTCGTGCGCGGCTTGTAGGCGCCGCCGCGGAGGACCGTGGCTCCCGCCTTCGAGACCGCCTCGGCGGTTTCGAGCATCATCTCCCGGTTCTCGACCGCGCACGGGCCGGCCATGATCGTCAGCGTCCCGTTGCCGATTCGGGCGCCCTTGACCCCAACGATCGTGTCCTCGGGATGGGACTCCCGCGACGCGAGCTTGTAGGGGCGAGTGATCTGCGTCACCGATTGGATCCCGCTCATCGAGTTCAGCTTGCTCATCAGATGCTCTCTCACGGGAGCTACGTCGCCCAACACCGCGATCACCACACGCTGGGTGCCGACATTGTCGTGCGGGGTCAGCCCGTGCGCTCGGATCTGAGTCCGAACCGCGTCGGCCTCCTGCTCTGTCGCGCCTGCGGTCATAACGATGATCATCTGGCGGTCCTCCTTGTGGGGGCCTGCCGGCGAGGGTCCTGGTGGGGCAACAAAAAAGCAGAGGCCTTGCCTCTGCTTGCACCCGGCACGACCCGCGATCCCGGGCCTAGGCTCCGGGAACGGTCATGCCGGGTAGCGGTAAAAGAAGAAGATACGTTCCATTGGTGCCCGCGACACTACCGGGCGCAAGGGCCGGTGTCAAATCGAAACGGGGGAGTCTGGCGCGCCCGGCGGGACTCGAACCCACGGCCTTCAGGTCCGCAACCTGACGCTCTATCCACTGAGCTACGGGCGCGCGCTGCTGTTTCTCCATGCGGAGGGACTGGCGGAGAGGGAGGGATTCGAACCCTCGAGGCAGGTTACCCCACCTGGCGGTTTAGCAAACCGCTGCACTAGACCAGCTATGCGACCTCTCCCGGAGCCACAGCGGCCGGGATTCTAGCATGGCCGGCTGCGGCCGCAGGTCTCAAACCGCCCGCGCCGTCCGCGCTCGGCGGGGCTCGAGTCGCACGGCAGCCTCAGTTCCCCCGGCCGTCCCCGCCCTCCGGTCCCTCGAGCCTGAAGCGGACGAACAGTCTCGTCCCGAAGCCGCCCTTCACGCGCTCCCGCTGCAGCTCGTCCGGATCGAGCCCGGCTTCGCGGGCGATGGTCTCCAGCTCGAACGTGTTCAGGCTGAGCAGGCCGATGTCGTAGATCAGAGCCACGCCGCCCGGCCGCAGCACCCGCGAGATCTCGGAGAAGACAGCGGCCGGCTTCGTCCAGTGGTGCAGGCTGAGAGTCGAGACCACGAGATCCATCGAGCCGTCGGAGAAGGGCAGGGCTTCGGCGTTGCCGACGGTGAACCGCAGCCGCCCGTCCGTTGTGGCGTGGCGGCTGGCCAGCTGCATCATGCTCGGAGAGAGGTCCAGGCCCACGACCCGTGAGCCGCGGAGTCGATGTGCGAGCTCCAGGGCGAGGTCGCCCGGCCCGCAGCCGAGGTCCAGGATGGCGGCCCTATGTGTCCGGCCGCGGGCCGCGAGCTCCGCCTCCACGTCCTTGGCCACTCCCCGATACAGTCGCCCAAGCACCGGCGCGAAGAAGCGGGAGTACGTCCGCGACTCTGGCCCCGAGAAACTCTCGACCCTCGCGTCCACCCACCGCGCAGCCGACCTGGTGGCGCGCCGGCCCGGCTCGGTGAAAATGGCCAGGGTCACGACCACGAGCACCGCGGAGAGCAGCCGGCGGGGACCCCGGCCCTTGCGCCGCCCGCCACCCGCCCCGCTGCCCGGGTCGCTCCGGATGTCCTTGGCCCGATTACGGGCACGCCCCCACAATCTCATGACGAGTACCCCCACAATCTCATGACGAGTACCTGCTCATCTTCGCGACGGGTCCTGCTCGTGGGTCTCCGGGCCGGCCCGGGTTCGCCCCGGGCTATAGGCGGCCCGGTATGCGATGGCTTCGGGCAGCTCCCTCACGGTTGGTATTGTGATGGCTGCTCGCCCTTTTGGCACAGCCACTGATGCGGCCACGTGGCGAACCGAACGGAGCGCCGCTTCGGCCGTTCGGCCGTTCGCCAGAGGCGACGGGTATGCTCGCGCCGGATAGCCGCAGTCGGAAGGGAGCGGAATGGAGCGCATCGGGTTCGTCGGCCTGGGCACCATGGGCGCCTCCATGGCCGCCAACCTGCTCCGGGCCGGGGCTCAGCTGACCGTCTGGAACCGGACCCCGGGCCGGGCCGGGCCCCTGCTGGAGATGGGCGCTCGAGCAGCCGAATCGGCCGCGGCCGTCGCCGCGCGCTCGGACGTCATCGTGATGTGCGTCTCGGACACGCCGGACGTCGAGGCGGCGCTGTTCGGCCCGGGCGGCATCGCCGAAGGAGCGGCGCCGGGCTGCCTGGTGATCGACTGCTCCACCATCTCGCCCGATGCCACCCGGGAACTCGGGCACCGGCTGGCGGACCGAGGCGTGGCCCTGGTCGACGCGCCCGTGTCCGGAGGCTCGGAAGGGGCGCGGCTTGGCAGTC
>Ga0187886_1003641_pt1 | contig 11448 bp, 5 predicted proteins | sample June2016WEW_20_1_FD_133001 | JGI IMG/M metagenome (GOLD analysis project Ga0187886, IMG submission 133001) | Peatland microbial communities from SPRUCE experiment site at the Marcell Experimental Forest, Minnesota, USA - June2016WEW_20_150 | ecosystem: Environmental > Terrestrial > Soil >...
AAATTTCACCCGTTCTGCCGAGACGCCCTCTTTTGCGCCGGGCTGCGGGTCGATTTCGTTGCCGATGGACCAGACAACAATGCAGGGATGATTGCGGTCGCGCATCACAAAATTGCGAATCTGTTTTTCGCCGTATTGTTCTAAAGGCGTCGCGCAGGGGTCGATTCTGTCCGCGGTCTTGTCCCACTTGTCAAAGCACTCATCCCACACGACAAATCCCATCCGGTCGCAAAGCTCAAGCAATTCCGGTGCGGGCGGATTATGGCTTGTACGAATGGCGTTTACGCCCATATCGCGCATAATCTCCAGTTGGCGTTCCATCGCGCGGGTATAAAACGCCCCGCCGAGAGCGCCCTGGTCGTGATGCAGACACACGCCATAAAGCTGTACTCGCCTGCCATTCAGATGAAAGCCGTCATTGGCCGTGAATTTGAATTCGCGTATGCCGAAGGTGGTCGTATCCGTATCTACAACTTTACCGCCCTGCCGAATTATTGTCTTGGCGGTATAAAGTTTCGGGCTTGTGATGTCCCACCGCTGCGGACTGGCAATCACAAACAATTGATTAACCTTCCGCGAACGGCCTGCGGGTATTGTAACGCCATTGGTCTTTGGGGTTGCTGCTGCCTTGCCATCGGGGTCAAGCAGGGTAACCTCAACACTGACTTTTGATTTGTCCTTGAGATAATTTCTAATAGTCGAGCAGACATTAACCTTCGCTGAGGCGTCAGTCACTTTGGGTGTCGTAATATAAGTTCCCCAGTGCGCGATATGCACCGGCTCGGTTATTGTCATCGTTACTTTGCGGTAAATTCCCGCGCCGGGATACCATCGCGTGCCGTGATTGCGGGTATCAGCATACACCGCGATGATGTTGTCTTCGCCGAACTTGACGAACGGCGTCGCATTAACGCGGAAAGACATATAACCATAATCCCATTCGCCTGCTAATTGGCCGTTTACATAAACCTTTGGAAATGCCATTACGCCGTCGAAATCAAAATACACATATTTGCCCGCATCGGCCCTGTCGAGCTTAAAGCTCTTGCGATACCAGCCCTGCCCCCACCAGGGCAGTTTTCCCGCGTAGCCGTCTTCCTTGGGATTAAACGGCCCCGTGATAGCCCAGTCGTGAGGCAGCCGAACCGCCTTCCACGATGAATCATTAAAATCAACCGTCTGGGCCCCTTTCTGGCCGCCTTTGGCGAACTTCCAGTCACGGTTAAAGTTCACTACCTGTCGGCCGGCGGCACTTTCACCGGCTTGCGTGACGGATTTGCCGGAAATCGGAGGGCCTGCCGGCTCGCAGGATAAACTCAGCGCGAGTGCAAACGCTACAATCGTTACAATCAGAAATCTTCTTTGTGCCTTCATTTTTTCTCCGTATTCATGTTGTTTCACAAAACGGGTTATCAGAATATGCAGGGCATTTTGCGGGTTATATTATAATGATGCAACAGTTTTCCGGCCAAATTCGTTGACTTTGCCTTTTCTTTGACATATAATAAGGTAGCCATACTCAAGACCCGCTTCCTGCCGGGTGGGGATTTGTTTTTAGCTACCAGGCGGACAGCACAGCGAAGCAAGGAGAGGTAGATATGAGGCGTAGAACCCCAATTCTGGCGGTCTTCGTTTTCTGCGCATCAGTCACAGCAGCCAACATAAACATCACCTATAACATCAACACTGACGTCAACAGGACGCCTATCAGTAAATACATTTACGGCACAAACACCGGAGGCGACGCCAATTACACCGTTGTAAGAAGCGGCGGTAATCGACTCACCGCCTACAACTGGGAAAACAACTACTCTAATGCCGGCGCGGACTACGGACCTTATCACAATGATGATTATATGTCATCCAGTACAGTTCCCGGCAAAGCCATAACAGATTTCCGCGATTCCTGTGTTATGAGAAAACAGGACTCTATCGTAACTCTTCAAATGGCCGGCTATGTCGCGGCTGATAAAAATGGAAATGTTAACTTAAATACCGAAGCAGCACCGTCCGCAAGATTCAAAAAGGTCGTCTTCGCAAAAGGGGCCGCTTTTTGCAACCCTTGGTGGAGCCCGGTTGCAACCGACGCTAATGTATATATGGATGAATTCGTCAATTTCCTTGTAAACACATATGGTCACGCCGGCGACCCGAATGGCGTCAAATTTTACGATTTAGACAACGAACCCGATATCTGGTCAGATGGCGCACAGGGAGCTACTCACCCCGAAGTCCATCCCTTAGACCCTTGCTGTCTTGAATACAAAGACAAAAGCGTGGCATTATCCTTAGCCGTAAAAAATGTTGACCCAAATGCCCAGATGCTCGGCCCCGTAAGTTATGGATTCGGCGGCTATCTGAATTTCCAGGGTGCTTCTGACTGGAGTAGTCAAGGTGCTGGATATCCCTGGTTCCTCAGTTATTATTTGGATAAAATGAGAATAGCATCCAATTCAGCAGGAAAACGGCTTCTCGATGCTCTTGATGTTCACTGGTATCCGGAAGCACAGGACGGCGCCGGTCACAGGATTTTAGACGATATAAGTACAACGGCAATGTATACCGCCCGTATGCAGGCGCCGAGAACCTTGTGGGACACGGGTTATGTTTATCCTAATATGACTTATCCGAATGGCGAAGTAAGCTGGATTAATCAGTCGTACTTCGTGCAGTATTTGCCGCTGATTACAAGATTAAAAAATGACATAAAAAATTATTATCCCGATACCAATCTGACAATTACAGAATACGCTTATGGACCAGACGGTTCTTCTCAACATTGGTCAACTGGTATTGCGACATCGGACTTTCTGGGTATATGTGGTAAATATGGCGTGTATATCGCGACATACTGGGGAGGCGGCAACTATGTAGACGCGGCGATTAAAATTTACAGAAATTACGACGGCGCACATTCCACGTTTGGCGATATGAATGTCTTTGCGTCGATGTCCGACAAGGTGAACAGTTCCATCTACGCCTCGCTATTCAACGGTTACACCAGCGAGCTTCATCTGATAGTTATAAATAAGAATATCGACAACGCTATCACAGGAACGTTTAATATCACCAGCCCGCAGCATTTCAGGTCAGGCCATGTCTGGAAATTCGACAGCAACGATCCAAATATCACGGCCACTACAGGAGTTTACTCAATCACAAACAATTCATTTTCATACACTATCCCAAACCTTACCGTCTGTCATATGGTTTTACAGGCTGACCCTCCATCCTGGGATACGACCGGTCCGGCAGGAGTTCCAGACGGCCATGTTGATGTTTTCGACCTCGAGGATTTAAGCAACCAGTGGTTACGCAAGTATATGTTCGGGCACTTCGCCTCATTTGGCTCAGCGTGGGGCATTTAACGAATAAATTGTTTATAGTATTTGTATCAGTTCTTTGAAAATTCAGGTGTTCCATGCCTAAAATTTCGATGGTATCGTTGCGCTTTTTTGCTTTTTTTCTTGCGCTTTTTTGCTTTTTTTTTGCGATTTTTGGATTATTTTGGGTATTTATGCCATATCTTCAGTAATGACAATGGATTACGGCATTTCAATTCGCATTTTGCAGACAATACCCATTTAATGACCTTACGTAAACGATTACTGAACAACAAGTTACGTGAGATGCCGCTAACTTATGGTCCAAAAAAAACTTTGTGAAACCTAAAAAAACCTTGATTTTCCAGTATTAGTCTGATATGATACTTGATGAATAAGCGCTTGGCGGCGTCCGCCAAGCATACATACGTTTTATAAGTATTAATTGTAGTGTTGTTTATGGTGATAAGGAGGAAAAATAATGTTTAGGAAAAGTGTCTTTATTATGCTTTTTGTATGCCTGCTGGCAACGGTTAGTTCGGCTGTCAACCTACCAACGAACTGGTGGGTTTACCAGCTCGAGTGGAAAGCAGGTACCGATGCCAACTGGTACGTATCTGGCAACTGGAACCCGGAAACTGAAGCAGAACCTCTGCCTCCTGGTATGGGGCCAGATGCAAATAACCGTACTTGCATTCTTCCGAATCAGCCAGGCCCGCGAATCACCGGCTCAGCCAAATCTTATGTGCTTGACATAGATCCATGGGACGCAACTTCATGGGGCGCCCAGGACGCCAACCTGTCAATTATGTCAACAGCCACCGACGTAAACTTTGGTAGTTGTATTCGTATATGCGCCGGGGATAGCTGGGACTCGTACGTAGGCACCCCAACTATTTCAAGCAGAGGCATCATCAACGTGTATGGCGGCACAGTCACTACGCCAGGCCCATATATATCCCCAACCTGGGGGTGTGGATTGCACGTCGGTGGAGGCGCCGACGGCTACGCTTTCGCCTATGGTATACTGAATATGTATGGCGGCGAAGTTAACGTTCCCAGACTCGAACTCCACTTCGGCGAAATCGGCCTTTACGGTGGCACTCTGCGAGTCAACAGTGACGTGAACTTTAGTGTGAGCACAGATCACGCATTAGCACAGTATAACCTGATTAAAGTCGACGGCGGCACGTTTAAACTTCTCGGCGACCAGACAGTAACTCTTAACAGTTTGATCTCGACCAGCCACATTGTCAGCGAACGAGGCGTTCTCGGGACACCCACGTTTGCTGGCGGCTGGACAACACTCGAATCCTCCGATATCAACTATTGCACCTGGAGCCCAACGCCGGTCAACGGCGCAACAAACGTTCATTACAAGACAGCCGGGACCGATGCCTGCAGTATTACGCTTAGCTGGCGGCCGAGCACTTTTGAAGACCGTGACGTAAATCACGACGTGTATTTCGGGGCGTCCTATCCCGATGTCTGTAACGCAACAAAGGCAGATGCGAACTACTGCTACATGGGTTCCATATGTGACGATGTCTGCGACCCTTGCAGCTATATCGTCAAAGACCCGAATAAGTTCCTTCCCAATACCACCTATTACTGGAGAGTTGACGAAAGCAGCGTTGGTAACCCGTTTAAGAAAGGCAGGGTCTGGAACTTCAAAACCCATGACGGCAAGGCATACAATCCCAATCCGGCAAACGCGGGAACCGACGCGAACGGCAAAGGACTGAACGCGTCGTTACAGTTGACCTGGACGGCTGGCGACTGGGCAGACACCCACAAAGTTTACTTCACCACAATCGCGGGCGGAGGCAATCTCTCCAACCCAGCCTTCCCACGGCCTACTGACAAACAGTACAGAGGCGTGGTAAGCAGCCCTGTCTATCCGCTCTCCAAATTACTGGAAGACCTGGATTCTAACGGGATTCCGGATTGGGGCATAACCGCGGGCACCACCTATTACTGGCTCGTCGATGAAGTTAACGGCAGCACAACATGGAAAGGCCCCCTCTGGAGCTTTACTCCTGCTTTGTATACCACCATCGACGACTTTGAGGATTACCAGAGCACCGACGATGTAAACACCAACTGGCCGTATGGTTATACGCTTACCCCTACCGGCGGGGTCGGCAATTGCAACAACCCTGTGGCCAAGGGCTATGCTGGACGTATTTTGCAACGAAATTCAAGCGGGAAGTATATGCAATATATATACAACAACTACAACCCGGCGGGTGGATATGGCATGAGCTTCACAGAGGGCAAACGTTCGTACACGTCCATCGGCAGCACCGATTTTACAGGCGGTGGCATTATTTCTCCCGCGACTAAGGCATTGCTAATCGATTATAGAAGCGTTGTACGTGCTGCCGGTGACAGTAGAGTTAACGCGGCTAATGTTGCCTCCATCTACTGTAGTAATGATGACCCGAACAAGCTGGACCTGGACAGGATGTATGTGGCGATTGAAGATACAGCTGGTCATGTAGGCATTTACCTGAATCCGGATCCCTATGCTCAGCAGGTCACCAACTGGACAACGTGGTACGTCAATCTCTACGACATCAACAACATCGCCCACGGCTTCGACTCCACAGGTGCTCCAGCAACTGTGAATCTGAAGGCGATAACCGGCTTCGCCATAGGTTTTGGTATGCGTAGCAACACTATCGATTCTGATGGCAACGATGTCAACAGCATAGTGTGGTTCGACAATATCCGGCTGTTAGCCGCGACGTGCAACCCGCAATTTGCCAAAGAGTCTGGTTTGACTGCTGATTTCGACAATGACTGCGACGTGGATATCAACGATTTGGACTCCTTCGTGAATGACTGGCTCTGGGCGGCTGTACCCCAGCACAACATTACCACTACGGTGCCCCATAAGGCCCCCGTAATCTGGTACAAGTTCAATGAGAGCTCGGGGTTTACTGCTGCTGACTCGGGGCCAGGCTCTTACACCGCTGATGTTTGTAACACTGGCGATGTGATGTGGGAACCCACCGGCGGACGTAACGGCGCCGGGTGCCTCAACTTTAACGCCATCACCAGCCAAAATACCCGCGTTGAAGTCCCGGTAGCAGCGTTTAACTTCATGGCTGACGCGAATCACTATTCCAACGGCGGCAACGGCGGCAGCATCAGCTTCTCGGTCTGGACTAATGGTGTGAAGAAAGACGTCACTATGACCAACAACTGGTGCACTGTGTTCAGTGTCTACCCCGTGGGCTGGGGTAACGGTAACGGCATAGCTTGGCTCTCGCTTCCATCTAGATGGGATAACCCCCTCGTCGACTTCCAACAGATGCCCGCCGGAAGCATCAATGGTGTTTCCGCATATGGACCCCTAATGCCGGAAAACTACTTTGGAGGCCGATGGAACCACTGGGCAGCCGTCAAATCAGAGCCCAATACACTGATCGCTTATTGCAACGGCCGCGAGATTGTAAGAACTACTGACGTGAATGCAGGGGTACCGTTCTTTAAGCTGCCTCTACAATCTTTCCGCATAGGTATGCGCGGCGGGTCGTGGGCCAACTGGGGCAAGTGGTCCGGCGAAATGCAGGACTTCAAGGTTTATGACTACGCTCTGGATGCCAATGAAGTAGGTTACCTCGCAACCGATGGTACAGGCATTGTCGGATTTATACCGCTGGTTTGCCCGGCTAATCTTAACCTTGACGGGGCAGCATCACCGGACACAGACCCGAACCAGATTGTCAACTTTGGCGACCTGGCTACAATGGGAAAACAGTGGCATACACAGGTACTGTGGCCGTAACAAACGCAACTTGATTAATGATGTGTTCTTCGGGGTCTGCAACGCCGATTGGGCGGGGCAGGCCCCGCTTATTTTGAGGGGCATCTAAAACCGCGTTCTTTTACCGAAGATACTTGATAGGAACGACGCCAACGCTAAAATGGCAGGACTTTGTTCTATCACGATGCAATTTCGATAACACAGGAAGGGCGTAAATGAAAAAACTCATTGTTCTGCCCGCAATTATCGTCTTGATTGTTTTGACGGGCTGCGTCAAACCTTTATCGCCGCAATCCGCCCCAACATTCAAATCTTTTGTATACGCCAGGAGCGACAAACTGATGGACGAAAACGGCGAATATCGCTTTATCAGCTTTAATGTCCCCTGCCTGCACTACAACGAAGACAATATGCCCTTCACCGAAATGAACCCATGGCGGCTGCCTGATGAGTTCGAAATCAACGATGCCCTCGAATCCGTCAGGCAAATGGGGGGCCGGGTCGCCCGTATTTATACGTTATCCGTCCGCAGACCCGGGGAAGACCCCAATATCCCCCGGCACATAACGGGGGCGGGCAAATTCAATGACGAGGCCTACAAATCTCTCGATATGACTCTGGCTATAGCCAACCGGAAGGGTATTCGTATCATTTTTCCATTTATCGACAACGCCAGATGGTGGGGCGGAATCGAGGCCTGTGCCGCATTCAGGGGTAAAACAAGGGATGATTTCTGGACCGACCCGGAACTTTTTGAGGATTACAAGGCACTCGTTAATTCTGTCGTAAACCGCACTAATTCAATCACAGGCGTCAAAATACCGGGATGACAAGGTCATCCTCGCCTGGGAGACCGGTAATGAGCTTATATGCCCTCCTGAGTGGACGGTAAAGGCCGCAGCATACATTAAAAGCATCGACCGGAATCATCTTGTTATGGATGGCTTCCCCCTGACTCCCGTTCGCGACCTGTCGCTTCAGGATAAAAATATCGATATCGTTACGACCCACCATTATCCTATTATGTTCAAAGTGGTGATAAGCCCTGCTGAAATTATTGAGCAGATTAAAAAAAGCGCGGCTCTTGCCCGCGGCAAAAAAGCTTATGTTGTCGGCGAGTTCGGATTCATCCCCACCGATGACGTCGAGTCCCTTCTTAATGCCGTGATGAAAGAAAAAATAAGCGGGGTTTTAATATGGTCGCTGCGTTTCCGCAACACAGACGGCGGCTTCTATTCCCACAGCGAACCGTACGGTGGCGACATTTACAAGGCATACCACTGGCCCGGCTTCGCGTCCGGCGACAGCTTCGATGAAACCAATGTTTTATCCCTGATGCGCCGAAAGGCCTTCGAAATCAGAAATATGCCTGTCCCCCCTATCGAGAAACCCGCCGCCCCCTGCCTGCTCGATATCAACGACGTTGCCGCTATTTCCTGGCGGGGCAGCGCGGGCGCTTCCAGATACACAATCGAAAGAGCGGAATCCAAAGACCCGGCTTCGCCGAAGGGCTACGCCGAGGCAAGCGGGCCGTGGCAAATCGCGGGACGCGACATATCCGACGCCGATTTCCAATACCGCCCCCTGTTCAATGATACAAGAGTCGAAATCGGCAAAAGTTATTATTACCGTATTAAAGCAGTGAACACAGCAGGCGAATCTGAGGCGTCAAATATCGTTGGCCCCGTGTCTGTCATCTGCAAAACACTTACGGATGAAATGCAGGATTTTAAATTAATCAGCAATCGAGACGGAACGTTATCGATAGAAACAAAAGAGGCGCGTAAATTCAAAGAGGACATGCATCGGCTAAAAGGCATGACAGATAGTTCTGTAATTTACAGAGTAGAACCGCCGATTGTCTCCTGGAAGATTTATTCGTTCTTTCCGCAGACCGTTTCAGATTTCAATTTCTCCGTATCCGTTGACGGCCGGGAGTTCAAACCCCTCAGGTTTTCACGCCGGGATTATTTCGCGGGCAAAGGCGACTACAATTATTGCCTGCCCGTCCTTTACACAGGCACAGAAATTGGCGATGATACGCAATATTTGAAAATCGAATATACGGGCGAAGCACAAATATCCCGTGTGGAAATAAAATATGGAAAGCACAACTGACCGGAGAAATGACTATGATTAAAAGATTTGTCCTCTGTCTTGTGACCTCTGTTTTCTGTTTTGTGTCCTCTGCGTTCGCAGCGGAGGTAAACCAGCCCTTCGACTCCGCTCAGGGCAGGCCATCGAAATACTCGCATACCCATTCAGAAACCGGTTTTATAAAGGGCTTTAGCTGGGGCTGGCCCGGGGAACGGGGAGATTATGCAGGTCCCAACGCCGTTGACTCGATGAAAAAAATGACGGAAACCGGCGTCAACTGGGTCTGCATCTCTTTTGCCGGCGAAATGATGAAACCCAATGATACGAATATCCTCTGGGGTGAAGATGACCCTTGTATGGTTACAGACAATGAGATTCGCAAGGCAATCGAGCTGGCCCGTAAGAATAATCTGAAAATAATTCTCAAGCCCGTGGTGAACGTCCGCGACGGCACATGGCGGGGATTTATTCAGTTCAAAAACCCGGACGGCAAAACAGTCGACGTGAATGCCTGGGGGCAATGGTGGGACAGCTTCAATCGGTTCATCCTTCATTACGCACAAATCGCAAAGGAAACAAACTGCGAAATGCTTTGCCTGGGCTGCGAAATGGGGACAACCGAGCCGTTTATTGACCGATGGCGCAACCTGATTGCCGAGGTACGAAAAGTTTATCCCGGCGCAGTTACCTACAACGCTAATCACGGCAACGAAGAGAAGGTCCGATGGTGGGACGCCGTTGACATTATCGGTATGAGCGGCTATTACCCCGTAGGCGCGGATATGAACAAGCCCAACGACGACCCCTGCAAAGTCCCCAATGACAACTCGGTCGAGGGAATGAAAAAAAGATGGGCGCCAATCAAGCAAAGACTCAAATTCGTAAGTGAACGGGTCAACAGGCCCGTGTTTTTCATTGAGATTGGCGTTTGCAGCGCAAAGGGCAACACCTCAATACCCTGGCAGCATCCGGATAAAAACGCTGTTTACAACGCGGATGAGCAGGCAAGGTTCTATCAGGCCGTTTTGGAGGCATTCTGGGATGAACCATGGTTCTTCGGATTCGCCTGGTGGGATTGGCCCGCCAACCTTTATTCGCCGGAAGATGCTAAAACCGACACCGGCTTCTGCATATACGGCAAACCGGCGGAGAAGGTCGTAAAGGAATGGTATAGCAAATACAGATAATATCATGCGACTGAACTTCCCCGACTGTGCCAGATTCAACTGACCAGCAACTATCGACTAATCGCGATTAGCGACTATATAGCATTACCACTACCTGCCGTAATTGTTTTGTCTTTTTCCACAAGCGGCCCCCATACAGACATAAGTAGGAGCGATAGAAAATTCATTGAGACAGACCTCGCCTAAAAAGCCATAAGTCATTGTCTATTAAAGAGTTATGGCCTATAGCAGATATTGCGAACACCGCGACGGCATGCCAGCCATTCGTAACCAAACATTATGCGTTTCTACTCGGCTTGGCTGCGTAAGACCAATCCACCCATAACAGACCCGTAATCTTTTTTAGAAAAAGCTTGACTATTTCGTTTCTTGTGAGATATTGTATTGCTAAGTAAATACAGTAATTTAGCCGTTCTAATTGAACCGTTCCTAAGGAGGGGAAATGTTCAGCGGCGAAATGTTGGCATGCTCGCTGTTTCTCTTGGATAGGAAACGTGAGCTTAGTAGTATGAATATAAGGAGGTGGTGTTCAAGGCTCTAAAGATAAGTTTAGATGTTTAAATTGTCTGTCGGCGCGTCTATTCTAAGCGTTTGAACAGATGCGATTTATGTCACAACTGAGATAACCTTTTGGAGGAATCAGTGATGAAAAAAACATTATTGTTAGCAGTAGTCATCTCATTATGGACCTGTAGCATATTGACCGCTCCTGTTGCGGCCTCTCCAATAACATTGGCTGAATATGCTGCGAACATTGACGGAACTACTTCATACAAACCTGGGGTAGTAGATCCGGTACCATCCGGAATGAATATCAGTGGTTTTGACACTGACACTGGATTGGGAACAATCTCTCTAACGATCGGTGGAGCGGGGACGCATTACGCGGCTTTGTTTGTCGACCATGAGATTGACGAGGCAATCAACACCTTTTTCAACGAATACGGCAATGCCGTAGGTACGCCCGCTGCGGGGCAGTCCTGGGAGATAGATGAGCCGGGTTGGGTCTTTGGAGATATCTACGACAACTTTCTGGCCAGCTCGCTGGACAATAGCAACGGCGTTC
>Ga0187886_1003642_pt1 | contig 11442 bp, 12 predicted proteins | sample June2016WEW_20_1_FD_133001 | JGI IMG/M metagenome (GOLD analysis project Ga0187886, IMG submission 133001) | Peatland microbial communities from SPRUCE experiment site at the Marcell Experimental Forest, Minnesota, USA - June2016WEW_20_150 | ecosystem: Environmental > Terrestrial > Soil >...
AGATCTGTTCATTCCCGTACCTGGCAATGATCGTGAGGGCTTGTGCAAAGAGATAGTCGCCGGTGTTGAGGGCAACAGCATCTCCCCATTCAGCGCGCACCGTGGGTAGCTTCCGGCGCAGGTCGGCTTCATCGATCACATCATCATGCACCAGCGTGGCCATGTGGATCAACTCTATGGCCACGGCCATATGTACCAACTGTTCCTTGGAGCCCCCGAATAGCTTGCCGGACAGCAGCACGAAAGCCGGACGCAATCTTTTTCCACCCGCTGCCACCAGGTGACTGGAGGTCTCGCCCAGAAGAGTGGGCGATTCCACGGCATACTGGCGCAGTTCCGCATCCACATCGGCAAGATCGTTTTTTATATCTTTTAACAAATTCCTTGCAATCATGTAACCACCCGGTTTAATATCAGTTACTGTATGTTAGACAGTTATTAAGCGCCGCTATAAAAATCTGAAGCATCCTGCCTGTATCCTGCCAGCTGTAAAACACGCCTCACGAAAAAATCGACCAGATCGTCGATATCCCGCGGCTTACAATAGAAAGCCGGCATCGGCGGTACGATCGATGCGCCGAGATCTGCAAGAGTGAGCATATTCCTGAGATGGATCGGACTCAATGGCGTCTCCCGGGTCACCAGGATCAGGCGGCGTCTCTCCTTGATGGTGACATCAGCCGCCCGCTCGATCAGATTGCGCGAGCTGCCCGCAGCAATCCCCGCCAGGGTGGCCATGCTGCAGGGCACCACCATCATCCCCTGGGTCTGAAAGGATCCGCTGGCCAGGCTGCACCCGATGTCCTGCCAATCATAGCAGGACAGCCCCTCCTCACCCGGTTGGTAACCGCAATAATGCCTGATGCGCTCCTGATCGACCTGGGTGTCGCCGGTCAAGTCCCAATCCAGTTCGTCCCTAGCCACGCGACGCCCTGGTTCCGAGATCACCAGGCAGATCTGTTCCCCGTAATTTCGAAGCGCTTCGATCAGCCTTTTGGCATAAACAGAGCCGGTCGCCCCGGATATCGCCACCACCCAAGGATCCACCCTGGCCCCCCTCAATGCTGCAAGCCATACTGAGGCCACCTGTTGGTGACCTTCTCTTTAATCTCTTTAGACATGGTGATCTCATCCGGCCAGGCCCTGAAGTGACCCTCACCGGGCCCCTTCTTGGTGGCATCGATCCCCACTTTGGAACCATACGCCGGATAAGCGGAGGCATGATCCAACACTTCCACCGGCCCCTCCACAAACATGAAGTCTCGTTTGGGGTCTACATTATTATAAACCCTCCACCAGACCTCCGCCATGTCGTGCACGTTCACATGGGAGTCCACCACGATGACCATTTTGGTAAACATCATCTGGCCCATGCCCCAGATGGCACACATGACCTTTTTGGCGTGACCGGGATACTGCTTGTCGATAGCGATCACCGCGCAGTTATGGAACACGCCCTCCAGAGGCAGGTTGTAATCCACCACCTCCGGCAGCGTGAACTTGATTACCGGCAGAAATATTCTTTCGGTGGCCTTGGCCATGAAGCAATCTTCCATTGGTGGTTTGCCGACCACGGTGGCCGGGTAAATAGCGTCGCTCCGGTGGGTGATGCACTGGATATGAAAAACCGGATACCAGTCAGCCAGGGAATAATAACCGGTATGATCGCCGAAGGGGCCCTCCATGCGCTTTTCGTCGAGGTCCACGTATCCCTCCAGGATGATCTCGGCATAGGCCGGCACCTCCAGGTCAACTGTCAGGCACTTGACCATTTCCACCGGCTGTTGACGAAGAAATCCCGCAAACAGCATCTCATCAAAGCCATGAGGCAGCGGAGCGGTGGCCGCATAGGTGATCGCCGGATCCCCTCCCAGGGCTACGGCCACTTCCATATGCTTACCCAGAGCCCGGTGCTTGTTATAGTTTTCCGCACCATTCTTGTGCATATGCCAGTGCATCCCGGTGGTCCTGGAATCAAAGACCTGCAGGCGATACATTCCAGTGTTTCGCTGGCCGGTCTCCGGGTCCTTGGTAAAAGTGATCGGGAGGGTCAGATAGCGTCCTCCGTCTTGCGGCCAACACTGCAGGATCGGAAAATCATCCAGGGAGGCGTCCTCCTGATGCACGATCTCCTGGCAGGGAGCAGTGCGTACCAGCCTGGGCGCCCAGGCGCTCATTTCGGCAAGTCGCGGCAGCATCCTGATCTTCTCCCAGAGCGTCCCTGGGAGTTCCTGCAGCTGCAACACCTGCGCGACTCTCGCAGCTATTTCATCCAGATCACTGACACCCAAGGCCAGGGCCATTCTTTCCTCGCTGCCGAAGGCATTGATCAGTACGGGATATTGGGAGCCCCTGACCCTTTCAAATAACAGAGCAGGCCCCCCCTGCTTGCTGATGCGGTCTGTGATTTCGGTTATTTCCAGGATCGGGTCAACCTCAACCTGTACCCGCTGCAACAGACCCCGGTTTTCCAAAACCTTTATGAACTCTCTGAGATCACGGTAGGCCAAGGCAATCACTCCGTCGCGTCAACATCGACTTGGAAATACCATGTAGATCAGTCTAACGTATTTGCTCGGTAAAGGCAATCTTTTGGCTCAGGCCTGAACAGCCGACCGAAATTTCAGGCCTTTAGGAGCAACTACTAGTTGTCGGGCATATTCTTTCAGGTCATCTTTTTCCTTAGCTACCTGCAGATCGTCCAATAGACCAAAAGCCTGATCCAGCAGTGGTTCATAGACTGCAGGACCCAGGCCGGCCTCCTGCGCCCCATAGGCAATCCCGAAGTCATTGCCGAACTGGCGCAGCAGCGAGACCTCAGCCTGCTGCTGACCGGCAAAAAGCCCTCCCAGATCACAACATTCTGCAAAAAAAAGACCATACTGTTTGCCAAGTATCTCTTTCATCTGATCGCCCGCCATGATCAGTCCGCCCTGTTCATACAACCGGCGCATTACAGTCCCTTCATTCATCTCCCTGATCAACCTGGAGAATCTTTCCAACAAGTTGAGGCAGCCTGTTTGATAAAGGATAAACAGCAAATGAGCATAGAGATAATCCCCTTCCAGAATGACCAACTGCTTGCCACGGCCCTTTATCCGCCGCGGAATGTTATGCATGGTCATGGCCAGGTGAATTAATAACAAAAAGAGGGCGGGGTAAATCGCCGACTCGGCGCTGCTGAAAATCCGTGCGCTGAAGAGGACAAATGCCGGGGGCGCCACTATATCTACGCCGAACTGCAGCAGATAGCAATGGAGAATCGCTTTCGCATCATCATGCAGCCAGGTCTGGAGTTTTGTAAAAACGTCTTCTATTTGCGGTTGAATCTGTTGCACGCTGAACGGGTACTCCCCGATCATGGCCCCACATCCCCCCTCTAGTACTGAGTTACCTTAAAACTGAAGCCAAGCCTCAAAACCCGCCTAAAAAAAGAGGTTCTTGAATGGTGATCAGAACCTCTCTCTGGTTATAGGCAATAATATTGTCAATATGGTGATTTAAAAGGTCGCTGTTATGCCGCCCCGACCTTCTGCAACACTTTCGCCGGGTCCACAAACAGCTTCTTGAAGCCCAGGGCCTTGGAATCAAGCCCCAGCGCCAGCCCGATCAACTGAGTGAAGAATGGGATGGGCAACCGGTACTGCAGTCCATATTTCTTCTCCACCGCAACCTGCCGCATATCCAAGTTCGACTGGCACAGCGGGCAAGCGGCAACGATGCAGTCGGCGCCTGAATCCTTCGCCACCCTCAGAATATCGTTGCACAGCTTGGTACAGGCATCCTCTTTGGTCGCTCCCAGGGAGGCGCCGCAACACTCGGTCTTGTAGGGCCAGAGCAGCGGCTCAGCGCCGATAGCGCTCATAAGGTTGTCCATAGCCATAGGATTTTCCGGGTCATCTACGAAGTTGGTGGCTTTTGGCGGCTTCACAAATAGACATCCATAATAGCAGGCCACCTTCAAGCCGGTAAGGGGGTGCTTCACCTGCTTCTTGATCTCTGCCAAAGTTTCGGGATTGGAGAAGATGTCCAGATAATAACGCAGTTTAACTTTGCCGGTATAGGGCACTTCCAGCATGGAGTTAATCTTGCTGTGCAGTTCCTCGTTTTTGCCTACCTCATACTCCACCGCAGCAAATCTGTTATGACAGGCAGCGCAGGGAGCTACCATTTCGGTCACCCCGGGGATCGTCTCCGCATTGGCCAGTACCCGTGCAGGAAGAGCGAGAGACAGCAGGTGGTCGGTCATGTGGGCTGAAGATGCTCCACAGCAGTTCCAGTCAGGGACTTCAACCAGTTCGATCCCCAAGGCATGGGCTACAGCATGAGTGGACATTCCGTACTCAATACCTCCGGTCTCCAGAGAGCATCCCGGATATAAGGCATACTTGGGCATCTATTTCCCCTCCTGTTTCGACAGCCGGAATATTTTTTTAACTTCCTTAGTTCCTTTAATCCCATGGGGAATCGGAATCAGCGGAGACTTTCCTTTTAACATCATTGGAAGGGCATATTGCATGTTGCGCGTATAATTGCCTGACTTTATATTGCTCATCATCAACATACCGGCATCAAAGAGCCTGCCCCAGGAGCGAATGGTCCACAGGAAGGCATCGTTGAATGTGACCACATCCTTGGCATGTTCGGTATAACCTAGCTTGACAGCTTCCTTGCGCAGGGCGTCCATCACGTGGGCCACGTCAATATCGCGGATGCATCTGGTGGTACAGGTGCTACAGCCCATGCACACCCAGATGGTCTTTGATTTGAGGACTTCTTCCTTCATCCCAAGCATCAGCATGCGGATAATCTGGTTGGGCAGATAATCCATCGCGAACGTGCCAGGACAGCCGCCGGAACACTTGGCGCACTGGTAGCACTGGCGGATATCGGTCCCGCTCTCTTCAATGAACTCATCCACAAATGACCGATTTTTCTCCAAAACTTGAGATAAATTTAACTCTCCCATCGCGACCCCCTCTTAACATTCATAGTTAGCAATAAAGACACTATTCTCTCTTTAAGCAATAATTCCTCTTTGGCATCAAGAAAATTTTATTATTTAAAAAGCAAATGAGCCCTACAACGTCATTGTAAGGCTCCAGCTAACTCCTTGATATTCTATTATATAGGCGGTCTAAAATAAATATCCCTCCTAAAGGTTTACCGCCGCTCTCTGGCTAGTTTCCATGATCCCCCGCTTGATCTCATTGGCCGTCATGTATTCGGCACGAAATTTGTCGACAAGATATTTACATGCATCCCACGGGTCTACTTTATCTCCACACGTAAACACATCGACTGCGGCGTAGCCCAACTCGGGCCAGGTATGGATCGCCAGATGGGACTCGGAAATCACCACGACACCACTTACCCCTTGAGGGCTGAACTTGTGGAAGACGCATTCCCTGATCTCGGCACCTGCTGCCAGTGCTGCATCTTTCATATACAGCTGCACCTGTTCCAGATCATCCAGGGCTTCAAATGCGCAACCATACAATTCAGCTAAAACATGACGCCCCAAAGAGTTTATCCCTGTCATTAATAGTCTCAACCTCCTTCGATACTCGTCATTTCAGGGAGATAAACGTAAAAAAAGGGTTATAACCGGTGCCTAATTACATTTCTCGGCGCCCTGTTCCAATCCTATTAAATTTTAGCACTTCGTTAATATTTGTCAATGATATTTTTCACCCCGCTTTCGGCTACCTGATTGGTTAAAATGCCTATTGCTCCGATCTCCACGACGCTGATCACATCCCCAACATTCAGGGCACCGATACCGGCAGGCGTTCCCGTCAGAATAGTGTCACCTGGATTCAGAGTCATGATTTCAGAGATGAAGCTGACCAGCTTTGCCACCGGGAATATCATCACGGATGTTAATGAATTCTGACGAGTTTCCCCGTTTAAAGTAAGTTTTATACTGAGATTTTTGGGATCCAAATCCGTGACCAGCCAGGGCCCAATAGGACAGAAGGAGGCGTCTACTTGTTCCGTGATAAAAACGTGCCAGTCACACTCGATCGCATCCTTTGGGGCCGTTGCCCCGGTATATTTTCTTACCACTGGTCAATTGTTTGACTATCGATATGGTAACGTTTCATCTTATTAATCACCGTTGCATGAGAAACACCTAAAAGTGTAGCCGCTTTCCTGATACTCTTCCCCTCTCGCAGTGCCTTGAGCAAAAGCTGTTTCTCCGTATCCGCCATGGCATTTTTTAACTTGCCAGGCATATCTGTTGTAAAAACCGGCAAGGTAATATCGCCCGGTTTGAGTTCGTTTCCTTGAGCAAAGTTCATCGCTCTTTCGATAATATTCTCCAGCTCCCTGGTGTTCCCGGGCCAATCATAGGCCATAAAGCGTTCAATTACTGCCTTTGGCGCTGATGCGATATTTTTTCCCAGGCGCTTGCTGAGCTTGTTTATAAAATGCAAGGTCAGGGCCTCAATATCTTCCAGGTGTTCCCGCAGGGGAGGAATAACTACGGATATGACATTAATCCGGTAAAACAGGTCCTCCCGAAATTCACCGCTGGCGAGCATTTTTTCAAGATTGCGGTTAGTGGCAGCAATTAACCGCACATCAACCTTGGTTTCCAACGCTTCGCCCAGACGTCTCACATAGCCATCCTGGAGGACTCGCAAAAGCTTGGCCTGAATATAAGGAGGTATTTCTCCAATCTCATCGAGAAATATAGTTCCTGTATTGGCAAACTCGAACAGTCCCTGACGTCCGCCCTTGTTACCGCCAGTGAAAGTACCGGCAGTATAACCAAATAGTTCACTCTCTAAAAGGGTGTCGGGTATAGCCGCACAGTTCACTACCACATAAGGTTTATCTTTGCGGGCGCTAGCCATATGAATGGCTCTCGCAAACAATTCTTTACCAGTGCCGCTCTCTCCCCGGAGTAGAATGGTGGAAGTTCCTTTGGCCACTGTTTTCGCCAAATCGATTATGCGCCCCATTTTTTCCCCGCTGTGCACTATATCCTTAAATGTCACCATTACCGGCCTGGTCATAAAATTAGCCAAGCGTCTGACTCTCGCCATTTCTTCAAGAAAGACCATCGAGCCACTAATTTCACCCTGATCATTCATTATTAACTTGTTTTTTGCTATATAGCGGCCGGAGCGGCCAGGTATATTCAACAGAATTTCCTGATCGTTGATTTCGCTAGTAATGATTGTTTTTAAAATCTCTTTTGGAAAACCGAGTTGCTGCAGGGCGCTGCCAAGCGGTGTATCTCCAATAATAGAGCCCATCGAGGCATATGTCTCAATTGCCTTTTTGTTGCACATCAGAACATTTCCATATTTATCCGTAACCAGAATATTGACATCCACGGCATCGAATACTGCTCTCAACTGCTGTTGTGCCAGCTCAAACGGCAGCCACTGCACCTGTATCACTTCGTCCATTCCTGATATAGTTTCGATTTTCTCCAAAATTGTTTCCAATACTGATTTCGATTCTGATGTTATCTGAAGATACTGCTCTCCTGGTTTTGCCTCCAAGGCAGTTATGTTTGCTTTGTGGCTAGCCACTATATCTGCTACGTCCCTGGTCATACCAATGCGGTCGGGAAATCGAATCCGAAAACGGCAATAACGCATAGTTTATCACTCCTAGAAAGGATTGCTGCTATTTATTACTATAACAGATTTATCCGATAGCTAACCACCCCTAATACATACGTATTACCGGAGAAAAACCCCAAGATCGATCGATCTTGGGGTCAGCTTTTTTCTGGAATTGGCTATCTACCTGCTATCTTCAATACATGCTGTTCAACGATGAGGCTCCGTTAGTTTGAAGGTACTATGCTCAGTCCTTGCTGCAAGTCAGCGATGATATCCCTGACTCCTTCTATTCCTACCGACAGGCGCACTAAGCCATCGGTGATCCCCTGGCTGAGCCTTTCCTCGCGCGTTACAAACAATTCGTTGTGGGTCATAGATGCCGGGTGCTCAATAAGGGTGTCTGTATCCCCAAGGCTCGCTGCCATCCGGCAGAGATGAAGATTATTCAGCAATATTGTGCCTGCCGTGACTCCACCCTTTAATTCGAAAGCGATCATGCCGCCAAAGCCTTTCATCTGACGTTTTGCCAGTTCGTGTTGCGGATGCGAGGGCAAACCGGGATAGTAAACTCTTTCCACCTTGGGATGTGCCTCCAAAAACTCCGCTACTGCGAGAGCGTTGGTGCAGTGCCTCTCCATGCGCAGGTGGATAGTCTTAATCCCCCTGAGCAGCAACCATGCGGCAAACGGGTCGATTATTCCACCCATGTTTATAAGAGAGTATGCTCGCACCTTATCCATAAGCTCTTTTTTCCCAATTATTATTCCCCCCAGAGCATCGGTATGACCACCAATATACTTGGTAGCACTATGAAGCACCACATCGATACCCTCATAATCCAGGGGATGCTGCAGGTAAGGAGATGCAAACGTGCTATCGACGATAGTTGTGACCTTCCTGCCACGAGCAATCGCCCCGATAGCGCCAATATCCACCAGGCTTATCGTAGGGTTGGCGGGAGTTTCCATGTATACAACCTTGGTGTTTTCATTGAGCGCACCGGCCACATTGTCAGGATCAGTGGCATCCACAAAAGTAACCTTGACCCCATACTTGGAAAGAATGTTTCTAAAGTAGAATTGGGTAGCAGCATAGAGAGAATTGCTCGTTACAATGTGGTCGCCACTTTGAACCAGCAAAGTTATCAGGGCGACAATGGCTGCAACCCCTGAACCGAAGGCGAGCGCCGCCTCGCCGCCCTCGAGGGCCGCTACTCGCTCTTCTAAAATATTTTGAGTGGGATTGCTCGCTCTGGTGTAGATGTACCTGTTTGAGAACTCGCCGGAAGAAAATATCTTTACCATATCTTCCACTTTGTTAAAAGCATAGGTGGTAGTCTGGCTAATTGGCGGCGCAACGGCCCCTGTCTGCGGATCGGCATCCCACCATCCAGCCCGTACCGCCAATGTTGCAAAATCATACTCATTGAGATTGACCATTTTCTAACCCACCTTCTGTATGCTTCCTGATGGCTGTTCCTTCATCTTCTCAAGATATTAATCGATTTAGGCGTCGGGATCGGTATATTTTCACAGGCCCGCTGACTGGTTATTCAAACTCCTGAAATAACTTATTAAATTCTTCTACCGGTTCGATTATGTGGTACACATGCTCATCCGCGGGAAATATCCCGGCTCTCACATCTTCTGCATACCGCTTAAAAGCGGCGATCTCCACTTCCGCAACATGGGCATAGACCTTTACAAACTTGGGGGTGAATGCCTGGAACAGGCCCAGCATGTCGCCGCAGATCACCAGCTGGCCGTCAGCAGGCCCCGCTCCGATACCATACACCGGTATCTCCAGCTTTTTCGCGATAAAGGCCGTCACTTCCGGAGGCACAGCCTCCACCAGCAGAGCATAGGCCCCTGCTTCCTGAATGGCTAACGCATCGTTGATCAGGGCGCGGGCATTTTTTACATCCCGTCCCTGTGCCTTAAAACCGCCCAATTGACCAGAACTCTGGGGGGTTAATCCGATGTGGCCGATTACCAATATTCCGGCATCTGTTATGGCTCTAATGCGACTGGCAACCCTGACGCCGCCCTCAAGCTTGACGCAGTCCATTTCGGCTTCTTTGATAAACCTTCCTGCATTAGATACCGCGTCTGCGTCTGTTACCTGGTATGACATGAAGGGCATGTCTCCAACTACCCACGTGTCGGGCGCACCCCTTCTTACCGCTTTACAATGAGAGATACAATCATCCATCGTCACCGGATTGGTTCCCTTGTAACCCAGCACTACCATTCCCAGAGAATCCCCAACCAGGATCATATCCAGGCCTGCCTGTTCGACAAATGAGGCCATCGGATAGTCGTAGGCCGTGATCCAGGTAACCTGCCGCCCTTCTTTTTTCATCTTAAAAAAATCATTGATATTCTTCTTTGCCATTTAAAGCTGCCTCCTATAAAATGGGATTTGGTGGTATAAAACTCTGATTACCGCAGAGTTACCGCGGAAAACCTGCATTCTTTGCTTTTCACGTGCAGACAGTCAGGGCGCGAGCCAACTTTTCAATGCCACCGGCAATCTGGGCGATTTTGGGGTTGCTGTAGCACAGGCGTAATTTGTTAGCACCGCTCCGGTCAGCATGGAAGGATGGTCCTGCCACATAGGCCACCTGATAATCCCTCACCGCTACCGGTAAAATATCCACCGTGTTTACTGTTTGCGGCAGGGTCACCCATGTGTAGAACCCGCCTTCAGGCAGGGTCCAGGTCGAACCGGCCGGAAAATATTCCTGCAAGGCATTCAGGGCGGCGTCTTTTTTGGCGATCAGGCTTTTAGCGCTCACCTCCACCTGCTTGTCTATGTATCCCCGGCGACCGTATTCTAAGGCCAGGAGTTGCCCTAAAGTGTTGGAGCACTGGTCAGTTCCCTGCTTGAACAGGATCGCCTTTTCCACCAGTTCCGGCCGGGCAACCAGCCAACCCAGGCGTAAACCGGGTGAGAAGATTTTGGAGAAGGTTCCGAGATGAATCACCAGGTCTTCAGTATCCAGAGCTTTCAACAAGGGCAGTTCTTTTCCCGCAAAGCGCAGTTCTCCATAAGCGTTGTCTTCAATCACCGGGATCCCGTAGCAGGCAGCGACTCGGAGCAGCTGCCGGCGACGCTCCAGGCTCAGGGTGCAGCCAGAGGGGTTTTGAAAATTGGGGATGGTGTAAATGAACTTGGGGAGCTGGCTATCCCTATTCATTCCCTTCAAGACATCCTCAAGCAGATCGGTCTGCATCCCCAGTTCATCGATCGGCACCTGCACCAGCACCGCCTCCAAGCTCTGCAGGGTGGCAATGGCACCAATATACGTAGGCGCCTCCACGATCACGCGATCGCCGGGGTCCAGGAATATCCGGCCGACAATATCCAATCCTTGCAGGGATCCGGCAGTGATCAGGACATCTGCTCCCTTGGCCGCGATTCCCTGCAGTTCCAGTCGTGCAGCCAGGTATTCACGGAGATCGGATAATCCGGGAGTCGGCCCATAGCTTAAAGCCGCACCCTTTTTTTCCCTGATCACTTTCTCCGTGATCTCGATGATCTCATCTAGATACCAATCCGGGTCCGGAAAACCCCCGGCAAAGGAGATCACTTCCGGGTTCTCGGTCAATTTGAACAAGGCAGCCAACTCAGAATTCTGTGTTTTTTTGGCCCTAGAGGAATACTGGCCAGCAAACATGTCTCACCCCTCCTGTGCTATCAAGGCGTTCCTTAAAATCGCTTCTGATGGCGCAGCGCCCACTCCAGCAGGGTCATCCCCACGCGAGATTCCGGTGATGCTAACCCTGTGCATTGCACTCTCTCCTCCATCAAGCATGGTTTCTTCTTTTAGCTATACTGCAGTATCTATACTGCA
>Ga0187886_1003644_pt1 | contig 11429 bp, 10 predicted proteins | sample June2016WEW_20_1_FD_133001 | JGI IMG/M metagenome (GOLD analysis project Ga0187886, IMG submission 133001) | Peatland microbial communities from SPRUCE experiment site at the Marcell Experimental Forest, Minnesota, USA - June2016WEW_20_150 | ecosystem: Environmental > Terrestrial > Soil >...
GAGGCCCTGCCCAGATAATCAGATTTTCCCGATAACCTCCAGGCCGCCGGCTGTAAAGAGATCAGGGCGAAGATGCCAACCCCCAGCAGAAAAAGGGCGATACACACCTCAATCAAGCTGATGCCTTTTTTATTGGAGACTGTATTGGACATAAATCCTTCCCGCAGTTAAAACAGTAATCGTAGCCGTAGAGCCACGGCCATTTGTTAGGGTTATAGTATTGGTCCCGGGTGGTGATATTGTTCCCCGGGTCTGGAATGTAAGGGTTGTACCACCGTCGGTAAAGTTAACGCCGGTAATATTAATATCACTGGAAAAGGATGCGGGGGTTTTCACCTTCCCCCCTGGATAGGGAACCGTGTATGTGTGATGGGTTGTATCGAAAAAGATTGAAAGGCTTGTGTTTTCAGAGATGGCCCTTTCTCTCATGTACGAAAAATCCGATACCATGTCCTTTGCCGCTGCTTTCAGGTTTCCGTTTATGGCCATTTTTCGAAACTGGGGAACGGCAATGGCGGCCACAATAGCAATAATGGCAAAGACCATCACCCCTTCCAGCATCGTAAAACCTTTTTGGTGGTTCATGCTTCCTTTCTCTCTGCCGTTTTCAATCATGGCCAAAATATCCGAAAGTATTTTTTATTTAACGTCTCTGCAATATTCATTCCAAATTTATCTAAGCTGATACATTTCTCAACCGCTTACTCAGTTCAAAAGAAAATATTCTATAATTTCATGAAGTTTAATTCTATTTGGGTTCGCGAAATTAAATTACTCTATTTTATGTCCCAAGCCTATCTGGGCATCTTCCTTATCCCTTACTATTAATTTTTTTAAAAAAATATAAAAATTTTAAATACCGGCATCCTGCGATGCCCTACTCCTTTTTTATCTAAAATCAAAATGAACATGGGTCCTTCCGGTAATGTTGGTGGTGATCGTAGCTGTGGAGCTTCTGATATTGGTTAAAATCACAGTTCCAAGTGATGTGGTTCCCCTTGTGTGGAATTTAATGGTCGAAACCCCACCGAAGTCAGCATTACTAATCATTATATCATTTCCGAAGTGCGCAGGGGTTTTAATCCGATTCGTCCCAGCGCCTTGGATCATGTAGTTATTTTGGGCGACATCAAATTTGACTGAAAACTTTGTGTTTTCAGACATGGCCCTTCGCCTCAGGCTCGAAAAATCAGCGATAAGATCCCTGGCGGCTGCTTTCAGGTTTCCGTTTACGGCCATTTTTCGAAACTCTGGAATGGCAATGGCGGCCACGATGGTAAGAATACCAACGACGATCGAACTCTCAACCAGGGTAAACCCCTTCTGGGCACTCCGGATTCCTTTTTTTCTTCTTGGGACCATGGCCAGAAGGTGAGAGAGTGTTTTTTTTTGGGCGGTCTTCCCGCCAAAAACTTCGATGGATTTTAACTGATTGGGGGGGAAAAATCAACAGGAATTAAGGAAGAATTTTGGGAAGAATTGAGGAATGGATTTTCGAAATGTTTCCAGTTACTTACTGACCCTAACACTCACACTGACACTTCATTAACCCTATTATCCTTCGATGCCATACTCCTTAATCTTGCTCAGCAGGGAAGGATGGCTGATTTCCAATACTTTTGCGGCTTGCGAGCGGTTTCCTTTTGTCCTTTTCAAAGCTTTGCGGATTAAGTCTTCTTCCAAGATTCGACTGCCCTTCTTGATAGAAAACTCCTCTCCCCAAAGATCTTTTTTCCAGGGGGGACGGTCCCCCAGAATCTCCGAAGGAAGACAATCGGCCTTGATCTTTTTGCCCTGGGTCAAGATCATGGCCCGTTCAATGGTATTCTCCAGTTCTCGCACGTTGCCGGGCCAGGAATACTCCAACAAACGGGCTAGCGCATCCTCCGCGATCCCCTCGGTCCCCAGCCCGTGCAGCTTATTATATTTTTGGATAAAATGATCCACCAGGAGGGGAATATCCTCTTTCCTTTCGCGCAGGGGAGGAAGATGCAAGGGGAGGACGTTCAAACGATAGAAGAGGTCCTCCCGGAATTTTCCTTCGGCCACAGCCCGGGTGAGGTCCCGAATCGTGGCGGCGATGATGCGCACGTCGACGGCCAAAGGACGTTCACTCCCCAACCGCTTCACCTCTCCCTCCTGCAGAGCCCGGAGAAGTTTCACTTGAGCGGAAAGGCTCATCTCGCCCACTTCGTCCAAAAAAAGAGTCCCCTGATGAGCTAATTCAAAGCTTCCCCGCTTCTCCTTCTTGGCATCCGTAAAAGCCCCTTTTTCATGCCCAAAAAGCTCGCTTTCCAAAAGCGTTTCGGGAATGGCCCCGCAGTTTACGACCACAAACGCTTCATTGCTTCTCGGGCTATTATAATGAATGCACCGGGCCACCATCTCTTTTCCGGTCCCACTCTCTCCGAAGACCAAAACAGAGGCTTTGTAGTCGGAGACTTTCTTGATCGCTTCGAAGACTTGCATCATCCTCGGGCTCTTGCCGACGATATTGCCAAAAGAATAATCCCGGCGCACTTCCTGGCGCAGACGTAAATTCTCCTGTCGCAAATTTTCCCGTTCTTCGGCCTTGCGGAGGGTGAGCAGAATTTCGTCCGGCCTGAACGGTTTGGAAACATAGTCGTAAGCACCCCGCTTCATGGCTTCCACGGCGGTGTCCAAATTCCCGTAGGCCGACATCATGATGACGGTGGCCTCGACCTTCTTCTTTTTCAGCGCCTGCAGCAGGTCCAGCCCATTCATTTCCGGCATGACCACGTCCAAGAGCATGAAATCAAATGACTCGGATTCCACCAGAAGCAGGGCTTCACTTCCCTTCTCCGCAGCCTGAACTTCATAGCCCTCCCGCTTCAGGATCAGGGTGAGCATGTGGCGCATAGCTTCTTCGTCATCGACGATCAGAATTTTTTTCCGTTCCATGTTTTTCCTCAAAAAAATGTCCATCGCAGAGCGCGCCCCCTCACCCTCCCCTCTCCCCCGCTCGGGGGAGAGGGGAGGGTGAGGGGGAAGCGCTAAGCGCTTAGCGAACTTCGGTCATCTCTGCGCTCTCCGCGGTGAAGAGAATTAAAAATGGGTAGTAAAATGATAAAAGTGGCACCCTCCCCCTCCTGGCTCTGCACGAGGAGGCGACCCCCATAAGATTCTAAAATCCTGAGGCAGATGGCCAAGCCAAGACCTGTCCCTTCGCCCGGAGGTTTGGTGGAATAAAAAGGGTCAAAGATTTTGCCGATGGCGTCTTTGGGAATTCCCGGTCCGGTATCTTCCACTTCCACTCGAACCAAAGAAAGGACTTCACCCGGGAGAGGGACTGGAGAGGCTCCGCGAGCCCGGAGCAAGGAATAATCCTCTCTGGGGGAATCCTCTTTCCTCCGCCGGGGGAATGCCTCCGTAAGTTCCGGGCCCTCCTCTGGCGGCAGACTCCGTGTGGCCACGCGCAGCTTTTTTCCCCTGCCCATCGTGGCCATATTAGAAGAAGTCATGGCATCCCCGGCATTCAGGAAAAGGTTGATCATCACCTGCTGGAGCTGATGGGGATCTCCTTTCCATTTTGGCAGGTCCTCCTGAAATTCAGTGATCACCCGAACTTGTTCCCGGACCTTCTTTTGATGAGAGAGAAGGGAAAGGGCGTTGGCGATCACGGCGTTTACATCCACCTCTTCCTCTACCCCCCGGGAGGGACGCGAGAAGTCCAGGAGTTCGCGGACGATTCGCCGGATGCGCTCGGCCTCGTTTTCCGCTCGCTTCAGGATCTCCCTCTCTTCCTCTTTCGGCATGCCGCCTTTGGAAAGTAAATCCAGGTAACCCAGGATGGCCCCCGTGGGGTTTCCCACCTCATGAGCGACCCCCGCGGCCAGACGACCGATGGAGGCTAATTTCTCCGAGCGGATCACCTCATTCTGAGCCCGGCGCAGCTCGCGGTTGACTTCTTCCAGAGATCGGATGTATTCTTCCATTTTCGCCCGGTCCTCCCGCAGCCGGGAGGCCATGTGGTTGAAAGAAGAAAACAGTTTGCCGACCTCATCCCCGCCTGCGGGCCCGCTCATGGAAGCTAAATTTCCCTCGGCGATCTTCTCGGACATCTGTACCAATTTCTTCAGGGGATTGACGATCACCCGGGAGAGCAGAAAGCTTCCCACAGCAACCAACAAGAAAGTGTCGAACAGGATGTAGAGGAAAATCGTGGCCTGAGAACGGGAATGGGTTTCGCGCAGGTCATCCAAGGAAAGCTCTCCGCGGAGTGCCCCCAGAGTCTTTCCCCGAACGATCAGAGGCGCGGAAAAAAGGAGCGGCCCCTTTTTCATCAAAGAAAAAGATTCGTTTTCCCCGAGGCCATGCGCCAAAATTTTTCCCGTGGCCATGGCTTTATCCAAATTTACATCCCGTAAAATCCTGCCCACCCCCTCCGGGCGCGAATCCGCCACCACCCGAAACTCTCGGTTGACCACCAGGAAGTTGGAAAGGAGCTGGCTCTGAGCAAAGAGGGTCACCACCCGCTGCAAGTTCTCCGGGGGATTTGGGCCCTCGGAAATTTCCAAGTTTTCAGGCCTCAAATCCTGGAGAAACCGCTGCAAAGAGGTCATCATCTGCTTCCCTCCCACGACCTTCTGCTGCAGTAGGTTGCGCTCCTCGACTTTGAGGAATAGAATTCCCACGAGGGTCACCATTCCCACCATCAACACAGTCAGGGTGAAAACGATCTCAGTGCGAATGCCCGGCCGAAAACTCCAAGCCATTTAATGCCTCACCGCAGAGAGCGCAGAGAAAATTTATTTTTTGCCACAGAGTTCACCGAGAACACAGAGTTATAAATATTAAAATCAAGGACCAAAATGGAATAGCAAAATCCCAAAATTTTCTGCCCCGCATTTTGAATTTATCATTGTAATCTTGAGTTTTGACCTTCGCATTTTGGTTTACTTCCCCTCTGTGGCCTCTGAGTGCTCTGTGGCAAATTTTTCTCATTCTTCGCCACAGAGTTCACAGAGAACACCGAGTTATAAATAAATACATTTGATTCCATCAATGAGTTTGCTTTAACCAAAGTCTATCAACAACGGTCCTGTCTCTTCGGCCAAAAAATATACGATATCATTCTCTGTGTTCTCTGTGCCCTCTGTGGCAGAATTATTTTCCACAGAATTTACTGAGACCAACGAGCTATAAAGAAACTCTTTTCACCCCATCAACGAGTCTCTTTTGGCCGAAGTTGATCAAAAGCCCCCTCGTGATTTTGGTGCTCTTAAATTACGGCAGCACCTGCGAAAACCCTCAATGGCTTCCCCTCCCTTGACGGGAGGGGTGAGGGGAGGGTGTAGCACTCTCCCTGATCAAATCTAATACTCCCACGATATTTGTCAGAACTTCGTTATCCCAGAATCGTAAGACTTTAAAACCCTGCTCTCTCAACCATCCATCTCTTACGCCGTCTTTGTACTTTTCCTGCGAATGCTGTCCACCATCTACTTCAATGACCAGCCGCTTTTCATAACAGACAAAATCCACGATATAATTCCCAATTGGCTCTTGTTTTCGAAATTTAAGTCCTGCGAACTGCTTGGCCCGCAAATATTTCCAGAGTTTCCTCTCTGAATCTGTAAGGTTCTTTCGGAGATTCTTGGCAATTCCATTGATTGGCCTCACCAAATCTTGACCACCCCCACCCTTCCCTCCCCCATCCAGGGGGAGGGTCAGTCATATGCAAGTTCGTTGCTTACCCACGCAACTCCCGGAAGATCTCAAATGCAATTCCTGTGAGCGAAAGCTCATAACAGAGGGCTTCTTCATAAATGGATTCCAGAAGACCGGGGCCCAAGATTCGGTGCACTTCGATAGCTGAAGAAATGATTTGTTCTGTCAAGGAATCAACCATTCTCTGTGTTCTCTGTGCCCTCTGTGGCTAAAAAATCTAAAATCTTCCCTAGTTCAGGTACCAAGCTATCAATTCCGGGCCAAAAAAAACATAGGCCAGAGCCGCAAAGGCCAAAAAGGGGCCGAAGGGAATGGCGTAATGCCTCCCCTGTTTCTGGATGAGCATCATCCCTCCGCCGATCAAAGTGCCGGAAAGAGAGGCGAAGAAGAGAGTGAAAAGGATGGCCCTCCACCCCAGCCAGGCCCCGATCATGGCCAAGAGCTTGACATCTCCTCCGCCCATTCCTTCCCGCTTGGTAACGGCCTCATAAACGAAGGCCACTACATAAAGGGAACCTCCTCCAGCAAGGATGCCGATCAATGACTCTTTGACAGTCACCGCTGGCCCGAGTAGCGCCATCGCGAACCCAATGGCAATCCCCGGAAGGGAGATCAAATCCGGGATAATCCGGTGGTCCAGATCAATGAAGGCGATCACGATCATAGCCGCCGAGAACACGAAGAGGGAAAAAAAGGTGAAGGAGAGAGTGAATTTTAAGAAGAGAGCTAAAGCCACCCCCCCGGTCAAGGCTTCAACCAAGGGGTAACGCCAGGAGAAATTTGCCCCGCAATGCCGGCATTTCCCTCTCAATAAGAGATAGCTCAACAAAGGGATGTTATCGTAAGACCGGATGGGCACCTGGCAATGCGGACAGAAAGAGCGCGGAGAAACAATGGAAAGATTCCGGGGCAGGCGATAAATACACACGTTCAAAAAGCTGCCCACACAACTACCGACCCAAAAGATGAATAAGGCCATAAACCACAACGGGAACATCCCTTCCATAACGCGATCTTCATCTCCCTCCGGGACCCTTCACCCCTCTTCTCTCGATCAAATGGTCATTCACCGAGGAGTCAGGAAGGGTCCCCTTGCTATCAGAACTAAGGAAAATTCCAAAAATTTTTTATTAAATTTAACCCAGAAAATGTCGATTTTCACTATATAATGCCCGGATTGAACATTTCAAGTCAGTTTCCCCTTTTATCACTAAATACTTGATCTCTAAGATTTTTTCCAATATTTGTTGCATTTTTGAGAATCCAGTATAAAATTTCTTTTAACATGGGATCGGTATATTTCCAGCGTTTCTTTAAAGATAAACCCTCCAATCTCCTGATAATTTTCCTCTCTGCACTCTCTTTAAAACTGCTGATCTTTTTTCTGGTAACTGAACCGATCATCTTCAATAAATATCCTTATTTCGCCGAGCGGATCAGTAATGGATTCGATATTGGGGAGAGAATTCTCGACCTCAGCCCTCTCTACCTTTACGTCAATGTCTTGATTTACCAAATCTACGGAAAAAATTGGGAATCCCTGGCGGTCTTGCAAATCCTGGTGGGAAGCTTGAACTGTCTTTTCATCTACTTCATCGGGGAAAAAATTTTTGGCAAGGCGGTGGGCTTCGTCGCCGCTCTGGTCTTGCTGCTTTACGGAAACTTGACCTTGATTGAGCTGACCCTCGAGCCTGAGGTCTTTGGGTTATTTTTCAATTCCCTCCTCGTCCTGATCCTGATACAAATTCAAGCTGAAAGGGACCCCGGCCAAGGGTTTGGCAGAATGTTCTTGGCGGGTTTGCTGATTGGCCTGGCCGCAATCACCAAGCCCAATGCGCTGCTCCTTTTGCCCGTAACCCTTCTCTGGCTCTGGATCTGCCCAATCTATCCCTCTCCAGGCCGGAAGATCAAATCCATGCTTTTCGTTCTCTTGGGGGTGGCTCTGCTCATTTCCCCCATTACCCTGAGAAATTATGTAAAATTCCAAGATTTCATCTTGGTCACTGCGGACAGCGGCAAGGTCTTCTTCCACGGCAACGGACCGGGGAGCACGGGAATGGAGCGGGCGGATTTGCCCGACCAGGGGTTTGCCGAGGAGAGCCAGTCAGAGCCGGATTCCGCCCATGCTTTCTTCCGCAGGACGGCCAGGGCTCTGGCTGGGCGCCCTCTCAAGCCCTCGGAATGTTCCCGCTTCTGGTTGGCCCGCACTCTGAATCATATGCGGACCCATCCCTTTTCCGCCTTCGTTCTGGATATAAAAAAGTTCTTCTATTTTTGGGGCAACTACGAGGTCCACGACATTGATTCTACCTATAAAAACTATCGCACTCTGCGAAACTGGCCTCTCCTCCCTTTCGGGATCATCTCCGCACTGGGCATCGTGGGCATGGGGCTGGCGCTGAAAAAATTTCGTCAGGCCTTTCTCCTTTATGCCGTGATCCTGGTCTACCTCATTTCCAATTTGGTCCTTTTTGTGACCTCCCGCTACCGTTTGCCCGCTGCCCCGTTTCTCTCGATCTTTTCCGCCTACGCCCTTATTTCTCTTTACACCCAATGGCATGAGAGGAACCTGAGAAAATTCCTGATTTGTTCCGGGTTGGTTCTCTGCCTATTTGCATCCACCCATTTCCTTTTTCGAAATCAGATCGAAGCCCTCGACCGATGGCAGATAGCCACAAGAATTCACTACAGCCTGGGAGGAAATTTGCTCTTTAAGAAAGGGCTCTACCGGGAAGCCATCCTGGAATTCGAAAAAGCCATTGCGCTGGAGCCGGACTTTGCCCCGGCCTATAACCGCCTGGGAATGTCTTACGCCGTTCTCAACGATTACGACCGAGCGGAAAGATATTTCCGGAAAGTGATTGAACTGTCACCAGGAATCGATCAGGGCTACCTCAACCTGGGCCTTTTGTATGAGCTGAAGGGCGAGCCGTCAAAGGCCTTGCCCTTGCTGGAGAAGGCCTTTTCCCTGAACCCGGAAAATCCCAAAACAAAAGAGCACCTGCAAAAACTCAGGACTGGAGGAGCAAAGGGATAATTGGCCACAGAGCTCACCGAGGACCCAGAGCAGAAATGGTGGATGTGACCCCCTTTCGACAACGTGTCATCCTTATCTTTATTCTTTTCCATCTATTTCCTCTGCAACAAGATATTTTTCCACCGCCTCGACAAAGCGCACGCTTTATTCCAGATCTCTTCGGCCCTCTCTAGTGTGTGGTTGCAGAAATCACCGTTAAATAATTAAAGTTGAACCTCAAGTTGTCAAGCGTAACAGCCTTAATAAATCCCCCCTAACCCCCCTTTGCAAAGGGGGGATGGGGGGATTTAGCGGAATTTCCCTCGGGCACCAATGTAACGTGAATTTATGCAACGAAGCACTAGTAAAGATGCTTCAATTACTTTATAGTCGGCGACCTGTCGAAGTTCGAACGCCTTGTGAAAGTCTCTGGAGAATTCTTTGGGGAAGACGCCCTTCAAGGCAAACTCCGTATCAAAGAGACTGATCACGCCCGCATGCTTCGAAGGAACCTTACCGATTTTCTGCAAGAGAGCGAGCGCAGCAAGGTACTCCTTCCGTCTCCACTGCCTGAACAAATAGAGATTGCCGTTCTGGACCGTTTTCCCATTCATTTCGGGTGAAAACCACCGGGACCACAACAATGCCATGCTCAAAACCCGCCTCCCAGGCGCAATCGCTGACATAGTTCTTTGTATCATTATCGGCTACTCCGTCTAAAATCACCACCACGTCCATGTCCGACTGCGGATCGGCATCACCTCTGGCCCTTGAACCAAAAAGAATCATCCTGTGCAATCTTACTCGTCTTAACAACAACGTCTTAAATCTGTCCACAACTGTTTTTTCAATGCTCTTCATAAAGCCTATTCCTCATTTATTTTTTGGTATCATTCCCCCTGTGTAGATTGATCTTATTCAGTTTCTAGAGATGCCCCTCCAGCTCATCAATTTTGGCGAGGATTCGTTCACGATCTAGCAGATGCCACCTCCCCCAAATAATCATAATAAATATGCCTAAAATCTTCAAAGATTCTTGCTGTTCGAAATGCCAATTCATACAGCTGGCTTTCATCTCGAACAAATAAGATTCTCCCCTCTTTAAGAACCCTTTTTCGGATATAAAGAGGAAGCTGTTGGAAGATCTGCACGTCGAGGGAAAAGTCTTTCAAGTATTCAAGCCTTTTGATAGTCGGAGTTTGTGTATCAAAGGGCTTAGAACGGGGAATGAGTATGAGACAAACATCTGTATCCGACAGGGGCGTCTGCTCTTGGCGGGAAGTACTGCCAAAGTTCAAAACAGCAAAAATCTCCGCATCCTGGTGAACCCTGGTCAATAATTTTTCTATCTCAGAGGTCTTTATCTCAGGCATTATAAATTTTCACCTCTAACATCTAACAGCCTGAATAATCCGATGAATAAAAAATCCCCCCTCCCCCTCAACAGACCGATTCACGGCTTGTACTCTCTTAGCAAAGCGGGGATTTGGTAAAATTTCATTAATTATAACACAGCAGGATCGAACCCGCATCCTTTCCATTGTGGGCCCATCAAGGCCGTCAGGCCGCTCCTTAAGGGGACTTTGTCCCCGATCCTCAACCCCTTTTGGGTGCTCCTAAGGCGCAGCGCTCCTTTTGACTGATGAGGACTGAGGTCCTCCACCTTTTCCTTCCCCCTCGAGGGGGGGAGGGTAAAGGGGGTGACTGAGGACTGAGAAAAAAAATACTGAGTGATGGGTAATGAGGACTGAGCGAAAATGACAAGGGAAGGATGGAATATTGGAAGGTTGGGCAGTAAATAATATAAGTAGACTCCAACCAAAGTTGATTACCCCTCCATCCTAAGCCCATTAAAAGTAGTTTTTCGCCCCAATTTCATGAATCTTACTGATAAAGCCATCATCTAAATAGGGAAATTTCTCTATAAAGGAGGAAGACGATCCTTGGAACCTGGTTCTGATAGAGAACAGATCGTTGAAAAGATGTTTGATGCGGGCCTGAAGGAAAAGTTTTCCCAACTGGCAAGGAAATATGACCATAATCTCGTTTTCGAATTCTGGACGCAGATAGTGAAAAGTGGTGGGGCTAAAAATTATTTCAGCAAATGGGAGTGGAAGCCGGAGACGACAATAGGGCAGGCCTTGGATTGCCTGGATGGTTACTGCGATTCGATTGAAGCTATGATTCGGGATCGCCAGGAAGAGAGGGGCGGGAAAGGGTAATCTTTTAATTCGATGCAGACCTTAAGCCTCTCAAGCGTTTAGTCCCTTCGGCCTGCCCTATTTATGCCCCTGCGATCTATGAGGTTCTCCTGCTGCCATTGCCATTCTCTTCTTAATTGACGCCGGGCGGTTTTCCAGAATGACGTGGTCCACAATCTCACCGCATCGGTAGCAATGCAAGGCGGTGAACTTCCCCCAGTCCTCTGTGTTCCCATAGAATATGTCCACACGCAATCTGTCGCTGCATCTTGCGCAAATAGTCCAGCCTATTTGTCCTCTCCTAAAAGCATCAAACTAGCCCAGCAGATTCTTGAATGATAACGGGTTGGTATTACGCCGGATTGTACGTGATCGGCGAAAAGGATTCAACAAAAATCTGGCGATCAGCCCGTAGCATCCTTTGATGCTGATTTTTTTAAGGAAACTACCATTTTCTTAAAAATACCCATAAGAACGAATAATTACGTCCGTTTTGGGCCACGGGGAATGGTTAAAAATGA
>Ga0187886_1003645_pt1 | contig 11427 bp, 4 predicted proteins | sample June2016WEW_20_1_FD_133001 | JGI IMG/M metagenome (GOLD analysis project Ga0187886, IMG submission 133001) | Peatland microbial communities from SPRUCE experiment site at the Marcell Experimental Forest, Minnesota, USA - June2016WEW_20_150 | ecosystem: Environmental > Terrestrial > Soil >...
CTTTTTCAATTTTCTCTATAAATTCCTTTTTATCATTGGCAATAAGAATTCCTTTATATCTATAGCATTCTCTAAGGTCCCTTGTGGCAACAACAGGCTTATTCAAGGCCATATACTCATACAGTTTAATGGGTGAGGTTGATTCTGCAATCTTACCCTCTTTAAAAGGTATAGTGGCAATGTCAAACCATATCCCGTATTTAGGAAGTTCGTTATAATGCTTCAAGCCAAGATACTTTATATTCGGAAAATCCTTTAATTGTTTCATTGTGTTGTCATAATTCCATCCTATGAGGACGATGTTCCAGTTTTGCCTGTTTTCCGCTACAAAATTAAGTAGTTCATAATCTATCCATTTAGCAAGGGCGCCAAAATAGCCTATGATCGGCTTACCCTCTCCAACAATCTGCTTTATATCGTTTGGACAACCTCCAGCATCTTTAGTTATATGGAAGTGCTCGTACTCAACCCCGTTTGGGTTGAGGATAACTTTTTCTTCAGGAAATCTCTTTGTCATTTCTTCGCGTAGCTTTTGAGATGTGGTTAAAACAAGATCAATTAATTTTTCATCTATCAACTTGTGTCTTTCCAGAAGAAAACCAACGTGCCCGAATATATCAGGGTGGATCTCATCTAAATAATCATAGAATATCCTGAATCCTCTACTCTTAAACTTTTTAATATCTTTAATGGTAATCAATGGATTTGTAGAACTCAATATAATCCATCCACCAAACAGTTCCTCCATTAATAAATCATATCTATTTGTTATGTATAAATTCTCTTTCAACTGAAAAATGTTATCCACTTTATCGTATTTTTGAATCCCGGTGCAATAAAAAAATAGATAACCAAGCTTAGACAAAGCTTTAGCAATATGCTGAGGTCTCTGAAGTTGAGGGAGATTCCAATCAACAGTGGGAGGATAAATTATGATACCCTTTGCTTTTTGAACCTCTGCGTCTAATATCCTGTAAAGTTCTTCCTTGTGTTTATCTTGATGGATGATAGTGTTAGTCCTATGTCTTTTTCGACCTTTCTTCTCTATATAGTAGGTGCGTACAAATATATCTTCATATCTTTTTACTGTTCTTTCTATACTGAACTCATTCAAAATCTTGTCTCTCCCTTTTTTGGCTTCCTCTTTCCAAAGTTCTTTGTTTTTATATATAGTTAGCATTGCCTTCTTAAGTTCTGATAAATTCTTCGCCGATTTCATTTTAGAAAGTTCCAAAATATCATTAAATGACAATAATAAAATGTCTTTGTAAGGATTATCAACTATTATGCCAATATCATTATCTTCGATAATATCTCTTGCAGAGCCAATGTCTGTCATAATTATCGGAAGGTTAAAATACATCGCCTCCATAGCAGCAATACTCCATCCCTCCTGTATAGAAGGAAGGATCAAACAGTCCGCAATCTGATAAATGTCTTTCAAATATTTTCTGTCCACAAAGTCCATAAGTCTGACATTTCTTTCTAGGCCTTCATTTTTTATGCGATTATAGATATCATCATAAAGCTCTCTAGCTTCTGTATTACCAATAAATATCAGCTTCATATCAGGATAATTGCGTATAAGATCCTTTACTGCCGACAACATCAGATGGTGACATTTAGTCCAGGTAAGTCTAGCCACATTGATAAAGATAAAATCTCTATCATCATATCCATAGCTACTCCTCTTAAATCTATTCTCACCTACTCCATTTAATCCCTCAAGATTTAAGCCATTTGGGATAATTTCGATTTTTGAACTAGGTATACCAAACCTTCTCCTGTGATAGTTTTTTACCTGCGTCGAAACAGCAATATGTTTATCTATATATTTACTCATAAATTTAAGCTCTTTAATCTGCTCAGAATCCAGCCATGTATAACTGTTGTGGACGGTTTCAATAACGCCTATGCCTAATTCTGCTGCCTTGTCCAGACCAAAATAACTGTAATGTGAATTAACTATATCTATTTTTCTGTCTTTTAAAAGGCTCTTGTAGGCATCTAAGCTATTATTAACTTTCAAAACATCCATTCCTTTTGATTTAAGCCTGTCTCCCATCAGACCGTCTTGATTAACTACAATCACACCACATAAATTAAACCGTTCTCTGTCGATATGTGTTGCCAGATCGTATACGACCTGCTCCAGCCCTCCTTTGTCGAAATTCTCAACCTGGAAGGCAATGTTTAGCCTTCTGTTTTCAAAATAAATAGAAGCAGGTTTTTTCTCATAGAAAAGTCCCATTTTCCTATTAAAAAGATTGCTGTTAGCCATTTTAACAAGGAGCTCAAGATTTCCTTCCACATTCTCAATATTAAATAGTTTATCTCCATATTGATGGGAAAGGACATCAAAGTCATTAATGTCAGTGGTTATGATATAATTACTGGTTTTCAAAACCTCATCAATCGAGTATTCATCCATTTTCTCATCTATGACACAGATAGATACCACATTGGAGCTTCCAAGATTTTTAATAACCTCAGAGTTGTTTTTCAATGAATACCTAAAAATAAGAAGAATTTTATCATCGTCATTTAACAGATGCTTCTTTTGTTCAAAGCCAACCCAAATAATATTAAATCTTTTTTGATAGAATTCCCTCCTTAACCTGTCACGCTCCAAAAGCCTCTTGATATTTTCGAAAAGATTCAATTCTTTTGCTCTGGCATTCAGTGTGTTTTCATGGACCCTGTATTTATAAAGAATCTTATTCAGATGTTTTATCTTAAACAGGCTGTTCAATCTCAGCCAATAGTCATAGTCTTCTCCACCAAAGGTGTCATGGACATAGTCTCCTATAATCTTTGCCACATGCCTGCGATACATAAAACTTGGCCCAATAAAGTTATCACCGCTGTCATGTAGATTTTCGAAGGTAACAATATTAGGAAGTCTCATTATACTTCGCTCATCCTTGTCCTGATTATGCGGTCTGAATGTAGGATCATGAAGGGGCATTCCACGATCATCTATAGCCTGGTAATCTGAGAATACCATATCAGCATCTGGGCTTTCTTCAAGGAATCTGACAAGCTCCTCAATCTGGTTTGGAAGCATGATATTATCAGCTGATGTCCAGGTAAGAAACTCACCCGTCGCATGGTCAAAACCATTATTCAAAGCTCTCGGTAGCTTTTGATTCTCCTGTGTAAAAATCTTCACCTTCGGGTGGGTTATATACATATCCATCACTTTTTCAACACCATCTGTTGAGCCATCATTTATTATGATCAGTTCAATATCCTTATATGTCTGATTTAAAACACCATCAATGGCTTCTTTTAAATAATTCGCCTGATTATAAACAGGAAGGATCACGCTAACTCTGTCACTGATACCTCCTCCATAAATTTCAGGTACTTTACTAATCTCAGCTTCTGTTTTTGATGGGTATTCCGGGTATGGGCTATTTCTCACTTTCTTCTTCAGCCACTTAAATAAATTATGAATGGTTCTTAATACAATTGACTTGTCCCTTATCTTATAATACAAGCTTGCCACCTTCCAGAAGTCACTTCGGTATATCCCATTTAAAATCCCTTGTGTTTGGTTTAGTTGATTCCAGATACTTTCTTTCTCTGAAATAGTTTGATTCAGTTGATTCCTCAGCCCATCTTTCTCGGCAATGATCTGGTTGAGCTGATTCCAGATGTTTTCCTTCTCTGCTATGGTCTGGTTCAACTGCCTGCTCAGCCCATTTCTCCCCATAATGATCTGATTGAGCTGATTCCAGATGCTGTCTTTCTCCGCTATGGCCTGATTTAGCTTATCTGCCAGATAAAGATTTGCCCAGTGATAATTTGCTTGACTTTGTGGGAGATTATTGAGAAGGCAATGATACACCTTATCACCAAAAAGCGATATGTCCTCTGCTTCTCCGATAGATGACAAAAAAGGCTCGATCCACCAATATTCTTTTATTCCAGGGTTTTGGATTTCTTCAATATACCGAGGCAATATTTTATTCTCATTTGCATTTTCTTCAACCCACTTTCTGAGTGAGGACCTTTCATTCCCCTGAGCCACAATTTTTAGTTCCTCTGCCAGCCTTATTGCACCTTTCGAAAGCTCATACCTATCAAAGAAAAATACTGCTATGAGGTTAAGATTGCTTGTTCCGGGGATAGGAACTTGGGAAATTCTTAAGCTTTTTGCATTGGATTTAACTGCCCATTGCCGAAGTTCAGAACCATTGAATGAGTGAAGGTGTTCAGGGGGCTTTGCCTCTTCAGGAATAACTTCATTATAAGGGACATTTATCACGACCATGCCGGGCTTCTTTATTTCTATTAGCCCATCTAAAACTGCCCACGGATCTCTAAGATGTTCGATAGCATGACTCAATAAAAATGTTTTACCTTCGGGAAAGATATCCCAGGTGGAGGGATCGTAAAGATCTAAACCAGTGTGAACATTATATTCCAGTAACTCGGATGGCCAATTCCATAAATCGAAGGCAAGGACAGTACCTTTTACATTTTCAGATAGGTATTTCGAACCGGCCCCATTTGCACAACCGATGTCACAGATGACATCCTGTTCAGTGATTTCAGGAACGACTGATAATATCTGTTTCATATGCATAACAGATTGTTCGGCTCCTCCACGCTCTAAATAGGCTCGTAGTCTCTCCTCTGTGGGAAAATACCTTTCTCCAATGGGAGGCTCAATTTTATGCTTTGATACTGGATAAACTTGCTCATCCGTTGATGTCTTTACATCATTTTTATCTTTTAGATTTTCTATATTTGGCAGATAACGTCCTGAGAAATTCCTATAAGCAAGGTCTTCAATATTATCGAGGTTAACGACTCCCTTTGTTCCATCATATCCGACGAGTATTGCAGGAAGCTCCATTGCCAGGGCTTCGAGGATGACCCTTCCCATCCCTGCAATCGCCGAGTAATCCGATGCGAGCGCTTTTTGAAGGTTATCCTCATGGCCTTTAAGGGTTATCCAATCGTGCCTAACCAATTCTTCATCCATCCATCTTTCAAGTTCCTTTTTGGCATGGCCGTCTCCAAAAATATGGACAGGCTTTCGCAGTTCTTCGGGGAGAAAGACCCATAACTTTAAGAAATGTTTTACTCCTGATAATTTGTCATAATCGAGTCGCACAACCAACGCCACCGCTCCTCCAGAGGTATAAGGTGCTGGCTTGAACCTCGCAATGTCAACAGCATTTGTCAAAATAATGGAGTGGCACGCTGGGATTGCCGATTTCAGCCTTTCAGACAACTCTTTCGAAACGCAGAAGACCTTCCATGCATCTTTTAATATGATCTCTAAAAACAGTCGATAAGTGGCACTGTAACCGTAGGTTAAACTCAGAGGACCATGAAGGGTCACCACATAGGGCTTACTTACGAGGCTCGCTGCAATGCCTCCATAGATGAAACTGGTAAAAGGATGAAGATGAAGAATATCAGCTCTTATCTCTTTCGCATAAGAGACTATCGTGTTTATTGATTTAATCGCCTCCTTTGTTGATAAATTAGGTCTCATATCCACTTCAAGGATATTGTCACCAATAATCTCCCTGAGGGGCGATGTCCTGCTTCCAATGCCTGAAATAAGATAAATCTCATGTCCTGAGTTTCTCAGATGTCTACAAAATCCCATTATTTGAGTCTCAAGACCACCCGTCTTAAAATTCTCTGTTATGATTAGTATTTTCATAATATTCAAAGATTTAAGTAGAGGATCTTCTATTAAAAGCTATTACAAGCGGGTAAAGATGTCAAGACAGGGTAAAGCGAATTACAATTAGCCAAAAAAAAGGCGGGCAAAAGCCCGCCTTTTTTGACTGCAAAATTAGTCAACCCAACCCGCGTTTTTCAGGACCTCCAAATTTCTGTAACCACTTCCAGTAATGTATTGAGTTGCGTAGGCTGCCACATTCTGCGGATTGTTCACTTCGTCAACTACAACCCTTGTGGCAAATCCTGTTGCAGGGAGGGTTACAATGGCCGCCGCATCTGACATGATGCCACTCGCCGTAAATATCGTGACGCTTCCAGCAGCTATGGGTTGCTTAGACTTGATCATCGTCCATACACCGGTAGCGGGATTATTGACGAGTAGCCAGTAATTCCTGGCTGCACCACACACATTCTCTACCCTGATGGCTGTTGAGATACCCGAAGATAGATCGCTCCTGGTGTAGGCAACAATGAACTGGACACCATTTGTAACCCAGACAGTTGCCCTGTTGCCGGCTTGAATGAAATTTCCTCCTCCAGCTGCAACTGGAGCAATTGCATTAGGATCGATAAGTGTGACACCCTTAACGATATCGTTTCCAGTGGAAACAGTCATACCTATATTAAACGCCCTATTATCCTTTATCGATGTGGTGTCGATGGTGATGAGAATGTCTAACCCACCTGCTGCAATAATGCCAGGAAGCCCTACTGTTGTTGTTGCTGTGCCTGTGCCAATGGCAAAAGTACTTACGACTGTGGTCAAACCAGTATTGACTAACTGAATACCGGTTATGCCAGTCATGTCTCCAGTAAGAGTGATGGTAACCTGAGCAGTTGCGTAATTCAGTGCCGTGATTGTTCCACCATTGTTTGCTACTGCGAATCCTCCCCATCTGGAACGCACATCATTCGGTGCTATTGGAAGAAATATCATGAGGTTTTTGTTGACATCAATAACATTAAGGGTTCCACCAACAGCTCCTATAGTGAACTGCTGAAAAGCTGTATAGATGGTACTTGTAGCTGCGAGGTCAGCAACCACGGATGAGGCTGTGGCCATCCTCATAGTCGAAGCAGAAGTCATAGCTGCCGGAAGATTGATGTATAGGTCACCTGCTACTGGTAAACCGCAAGTTTTGGAGATATAAATTACGTCTCCGATAGCCCGTCCTGCTGCAAGTGTATAAGATATTTGTGTGCTGTCACCGCTAATCGTTGTAGGGGCGGCCTGAAGTAGGACGTCTGTTCCGGTATGCGGTGTGGCTGGTACAGCGATGAAACATAGTTTCAATGCAGTTGGGGTATTAAAGGTAGCTCCACCAGAAATGGTGAAGCTGATCGATTGAAGCGGAGCGGTAACTTGTGTTAATCTTACATCAAAATGGCTATAATCATCCGTATAGCCAGTTGTGGGAGAAACCCTCTCAATAGCGACTGTTCTAATTGGAGGTGGCGTTGCAAAAAGAGCGGTGACTCCATCGTTATTTACAAGGGCACCTGCTTGGACCGCTATCAGCCCAACAACAACCATGCTCAAAAACAAAATTCTTAGATATCTCATCATCTTTTTCCTCCTCTTTTTTAATTTATCAAAATTAAGTTTTAAATCCCTTTAACCAATCTTTCTTTGATTCCCTTCTCTAAATGTTTCGGGCATCACCTCCTTTGTTACGATTTCTATACCTCTATTCCCTAGATCTATTCCATAGAAGAGATGAATCAATCACTCACCTCTAAATTAGCCGCTCACCACCCCCTTCCGTAATAAGATTCCCTTTTGATTCCAATGGATTAATTTCGGCTTTTATTTCTGATTGGAATAACACATTAAAAATTCTTTGTCAAGAAAAAAATTTAGAAAACACCGAAATAACTAAGAATCATGGATATATGGATACATCAAAATGAATACACTTGTCAAGAAAAAAATGAAAGGGCCCTGAAAGACCCTTGTTTTGTCACCCTGAAGCTTGCCCTGAAACAAGTAATGTCATCCTGCCCTGAACTTGATTCAGGGTATCTCAGGATCATGGTCTTGTGTTTCAGAGTCTCCTCTTTAGAGATTCTGAAACAATACCTGAACATGATCAGCACAGGGTTCGGAATGACGCTTTTAGGGTTGATCATGATATCATTGATTATGGCTTACTTCATCCCTGTCCTAATTGGGATCTACCCTGGATATCGATCGACAAGCAATTGGAAGAGAGGTTTGACATTAATCCCCAGAATGTCCGTTGCAGAGACAACGATTCTTTCCGGATTTGAATAGGATCTACACCTCCTTTCCTGGGAATGATGAAATCTTGCAAATAGGGTGCCCAGTTACTCTGCTGCCATTTAAGCCGAACAAGCTGCATGAAATGGACCGGGATGAAAATGCCTAAACTCATCTCCAGAAAAATCTGGAAAAAAGAAACCAAATCCGTTAATAAGAAGGCAAGGAACTTTTCCTATCTCCCGGAACAAATCATTCAAAACTTTCCGATACGGAGCGCCGGGAGGTAAATGATTTCTTCGTTACGATGGACTTTTTTGAACATTGATGTTCAAAAGAGTAAACCCCGTTAGAAATTCCAGCGGGGCATTAAACCCCGCCGGAATTTCTAACGGGGTAAAACCATGATCAGAATCGTTTTGACTTCAAACGTTCGATCTCTCCAACTTCAATAAGTCAAAAACCTTTCAAATTTTTTCCAATCGAGACCGTCTATCCTTCTTCCATCGACAAAGATGGTGGGTGTCCCCACTTGGTTGAGACTTTTTCCATAATTTATCTGTTCCCCGATATTCGAGCCTGCCCTCAGCTTTTCAAACGCCTTTTCTACGGTCAAATTAGAAAACTCTTTGCCAAACCAGGGAAACTTCGATTTAAATGCCTCATAAACCTTAGCATTGGCCCCATTGATGTCCTTCGTTTCCGGCGCTTGCAATTCATTAAAGATAAAATCGTCCACTTGCTTTGCGTACTGTTCCAAATTTTTCTGGCGGTGCACATAACTTGAAACAGAACATGCCAATTCTGAACCTGGATTATGCTCCAAAGGGAGGTAGATCGAAACCACCTCCCTCACCCGATCTTTATAAACGTGGAACAATGTCTGATAAGCCTCCCGGCAAAATATACAAAAATTGTCCATTACCAGAACTAGATTTTTGTTACCTTTTCCTCTGAAGATGACCTGCCCCATGCGGAGGTTCAGATCCACTTTTGTCAGCTCAGCCCATGCCTTCTCTAATAGAGGATACCCATCTTTTAAGTCAGAAACATTTCCTTCAAATTGCCATTGTCCATTGTCGTCTGTAATTAAATCGAGGATTCCACTTTTCGGTTCTCTTGTTGGGGATTCCAATTTGATATTAATCCTGACCGCCCAAAGGCTCAGGCTTTTTAAGTCAATATGAATTTTCTTTTTTATGCTCAGATGTTCCAGCTTCAGGTTTTCAATCTTCTTCTCCCTAATGAACCGTTCATAAACGACCGAGAGGAGCTTCTTTTCATCGAGCTGAGCTGAAAGGGCATGTGAGGACCATAAAAGAACCGACAAAACCAACAGGGGTACAAAAATACGTCTCATCGCTTTAGGTCTCCCAAGAGTATTTTTTCGGATGATTATTCCACCCACTTGAACTTCTCCCTGAGCTCTCTTGTGATATTTGTTGTATCATCCACGGTTGTCAAAATAGTTGGCGTAAGTAAAACCAATAGCTCTGTCCTCCTCTTGGTCTTTGTCGTGGACCTAAATATTGCTCCTAATATAGGAATATCTCCAAGAAAAGGTACCTTGTTGTCTATCCGGCTTATGTTTTCAGAAATGAGACCTCCAAGGGCGACACTCTGCCCATGTCCGGCGACAACGGATGTGGTTACCCTCCTGGTTAAGATGGTAGGGGAGTTTATACCCGGAGGATTCGCCCCCATCTCAGAGACCTCTTGGGATATGTTGAGAGTGAGGAGCCCCTGGGTATTAATAGTGGGTTTTACGCGGAGTATGACACCCGTACTTCTATACTGGATATTCCTCAGAACACTGTTAGCCTGGGTAATATCGGCGGCTGAGACCTCACCCGTTACAATAGGTACATCTGTGCCGACCTGGATCGTCGCTTCCTGATTGTCGAGCACCACGAGCCTCGGATTGGAAAGAATATTAACCTTGTTTTCAGTGGCATAGGCATTGATAAGGGTATTGAACTTTTGTGTATCGGTTATAAATTGGTAAACAAGACCTGGGCCTGTAGGCACGCTAAATGTTGTCCCAAGATTGAATGTCCCTTTCCATGTCCCGCTTAACATGCTACTACTTATATGCCACTCCAATCCTAAACTGAGATTCCTCTCCAGTGTGAACTCCGCAACTATCGCCTCGATTAACACCTGACGGGGTGGCACATCAAGGTCCCTTAAGAGTCTAAGGATTTTCTCGTATTCTGCCGGAGAAGTGACAACCATAATGATATTTTTAAGGTCATCCGCTGCGATCTTCAGCCCCGTTATTGTTATTGGAATTTGTGCGGGCTGTGGAGCAGCGGGCGCAGTGGGCCTTGCCGGAGTTGGTGCCGGAGCTGCCATTATACCATAGAGCTTCTTTATAGATTCAACAAGCTCAGAAGCCCTTGAATAATTTGGAATATATGTGAATGCCTTCTCCTCCGTTCCTGCAGCCTCTGGTTTGTCAAGCTTGTTCTTCCAGTCAAGGACATATTTGAGGGAGATATCATCCGGAGCAACAACCAATATGCTCCCTAAAGGCTTAATAGGTATCAGGAGGATTCCCGGTTCCCTTGATGATCTTGCAATACTGAGACCTATCCCTTCAGATATTTGAGTGATCTGTTTTATAAAGTCATCTATCTGCCAGTATGTGAGTTTGAGCAGAGATATCTTCTTTTCCTGTAGATACGGGACATCGAATGTCTCTATGAATTCTATGATTTGCCGGGCCTGTGAGGCCTGCCCGTAAAGGAGCAGGACATTTTCCCGGGGGTAGGGTCTTATCTGGACACCTGTCTTATATATTTCCCTCAAAAGGGCCTCTATTTCAGGAGGCCTGATATATCGAAGGGGCACAACTTGAAGGACCTGTGCAGGGCTTTCCGGAATCTCCCTGCCCACCCTGATATCAAAGGGCTGCTTGGGTTCGGGAGGTTTTTGAAAGATATAAAGGGCACCAGCCTTCTCCTCGACATAGAGGTTATACTTCTCAAAAATGCCGAGCACCATCTCCAGCGCCTTTTCAGAGGGTATGGCATCATTCATGCTGAAGGTAATGGGCTCTCGGCTGTCCATCACTTTCTGGTCCATAATAAAGGAGACCTTAAGGGTCTCAGCCAGGGCATAAATGATGAAGTCCGGAAGGGGCATCTTTTCAACATTGATCATCACCACACCCTTGGCCAGGGCAAGGCGGCTTGGATCTATCGGCATTGATGGAGGAAGCCTTTTTTCGGGCACTACCATTTTGAATTCTGGGGGGTTCACAAACTCGGGAGGAGGCGCCTTCTCTTTTGTCTCCTCTGTTCCTCCTACTTGCGATTTTTCCAATTTCCGTGCTGGTTTTTGGACAACTGCTTCTTTCTCTGAAGTTACAGGCTTTTGCGCCGGCTTTGTGGTAGCACAACCAAAATTGAGGAGAAGGATTGATAGAAAACAAGCAATAAGAAGCCTTATAATTTTCATATTACTCCTTTAAAAGTTCAAACCAGTTCCAA
>Ga0187886_1003647_pt1 | contig 11425 bp, 14 predicted proteins | sample June2016WEW_20_1_FD_133001 | JGI IMG/M metagenome (GOLD analysis project Ga0187886, IMG submission 133001) | Peatland microbial communities from SPRUCE experiment site at the Marcell Experimental Forest, Minnesota, USA - June2016WEW_20_150 | ecosystem: Environmental > Terrestrial > Soil >...
ACTGCGAAAGCCGCTGGCCGAAGATGATCGGAAAGCCGTGTGCGGGAAAACTGCATGCACGGTTTGATGAGGGAGAGCTGGAGATAGGGCCACATCGCTACTACGCCAGCTCTCTACTCTACCTAATTCCTTCTGCAATGCCCCCGGGGGGTCAATTCCTAATTTGGTTGGCATAGCCGATAGAATACGCCAGTCCCCCTCCGTTTAAAACCTGCAAAAGTAAGAGGCGTCCCACCTTTTACACCAGACTTCACTTCACCAGCTTATACTGGCAGTCCCAGTGGATGTGGGCCAGCGACTGGGTGGGACCTCCCCTGTTTCATCCCCTACTTTCACAGCATCCCGCTCCCCCATACGCCGAAGGGTCCTTCGCGGCCGCTTCTCAGGTTCTACGGCGCTTCCATTGTTCGCTATCGCTCAGTAACTCGGCTCCCTCTTGCTCCCCCTTTCGGGGTTAACCTTTCGACGCTGCAGGATTCACTTGATGTTGCGGGCTGGCGTTTTGCTCCTCTTCCTCGTAGGGTTACATCGCTTCAGCACATCCGGTTGCCCAGATGCAATGGATACCTGCTACTTGGCCCCCTGGCGGTTACCACGACCGGACTTGCACAGCTTAGCAGCTCGTTAACTTTTCAGGGCACACAAGCCAGTAGCTAAGCGGCAGATTCGATACTGTCGGCCGCCTTGGCATGTGCAAGGACAGACCTGCAAAGTCGCTCTAAATGCTTCGATTTGATCCCTTTCTCCCATAACCTTTCAAGCGTTGCAGAAATGACTAATGGATTCTTTTGGGCAACCCCATCTCTAAGGTCGGCGGTCGAGCGGGCCTCAATCTCGGCTTCATTCCAAACATCAGCATCCAGCTCATTGCGAATCTCCGTTAGAATCTTCGTTTTCCACATTACAAGTCTAGAACTCCAGTAAATTTCCTCTGGGATAGGATCAAGCATCAGTCCACATAAACGCAGGAGGCAGCCATTGTCTCGCTCATGCGATTGGCTGCGACTTGCATCATCGCATTCGTTTGCATCACCATCGCACACGACGAAGGCAGGAATACCCAAGCCGATAGCGATGGCAAGAGGGCGACTCATAGAATTCTTACCTTCACAGACAACGAAATGACAACTCCGAATTTCCAAAAACATTCTCAGATTACCCGTTACGTTCTGAAAAGCCTTCATCCTTAAGAAGTAAGAATCTTTTAAAATGATTCATTAGGGTTTATAATTCAGCCATTCCGCCTTAACCGGATGCAATGCCTTGGGCCACCTTAAGGTATCTTTGACCTTCAACAGGGTGATATTGTGAAATCCAATTTGCATATCCCAAGAGTCTCTCTTTCTTCTTGATAAATTTCTCCGGTTTCATTAAAGCATGATGGAATAAGGCTCGGATTCTTCTTCTGGTGGGTCGCGGTATTGAAACTCTCTCATTGACCGTTAGACCTGTAACTTCTCTCCTGCAACGTGGTCCCATCAATCTTGACTTTTTATCATTTATCTTAAAGCCTGCTTTTTCTACTACAGAATTTATTTGTTTTTGAAAGTCCTTTGAGATAGGTTGATTTGCTGAAAAACTTAGATCATCGGCATAACGCGTGTAACTTATTTTTTTCCGTGATGCAGTTTTCGAAATCTGCCTATCGTTATCCTGAAAAATAAGATTCGATAAAGCTGGGCTTGTGGGTGCGCCCTGAGGAAGACTATCCTCAAGACAGCAAAGCCCTGCGAGGAAAATTGATGCCCTTTCCGAAAATCCAACCTTTTTGAATAACTCAATGACTGTATCCTTTCCTATCGATGGGAAGAAATCCTTTAAATCGATATTCCAAATATATGGGTGCCCCACATGCGATGAAGCACCTTTCTTCATGGACAATTTTCTACGAAAGCCGGTTGCGGCTTTATGTGGCTTCAAAGGTGTTAGAATACAGTCTAGGATGTAACGCTGAATTGTTTTTAAGAAAACTCTTGGCGCAGTAATTGTTCTAAATTTTCCGGTCTTTTTCTTAATTTTAAAAGATCGGTAATACTTATTAGGCATAATTGCCATATGGGATACAAGTTTGGTAGAGACGCCCATGAAGTTCGCTATCTCAGGGCCAAATAATACTGGGATGATCTTTTTATCTAAAAGTGATTCCGCTTTACCTAATTCCTCTTCATTCCAATTAAGGCAATTCCTCAGGTAACTGAGCCATCTTTCTTTACTTTTAAAGGGGTAGAGGAATGGATGCGCGCCCATGACTAAGGATTTAACTCCTTACTTTGAGTGTGCGGGCAGGCAGAGGCCTCCCGCGGGCGCGCGGGAGGCCTCTGCCTGCCCGCACACCTTTCTTGTCCAGAACGCCTGAAGGGATGGCGAAGCGCCACCCAAGCCCGTGCGTTTAACGGAGGTATGGTCACCTGCGCATCCATTCCCAATTAGCTCAAATATCTTTTTTTGTTCAAAATCAAAAACCGCAATTTATCCCTAACTTTGTAATCTAAACTTCTCTTAGCTAAAATATCGCCTCTGGGCGTAACAACGTATCTATTATCAGAGGTTCGCCAAAAAAATCCTTCTCTCTCGAGCTTCTTAAAATGTTTCCCGAAATCGGATTTAGTTAAAACTTCTTTTAACAATGTTCCCTTTGCAAAATTAAATATCTCCATTGGACGAACAGGCTGTAACAATTGCCCAAATGCAAGGATCATAGAATCAATCGCAGCTAATTCAACTTGGCCTTTGATAGATCGTGTCACGCAGTCTTTCCTTTTTTTGTTCTGCTGTTTCTATCGAATCATAGTCTCTTAGAAGCTTCTGATATTTCCCCTCCACAAAATTCAACGCTTCAGCAACGCAAGCAGAATGATCTGAATAATCAATGAACTTATATTTCCCGTTTTCTTGCCCAAAAACTTCCAAGAGCGCCTTCCTAAAAAAACTATTATCGTTTTCGAATGACTTGTGAACCAAAGCAAAAGTCTTCTCCGATATGCGGTCGTTCGTGGCAAACATACCGAGCTCGCTTATAGACCCGATGCTTGATGGGTAAACAATAATAGCACCGGACATTTTCCTGGCGTGAAGGAGTTCGACGCTACCAAGGTCGCCTGCCCCAAAATGGTTCATCCAAAACTCATACATTTCTTTTGTTTCACCAAATTCTACTGAATAGCCTTTCGTCTCCAATTTTAGCTTGGTTGCATAACGCAGGTATCTTCCATGCTTCAAAATTGAAGCATGATTCCTTATCTTTATCCGAGGTTTCCTAATTGTTTCAGTCGGATTTAAAGCTGGTCCAAGAACAAAAATGTGGAAGTCGGCTTTGGCTTTCGCTGGTCGAACAATTTTTCTAGCTTCTTTGTATGGATCAGAGGGAAGCCTCATGCAGATTCACCCAAAGAGACCTAGGTTCTAAAAGAACTCATAGCCATGGAATATTTAATGTTCACCTGATAAAACTTAATTATTCCAAAAAAACAACGAGCCCCGGAAATATATAAATCCCACCCCTCTTTAGGGAAATGGGATTCAGAAGTCCAAGTGCCATACGCCACTCCAAGGGTTTATGGTTAATGGAACTTAGGAAAGGGTAGATTTTCAGAGCGGATAATACCAAATTAAGGGAAAATGTCAAGCCCAGTTTGTAAGGTGGAAATAAGGTGGAAATAAGAGGACTTAATTCTCACAATTCCGTACAAAAACTTAAGGCTTTGCACCCAATATTTTCAGGAATTCTGCGGGAGATAATATTCTTACCCCCTCATAATTTCTCTTGGGAAAATGGCGTTTGTTGCCGGTTACAATAGCGGCTACCCTTGCAGATAAAGCGACCTCTAAGAACGGTTCATCGCCAAGGTCGGGAAGGCTAAATTTCAAAGGCTTTGCCGAAACGAGAAATCCTTCCTGTTCAACCTGAGCCAGAAACGTTTCCACCGCTTCTTTCGGCAGGTTAAATCTCGGACGGTTTAAAACATCCCGATATTCGGAGAGAAGACGGTAATCATAGGCCAGCTGAAGCGTTCCGTCTGCAACAAGGCGGAGGATAGCTGCCGTTTTACTATGGGGCTTAAGGATTCCTGAGACAAGGACATTGGTATCGAGACCGATGATCATCGCCGGCAACCTTTCCGGACGGCCTGAATCTCAGATTCAATTTGAGAGTCTGTCAGTCTATCCAACCCCGACTCCGTCGACTTTTTCTGCATTTCTTCGAGGGCGATAACGGCCCGGCTACGACGGATGGTCCAAATGGTCTTTTCCAAAGTTTCTTCCGTAACCCCGAAGAGAAGGGCGATGGGTTTACCGTTAGAAGTGATGACCATTTCTTCATCTTTGATTTTTTTCCAGATTTCCTTGGGTTTGGTATTTAAGTCTCTAACCGAAATGAACCGCATATCCAACCTCCCTGAATATTATCAAGCAATAAACTAAAATTTTGTCTGATAATTGTCAAACTCAAAAGTCAAGGCACGGGGTGAGGGAGGATTGCTTTCCCCCAAGTCGGCAGTCGCCAAGACTACCTCGTTAAGAGGGTGGATTCCCTTAGACAGAGCCGAACCTGCAGCTGCGCGCGGATGGCCCCCAGCTTTGCTTCCGGCCGGCGGTGAGCAGCCCCGTTCCTGGCGACCGCAGGCGGCCTTCGTCCTCAGATCAGCCGCGAGCCCCGTTAGGCTCTTCAATATCAAATAATAACGCTTGACAATAATAGCGGTTCTCGTTATTATTCATTTATGATAAAGAGCTTTCACTGTAGAGAAACCGAAAAGCTCTTTCTGCGTCGACGGTCGCCTCGATTCTCTGCTGATGTCCACCGTATAGCCCTGCGGAAGCTGCTCTTACTCGATGCTGCGGATAGGTTAGAAGATTTGCGTATTCCGCCAGGGAATCGACTGGAGAAACTTACAGGCAGTCGCCAAGGGCAACATAGCATCCGCATCAATGACCAGTGGCGCATCTGTTTTCGCTGGTCAGAGGGGGATGCCTATGAAGTAGAAATCGCGGATTATCATTAGGAGGTTATTACTATGAAGACAAAAGTGCTTGCGCCTATCCACCCGGGTGAAATTCTTATGGAGGAATTCTTGAAGCCACTGAATATCAGTCAGTATAAATTGGCCAAGGGCATCAATGTTCCGGCACGCCGCATAAACGAAATCGTTCACGGCAAGCGTTCTATCACCGCTGACACGGCATTGAGACTGTCTCGTTATTTCAACCTTTCCGAACGATTTTGGTTGAACCTCCAGGCAAGATATGATTTAGAGGTGGAGAAGGACAAGTTCAAAGGCCGAATCGAATCTGAAGTGAAAGTATTTGAACTGCAAGGCGCCTAACCCTGCTGCTGGAGCAGACGGGCCTTCGGCCGGAGCCCCCGGGAGTTTAATTCACTCCCACGCTCGTACGAAATGCCTGGAATCCTTGGCGCTCGATCGCGCCAGCCACTTTCTCTTGTAGCTCTTTTCTAGGGGTCAGGGCCAGCATGCATCCGCCGCCCCCCCCACCGGTAAGTTTGGCTCCTGCACCACCTTTTCGGCGGCACAGATCAACCAGAAAATCGAAATTTTATTAGGGGATTCGCAATGATCCCCACGCCTGACGGCGCATTATCACGACTTCTCGGTCGATTCCTTAGCCCCCCTTACCGAACCGCAGCACGTGAAGCAGGAGCAGGCACCGGCCCGTGACTGGCAAGCCCTCCTGGCTGAGTATCATAAGAAGCATGGCCAACCCTTAACCCCGGTAAAGTACCGGACGGGTTCCCTCCGGGTGCCTGAGCGTATCCGGTGTCCCGGCTGCGATGCCCCCCATGACTCCCTGTGCTACAATGACTTTCCCTGATTTAAGTATCCCCACTAAAGAACCCGTATATAAACCCGAAAAGGTTCTTTATGTAGTCGAATCACTTGCCCGAGAATTTCATTACGGCAAGAAAATATTAAGGAAGGTTCCTATCGTCTGGTATTACGCCGATATAAGAAAACGTGCGTTGGTCGATTACCAGAAGAGCGTCTGGGGCGGCTTTATGCACCTAAATGACTTCGGCGTGAAAGTGCCTTCCGGCACTCTTTTTACAGATTTCCGTTGATTCTTATAACATGGTCAACTTTATGATGTCAAAGGATTTTTTAAGGAGGTGATAATTTTACCGGTTTCAGCTGAATCAAGCGATTTTAGACACCGAATGGACACCATATGGACACCGGGGGAGGAGGGAACGGTCCCCCCTCTCCCTGGGATGATACGAGGAGGTAGATTGAATTACGTAAGAGCGAATGTAACGACTGAAGTTCCTGACAATATAACTCAAATATCCAAATCAATGACCATCATAGGTCACTCCACCACGCACACACCACGTGAACGCGTTGCTGGTCTTATCGAGCTTGCCCACGCCGCCATTGTACCAGGACATGCCCCACGCGTCTCCGGGGGCCTCCGCGACCGTAGTAGCCGACCAGTAGTAGGACGGTACCACATTGGTAAAAGGATGGCCGGAGGGCAGGGTAATTCCAGTGTCGACTGAGGGATCCACGAGGCTCGTCAGTTGCTCAATTGTTGGAAGGTGCCATCCTTTCCGGCCCCCCAAAGCAAGGTCTGCACAATGATCAGACCAACCATACCTAGATCCCGCCGGCGACTTTTCCCACACAAGGCCTGTTTCTTTGTCCAGCACAGCCTCATTATTAAAGTCAGCCAGGACCACAAAGCGCTCTGATGCAGGAAGTTTTATGCTCCAAAGACTCCCTGCTGTTCCCATCACCGGGAAGAACATCATCGCGGCGATCGCCATCACGATTGCTGCACTTACGACGCATGACTCTTTCTTACCCATGGCACATACCTCCTTGTTATGATATATTTGCCTCCTTACCGTTTTTTGTTTTCTCGCCCATACAATGCGAGGTTCTCCTTGAACTCCTTGTTGTCCAGCTCCAGGTCGATTGCCTTCTTTTCCGTTTCGATCGCCTCCTTCACCTTATCATAGTCAACCGGCGTTATGGCTTTCAAATGATGCTCGCCGACCACGATTTCAATGACCTTGTCCTTACCCACCGGGCTGGTCACATAAACCTCCCCTTGGGCATGCGCGTCATCAAATGTCTTGAAGTGTTTAGCGGATGATGGCGGTTTCCTTATCAAAAAGATGAATAATCTCTGGTCTGAACTCCAGCCAAACAGTCTCTCCCACACGAACTGCTCTCTCCACTGGGATGACCACCTTAATTTCAGTGCTATCGATGTCTCCGAGTTTCACCGTCAAGACTGAATTATCCCCTTGGTATTCAACAATCTTAACAGAGCCGGGAATAGAAGCCTCCTGTTCCTTACTCTGGGAGAGCTTAATCTGCTGGGGCCTGACACCAACAGTAATCTCAGAGCCGACATATTTCTGGTCAACTTCCCCGCTAAATTCAAAAGCCTTCTTCCTTTCCTTAGTAACTATGAAAACATCCTTAGGGGTCTCGATCCTTCCATTGATAAAGTTCATCTGAGGTTCACCCACAAAACTCGCCACAAACTTATTTGCCGGGTGATTCCAAATGTCATCTACAGTTCCGAACTGTTGGACCTCAGCTAAGTTCATGACTATCAATCGGTCGCAGAGAGAAATTGCTTCCGCTTGATCATGGGTAACATAAATTGTGGTGCTCTTAAGCTCACTATGAAGTCTCCGGATTCGTGCTCTTATCTCCGCTCGCACACGATTATCCATATGTGAAATAGGCTCATCAAGGAGCGTCACGTTTGGCTTTCGGACGAGAGCCCGAGCTAGTGAACACCTCTGTTGATGACCACCAGCCAAAGAGGATGGATATTTGCTCAAGATTGAGGTCAGATCAAGTAGTTCAGCAATAGACTTAACCGTTTTATCTATTTCAAACTTACTCAGCCCTCGTACCCGCAGAGGGAAAGCAATATTTTCGTAGACGGTCAGTCGGGGATAAAGCGCATATGACTCAAAAGCCAGAGCAATGTTCCTTTCGCGCGGGCTCAACTTGTTGACAACCTTTTCGTCAAACAAGATCTCCCCTCTAGTGATCTCCTCCAGCCCCACGATCATCCGCAGTGTCGAACTCTTTCCACTTCCTGAGGGACCCAGAATCGACAAAAATTCCCCGGCCTCACAGGTAAAACTCATGTCTCTGACTGCTATTACATTTCCTTCGTAAATCTTCCAAACATGGTTAAGAGTAACTCTACTCACTTCCCCCCCCTATGTTCTGGATAGCTCTATTGTTTTTTTGAAGAATAATAGGTGGTCCTGGTCAAAATCAAGCCAAAACCGCTCGGACAAAGCGTAGTCGTTTCTCCCCCCTTGCCTTACTTGGAGAAAAACATCTTTTAACTCGAAAGTAATCAGGGTGCTCTCAGCTTCGTGTGTAACTGCATATATGGGTAACTGAAAAGATTCGCCCGATATCTTCTCTTTGGCTACTTTGATACGGTGGCATCTGATGCCGAGGCGAACCATGCGTTTACCATCTTCTTGCCTTGCTACCTTCTCCATCGAGCCTACCAAATCTTGTCGAATCGGGATGGTAAAATCATCTCCGGCTTTGAAAAATACCTTGTTATCCCTGGTAATGATCTCGCCGTCTATCAGATTAATCGCGGGGGATCCGAAAAATCTTCCCACGAAATCGCTCGAAGGAGTAGAATACACCTCCTCAGGTGTGGCAAGTTGCTCAATTACCCCTTTCCTCAAAACCGCCATCCGATCAGACAACCCGAGAGCCTCCTGATAATCGTGGGTTACATAAATAATGGTGCTTCCCAGCTTGCTGGCAAGCTCCTTAAGAATCGTCTGAGTTGAGAATTTTAACCTCGTATCAAGGTGGGCGATAGGTTCATCAAGTAAGTAAGCCTGGGGTTTTCTTACCAGTGCCCTTGCCAGACCTACCCGTTGCTTTTCACCTCCGCTGAGCTGCTTCGGCTTTCTGTCTAGTAATTCCACGATTCCCAGAAAAGAAGCAATTTCTTCAACCCTTTGTCTTTCTTCTCCTGGAGATAAGCTCCCTTTTACCCTGGGTGACCTTAATGGGTATGCGATATTTTCATAGACTGAAAAATGGGGATAAAGATTGTAGCCCTCAAAAGCCATGGCTACATCTCTTTCCTGGGGAGGAAGTTCATTAACCAGGCGGTCATTGAAGTATATCTTGCCGGAGGTAATCCTCTCTATCCCGGCTATCATCTTAAGGATCGTCGTCTTCCCCGCCCCGGTTGGACCAATGATAGTAAAGAACTCCCCCTCCTTACAACTAAAGCTTACATCATTGACGGCTACCTTCCGTCCATACATCTTGGTCACATTTTCAAGCCTTATTTCAGCCATGTCTATTCCTCCTCTTCCTTTTCCCGAGGACCGTATTTAAATATAGCAAGGAAAAGAAGAAATCCAATTATTGCTCCCACCCATTGAGGGACAAACCTTTCCACGAGTCCAAGCCAGATAAGATTAACGCCGATGAAGGTCATAATCCCCCAGAAAAGCCAATTCCCCATTGACATCCGTGGTATCATCCTTTTGATGACCTCCAATTCTATGGTTTTATCACTAAAACCTGCCACTGGTGTTCCCAGAGACTACTTCCAATTGACAGGCCCTTCCAAGTTTCAAAAAATAATAGGTTTGCCTTTTATCCTTTTACCGCTCCAAAAGTCAGACCACGAATAATATACCGCTGCATGAACCAGGCGGCAAGCAATGTTGGTAGAATGGCAAGACTGGCTCCGGCACACATAGGTCCCCACTGGATCTCTATAGAGCCCCAAAATAGTGCCAACCCTACGGAAACTGTTCTGGCAACTATTTTGGTAAACAGAACGGAGTAGAGGAACTCATTCCAGGACCATACCAGGCAAAATATCGCGGTAACTGCCACTCCCGGCTTAATCAAGGGAAATACAACCCTCCGAAGGACATCTAACCGTCCATAGCCATCTACCATAGAGGCCTGCTCCAGCTCCTCTGGAACGTCTCTGAAAAATCCAAACAGTAAAAAGGTGGCAAACGACATATTAAAGTAAAAAATCAGTAGCGTTAGCCCGAGGTGTGTATCCATCAGTCCTAACTTACTAAAAGCAAAAAAGAAAGGTATCGCCGCTACTATGCCGGGAAACATCCTGGTTGAAATAGTGAGAAAAAGCAGGTGCCCAGCGCCGGTGTTGAATCGGGAAAAGCTGTAGGCGGCAGGTATTGATACAGCCATCACCAGAGCTGTGCTGGCGATAGCTACCACCGCAGTGTTCCCCAATTCCTTAACAAATAGTGTCCACTGAAATAGGTGCTGATAGTTTGCCAGCGTAGGAGAAAAGAGAAATAAGTTGTCAACCCCCACATGGAGAATGTCAGCGCGTGACTTAATTGAGGTCAAAAATATCCACGCTAAAGGAGCGGTAAATACGAACACGATGACTACTGTAACGAACCAAAACAAAAAAGCCTTTATTCTCATTTCGCCTCTCCTTTTACATTCACTTTATCGCTCCTAGAGCCTTCATCAAGTATCGGAACAGGATGGCACAGAGAATAATCGTCAGAAACAGAGAAATTAGTGCCATTGTCGACCCTACCCCCATATCAAAGTACGCAAATGAGGTCCGGAAAACCACCCAATCTAGCGACTGTGTTCCTGAACCGCCTCTCGTGGTTCCATAGAGCGGGTCAAATAGCCTTATCAACCACATTGTTCTGAGCAGGACGATGATTAATACCAGTGGCATCAACGAGGGCAGGGTTATCCTGCGGAACGTATACCAGGGGGAGGCGCCATCAACCTTAGCCGCTTCAAAGACATCCCTGGGCAAACCCCTCAAACCAGCAAAGAGGACAAATATAGAGAAGGGGAGCCATTGCCAGCTCGTTATAAGTGAAATGGAAAACAATGCCCATCCCGGCGTCAACCAATTAAGCTGCGGTAAGCCAGCGGCAAGCAAAAGTTGATTTATTGGCCCAATATCATATTGAAATATGAAAGCCCATATCATCGACATAACCAGTGGTGATACTAGCAGAGGCAGGAGGCAAAGCGCTCGTATCAGGTTTTGTCCTCTAAACTCCCGATACCACAAAAGGGCAATGGCTAGGCCAAGAACTAATTCGATGATTATACACGCAACTATTACTTGAAGGTTAATACCAAGAGCACTCCAGAACTCAGCATCGGCCAATACGTATCGAAAGTTGTCAAGTCCAATAAACACATTTGGCTGTCCCGGAACATAGCGTTGAGTAGAATAATAGAGGCAATGAAAAAAAGGATACAGCATAAATACTGCAAGTGTCAGTATGAGTGGGCCGATAAGAAGCCATCGGTAATATTTTTCGCTTGTGATAACTTCCCCAAGTGTTCTTTTTTCCCGCACTTCATCCATCTGAGTGGTCATTCAAATTACCTCACTCGTCCTGTAAACTACTTGTCTGGTAAGT
>Ga0187886_1003648_pt1 | contig 11424 bp, 10 predicted proteins | sample June2016WEW_20_1_FD_133001 | JGI IMG/M metagenome (GOLD analysis project Ga0187886, IMG submission 133001) | Peatland microbial communities from SPRUCE experiment site at the Marcell Experimental Forest, Minnesota, USA - June2016WEW_20_150 | ecosystem: Environmental > Terrestrial > Soil >...
CAGCTTCAGCTCGAGCCGCAGGCGCCGCTCCTCACCCGGGCGGCCGTCCTCGTGCTCGGTGGGGGCCTGGTGCGTGGGTGTGGCGAAGTGCTGGTTGCCCTTCCCGCCGCGGCCTCCGCGCGCCACCACGAACCTCTCGTCCGCGCGGGTGAAATCGTGCAGTAGTTGGCCCGTCGCGGCGTCGTAGGCGATGGTGCCGACCGGAACCGGCAGGTCGATCGAGACGCCGTCTCGGCCGGTCCGGTTGCTGCCCTCGCCGTGCCGGCCGCGCTCGGCTTTGTGCTCGGGGTTGAACCGGAAATGGAGGAGCGTGTTGTGGTGCTCGCTCGAGACCAGGACCACGTCTCCCCCGCGCCCGCCATCGCCGCCGCTCGGCCCGCCGTGGGGGACGAACTTCTCGCGCCGGAACGCGAGGCAACCGTTGCCGCCGTCGCCGGCTTTGACGCGGATGGTGACTTCGTCGATGAACATGGGCGCTAGCCCGATCTTCTCACACGCCTCCGGCTGCGGCTTGCGGGCCGTAATCCGTCCGTAAGCCGGTGCGGCCTCCACTCTTGTGGCGCGAGCTTCAGCTTGCAGCGTCGGCTTCAGCCGACGTCTGGCGCAACGTTGCCCGGGCATGTCCCCGCACTCGCCCTGCGTCGCCAAGAGTGGCGACGCGGCAGGCATGAGTGCCCGCGCTACGGCCAGGGTCGGCTGCACCTGCTGTGTTGAGGTCGCATCCCAGCCCACCGCTCCCGTGGCCTGAGTTCGTGCCCGCCGCCCGTTCCTACGGACGGATTACGGGCGGGAGGCCGGCATCTTTTCAAGTTGCGCGGCGTCTCGCTGTGATCGTGGTGACACATCCGGCCTAGGGTGACCCGGTGGAGCAGTTGAAACAGTGCGGAACTGTGCAGCCCGTGCGGCAGCGGCGAGATTCGGCTGCCGGGCAGATCTCAGCCGCCTACTGCGCGGCGGCCGCTTTCTGGACCGAGATGAACTTGCCCATTCGCCCGCGGTCGTGGAACTCGACCTGGCCGGGGATCTTGGCGAAGAGCGTGTCGTCCTTGCCGCGGCCGACGTTCTCGCCCGGCTTGAAGCGGGTCCCGCGCTGCCGAACCAGGATCGAGCCGCCGGGCACGACCTGGCCGCCGAAAACCTTCACTCCCAGGCGCTGCGCGTTAGAATCGCGCCCGTTTCGCGAACTGCCCAAGCCTTTCTTATGCGCCATTGCCGGGCTCCTGAACGACGATGCCGGTCACCTTGACGGCGGTGTAGTCCTGCCGGTGGCCGGTGGTGCGCTTGTACTGCTTCTTGCGCTTGAACTTGAATACCTTGATCTTCTCGCCGCGGCCGTGGGCGACGATGGTCGCCAGGACTTTGGCGTTCGCGAGCTGGTCGCCCGCCAGCAACTGGCCGGGATCCTGGAAGACCGCCAGGACGCTGTGCAGCTCGAGATCCGAGCCCACCTGCCAGGGCAACTTCTCGATCCGGATTGTGTCGCCGGGGGTGACACGGTACTGCTTCCCGCCGGTTTGAATCACTGCGTACATAGGAACCTCTGTTCCGTCTTGCTGGGGCGTATTCCACGCTCAGTGACGGGCAGCCACTGCCTCTGGAAGGTGTACCCCGCGCACCTGACGCCGCGGGCTCACCGCAGGGGCGCGCGCCGAAGGTGACAACACTTGATTCTACAACACTCGAGGGGCCGGCCGCCAAGCCGCCGTAATCCGTCCGTAAACCGGCGCGGCGCTCTAGGGGTGGAAGCCGCGTCCCAGCGCGCCGGTTGAGGATCGGCCCGCGCTCAGGCCGCCTCCTCGATCATCTCGATGAGCGCCTGCTCGACCTCGCGGGCTACCGGTTCGACGCTGGGGACATCGAAGAGCCTCAGCAGCGCCGTCGGGCGGATGGTCGCGAGCCGGTAGCCGTCGCCAGCTCTGTAGACCGAGATGCGGCAGGGCAGCGCGGTCGACATGGCGCCGTTGGCCTCCAGCACCTGCTTGGCCTGGTGCGGGTTGCAGACCTCGTAGACCATGCACTCCCCGTCGAACTCCACACCCTTGTTCCGCATCGTCTGCTTGAGGTCGTGGACCGCGATGACGCCGAACTTGTGGCGGACGGCGGACTCCTGGAGCCGGCGGCCGATCTCCTCGAGCGAGCGTTGCGAGGTCACTTCATAGAGCATGCGCGTTGCCTCCCCATAGGACCTATGATGCAGCAGCCGGGTTCCCGTGACCAGCCCGCAATCCGTCCGTAAGAACGCGCAGAGAGCGCGAACTCGAGCCGCGGGGACGGTGCGCCGGAATGCGGCATCCACCCCTCGGGTGGAGCCGGCGCTCGCCGTAGCGCGGGCACTCGTGCCTGCCGCGTCGCCACTCCTGGCGACGCAGGGCGAGTGCGGGGACAGGCCCGGGAAGACGTCGGCTGAAGCCGACGCTGCAAGCTGAAGCTCGCGCCACAAAGTGAAGGCCGCGCCGGCTTACGGACGGATTGCGGCCAGCCGCGGCAGGGCTTCAACCAGTAAGATGGACCGAGGCAGGTTCGCCGATGACGAAGATCCTGATGGTTGCCTCCGAAGCGATGCCGTTTGCCAAGACGGGCGGGCTAGCCGACGTCGTGGGCGCCCTCTCGGCCACGCTGCGCGCGCGCGGGGAGGACGTCGCGGTCCTCATGCCGCGGTATCGCGGCATCTCGCTCGAAGGCCTGCCGTGCACCTACCAGGATCTGCGCGTATGGCTCGGCGCGGAGCAGTATACGTTGAACGTATACCGGGCGACGGATCGGGAGGTTCCCTACTTCCTGGTGGATTGTCCTTCGCTGTACGACCGCGAGGGCCTCTACGGCGATGCTTCGGGCGACTACCCCGACAACCCCATCCGCTTTGCCGTGCTGTCGCGCGTGGCCCTGACCATCATCCGCCACGTATTCCGGCCGGAGGTCATTCATTGCCATGACTGGCAGGCGGCGCTGGCGCCCATCTACGCCCGCACGGTCTTCGGCGCCGATCCCACCTTCCTGGGCCTGCCCATCGTGCTGACCATCCACAACCTGGGCTACCAGGGCCTGTTCGCGCCGGCGATCCTACCGCGGATCGGACTCGACCCCGATCTGTTCACGCCGGCATTCCTGGAGTTCTTCGGCAAAGTGAACCTGCTCAAAGGAGGCATTCAGACGGCCGATGCCATAACGACCGTCAGCCCGACCTACGCGCGGGAGATCCAGATGCCGGAGCTGGGCTTCGGACTGGACGGCGTGCTGAAGGCACGCGGCGAGACGGTCACGGGGATTCTCAACGGGGTGGACTACGCGGAGTGGGACCCGGCCAGCGACCCCCACATCGTCGCGCGGTATTCGCCAGAGAACCTGGAGGGAAAGCGCCGGTGCAAAGCCGACCTGCTGGAGGCCTTCGGCCTGCCGCCGGAGCGGATCGAGTGGCCGCTCATCGGCATGGTGTCGCGGCTGGCGGGCCAGAAGGGGTTCGACCTGATCGAGGAGGCCGCGGACGAACTGCTGCGGGAGGACGCAAGCTTCGTCACGCTGGGGATCGGCGACCCCGAGTACGAGGCGCTGCTGAGGCGGCTGAGCGCCGAGCATCCCGAGCGCGCCGGCGCGAGAATCGGCTTCGACAACCCGCTGGCCCACCGAATCGAGGCTGGCGCCGACATCTTCCTCATGCCGAGCCTGTACGAGCCTTGCGGCCTCAACCAGATGTACAGCCTGCGCTACGGCACGGTGCCGGTAGTGCGCGCCACTGGCGGGCTGGAGGACACGATTGATGAGACCACCGGCTTCAAGTTCCGCGAGTACACCGCCGAGGCCATGATGGGCGCCCTGCGCGCGGCGCTGGAGGCCTGGCAGGACCGCGAGCGGTGGACCGCGATGATGCTGGCCGGCATGCGTCAGGACTACTCCTGGAACGCCTCGGCGGCGCGGTACTCGGAGCTTTACCGGCGGCTGTGTGGGTAGAGGGGCGCGCGGGCGGCTCCTTGAACCCCAGGTCCGCGATTTTGCATCTTGGGTGTTTGAGAGCTCCGGCCGGACCTGGGCCGGGATCTCACTGGGAGGGTGACTCGTAATGGCAGACAGCAACGTCTTGACGTTCCAGGACTCGAATTTCGATAGCGAGGTTTTGGGGTCGGAGATTCCCGTCCTGGTCGATTTCTGGGCCGAGTGGTGCGGCCCCTGCAAGATGATGGCGCCGACGGTGCACGCTATCGCCGGCGAATACGCGGGCAGGCTGAAGGTCGGCAAGCTCGACGTGGACGAGAACGGCGGGACGGCGATGCGCTACCGCATCCAGGGCATCCCGACGCTGCTACTGTTCAAGGGCGGCCGCGTGGTGGACCAGCGGGTGGGCGCCGTCGGCAAGCCCGAGGTCGTCAAGATGCTCCAGCCCCACCTGGGCTGAGCGGTCTCACCCCCCGCAGCGGGCTGACTTCGCGCTTCCGGAGCCGCAGTCCGAGAGCCGCGCTAGCCCTGAGGTGCACCGCGCATTTGTAACCGCCCACCCGTGCCACGGGCTGCCGTCGCGCGCCACAGCAGATTGCTGGTGAAACATCCAGCCTAGTGGGACCGGACACGGAGCCAGAAGGAACCGCCTTGCGGCTCAATCCCGGGTAGCGCCACGCGGCGCCACAATTCGGCTACCAACTCACTCAGGGCCGGGTCGGTGAATGCGAAGTTGTTTGGGAGAATCACCTCAAGGAAATGCGGTTGTGCGAGCAGGTAACAGGCGAGCATGTACTGCTCGGAATAGCAACGGGAAGTCCACGCTTCCGGATAGTCGTCCGGCCAGAAGATATCGTGAATCTGCACGAGCACTCCGGGACGCAGGCGCGGGAGGACGTCAAGGAAGAAAACAGTGACATCGGAATTCATGAACACTCGATGCGAGCCGTCAAAGAAGACGATGTCGCCCGCGCCCAGTTTGTCGAACACGGAAAGATCCGCATACTCTAAGGGCTTCCGGATCAGGTGGTCACAGATCGCGTCGATCTCGGCGCGCGGCTCCGGATCGATCGAGATGACGGAGGTCCTGAGCTGGTGGTCACGGATAGCGCGACGCACAACGCGGGTGGAGTTGCCGCAACCGATTTCCACGTAGCGCGCGCCGTTCGATTGGCGGATGAAGGAGTATAGAGCAGCGACGTCCAGGCCCGGGAGGAAGCCGTTGCGCCAAAAAGGTTCGTACGGGCGGGCCGGGTCTTCCTCCAGCGGAATGGCTCGAAGGTAGTCGGCATTCGCCAGAATGTCGTTTAGACGTCCGCCATACGATGCACGACCCCCCTCAAGGATCTGGCTAATCCCGGCATGGCGGGGACGACCATACCCCCAGCGTGGAACGGGATGAATCGCATAGTCGAGGTCGATCCGGAACAACTGTCTTTCCTCCCGATTGGTCAAATGGGCGCAACTACCGGGAGACCCGAAGCTCGAGGATTTCTGGGTCGGCCGCTCGGCAATAAGTATACGCCTCAGTTTTTCAAGAAGCAGCTTGAGTGAACCCATTTGAGAATCCAAGTGCGGGACGCCTCAGGCGGCGCCTCGCTTCGAACGCTGTGAGAAAATCGGGCCAGCCAGGCATTACTACCAATCGATCCGGATCTCGCGCACCTCCTCGCCCGCGTGCTCCAGACGAATCTCCAGGCGGCCGGGCGGCCAGAGAGCGGGGAAGCGCTCGCCCCACTCGACGAGCACGGCGGCGTCGCGCTCGAGCAGCTCATCCAGCCCGAGCGTGGCCAGGTCGCGCGCGTTCTCGATGCGGTAGAGGTCGATGTGGTAGACGCGGGGCCCGGCGCCGTACTCGTGGACGAGGGTGAAGGTGGGGCTGGAGACCTCCTCGGGCGCGGCCGCGCCGAGACCCTCGATTATGCCCTTGGCGAGGGTGGTCTTGCCCGCGCCGAGCTGGCCGATCAACAGCACGACGCAACGCGCGGGCAGCTCGCCCGCGAGCCGCGCGCCCAGCGCGATCGTCTCCTCCTCCGAGGCGGTGCGGTAGATCGTCACTGGCGGCAGGCGTCCATGGCCGCGGGATAGTAGCGGAGCAGGTCGGTTGCCATCAGCGCCTGCTCGCCCAACTCGGCCGCGCCGAGCTCCCCGGCCAGCCCGTGGATGTAGACGGCCGCGGCGATGGCGTGCTCGGCGTTCTGGGGAAACTGCGCCAGCAGGCCGGCGATCGTGCCGGTGAGGATGTCGCCTGTGCCGCCGGTAGCGAGCGCGGGGGTGCCGCTGGGGTTGATCCACACGCGGCCATCCGGGAACGCGGTGAGCGTCCGGTAGCCTTTGAGCACCAGGACCACCTGCCGCTGGGAGGCAAACGAGCGCGCGCTGCCGATCCGGTCCCCCTGGACCTCCGAAGTTGTCCCCCCGGTGAGGCGCGACATCTCGCCCGGATGCGGCGTAAGCACTCGCAAACGGCCGCCGCCGCGGAAGTCCGTGCCCGCCAGCGCGTTCAAGCCGTCGGCGTCGATCACCATGGGCTGCGGGAAATCGCTGGCCAGCCGGCGCACCAGCTCGATGGTTTCCGGCTGCGTCCCCAGCCCCGGGCCGATGGCCAGCACGTCCTTGCCGGCGGCGATGCGCTCCAGGAGACCATAGTCGAAGCTGCGGATGGAGATCGTCCCGGCTTCGGTTTCGGGCAGGGGCTCGGTCATCAGCTCGGGGCCGTGGCTGGCGATGACGGGGATGGCAGAGGCGGCTGAGGCGACCGTGACCAGGCCCGCGCCGGAGCGTAGCGCGGCCAGGCCGCACATGGCCGCCGCGCCGGTCTTGCCGGTGGAGCCGCCGATTACGAGCACGTGTCCGAAGTCGCCCTTGTGCGCGTTCCGCGCGCGTGGAGCGAACAGCGCGGCAAACTCGGCCGGCTCGGCGAGCGAGAGGAACAGCGAGGGATCGTTCTCGTAGAGCTCGGGCGGGCTGCCGATCGGCGCCACGCGCAACTTCCCCACGCGCTCGCAGTTCGGCGCCAGCACCTGCCCGACCTTGGGCGCCGTGAAGGTCACGGTGTAGTCGGCGCGCACGGTCTCGCCCTCGCTCGCCGCCGAGTCGCTCTGAAGGCCGGAGGGAACATCGATGGCCACAACGCTGGCCAGCGGAAAGCCGGTGTTGATCTCGCAGATGAGTTCGAGCATGCGGCCCGCCGCCGGGCCCTTGAGTCCGGTGCCCAGCAGCGCGTCGATCACGATGGTGGCGGCGCGCATCTCGGGCCGGATGGCGCTCTCGACGGGGCAGCCGCAGGCCTGGAGCATGCGGTAGTTCTCGAGCGCCTCGCCCCGCAGCTCCTCGAGCGCGCCGGCTACCACGACCCAGAGAGCGCGCGGGCGGATGCGCGTGAAGAGTTGGCGGGCGACCACCATGCCGTCGCCGCCGTTGTTCCCCTTGCCGCAAAGGATGGCCACGCGGCGCCCGGCCAGCGGCGCGAAAGTCTCGGCCAGGAACTCGACCACGCGGTGGCCGGCGTACTCCATCAGCACGACACCCGGGACGCCGAGCTCGATGGTGCGGCGGTCCACCTCGCGCATCTGGGCGGCGGTCAGCACCTTCACGTCCGCACCCCCGTCAGGACCGCCTCGAGCTTCCGGAGGTTCTCGTGCTCGCCCATGACCACCAGGTAGTCGCCGCCATCCAGCACGGCTTCGGCCGGCGGGTTGAAGATCATCTCGCCGCGGGCCTTGCGGATGGCAAGCACGATAACGCCGAGGTCACGGCGAACTTGAATCTGCTTGAGGGATTTCGAGACCAGCTCCGAGCGCTCCGAGACGCGCACCTGCTCGAGGTTGACGTCCAGGCCGATGTTCCCCGTGGCCACGTCGAGGAACTGGACGACGTGCGGGCGCACCAGCGCGAGCGCCAGTTGGTGGCCGGCGTTGGTGTAAGGCGCGAAGATCGTGTCGGCGCCGGCGCGGCGCAGCTTGTCCTCGGCATCCTCCTCGCTCACGCGCGCGGCCACCATCAGCCCGGGGTTGAGCGTCTTGGCCGAGAGGATCAGGAACAGGTTGTCGGAGTCGGTGGCCAGCGCGGCCACCAGCCCCTTGGCCCGGCGCACGCCCGCGTCCTCCAGCGTCTGGTCGCGGGTGGAGTCGCCGGCCACGGCCAGCAGGCCCGCGCGGAGCGCCCGTTCGATCCTCTCGGGGTTGCGGTCCACCACTACCATGGGCACGCCGGTCTGCTGCAACTCGCGGGCGGCGGCCCGGCCCACGCGGCCGTAGCCGCATACGATGTAATGCTTCTCCAGCTTGTCGATCATGCGTTTCATCCGTCGCTTGCCGAAGAACTCACCCAGCTCCATCTCGATCACCGTCTGCACCATGGCGCCGATCGCGAAGAACAGCGTCGTAACGCCGAAAGCGATGAGGAAGGAGTTAAACACGCGCCCTGCCGTGCTGAGGTCATGCACCTCGCGGTAGCCGACCGTTGTGATCGTGGTCAGCGTCATGTAGAAGGCGTCGAAGGGATTCCAGCCCTCGATCAACGTGAAGCCGGCGGTGCCCGCGGCGAGCGCGGTCACGATCGCCAGCACGATCAGCAGCAGGCGGCGCTTCAGCCGATCCATAGCGGCCTCACACCATCCGGGCTAGCAGCAGCGTCATATCGTCCTGCAATTCAGGTGAGCCTGTCCACTGCTCGACGGACTCGAGCACCGCCTGGATGATGTCGCTGGAGTCCCGGGCGGCGTTCTTGATCACGAGTTCCGTCAGGCGGCTCTCGCCGAACATCTCGCCGAACTCGTTCTCGGGCTCGGTGACGCCGTCGGTGAAGCAGACCAGCAGGTCGCCGGAGCGGAGCTGCGCCGCGCTCTCGCCGTATTCGGCGAAGGAGAAGGCGCCGACGACGGTGCCCGTCACCTCCAGCCGGCAGGCCGTGCCCTCGCGGACCAGGATGGGGGGCAGGTGCCCGGCGTTGGTGTAGGTGAGCAGGCCCGTATCCTCGTCGTAAACCGCCATCAGGAAGGTGGCGAACTTCTCCGGCGGCGTGAAAGCGAAGAGCTGCTGGTTGAGCCGCCCCACCAACGCCGCCGTCGAAGGCGGGGCCGCCCGCATCGTGCTCCCGGCGGCCAGGATCAGCTCGCTGCCGGCGCACAACTGCGTGCGCATCGTCGCTTGCACCGTGGCCATGAGCAGCGCCGCCGAGATCCCCTTGCCAGCGACGTCGCCGATGGCCAGAGCGAGCCTGGAGTCCTCCAGGCCGACGTAGTCGTAGTAATCGCCCGAGACCAGCCGCGCCGGCCGGCAGGCCGCCGCCAGCTCCAGCGTCCTCGAGACCGGGACACTCCTGGGGAAGAGCTGGTTCTGGACCTCGCGCGCGATCTCCAGCTCGGATTGCAGCCGCTCCTTCTCCTTGGCGACATGCAAGAGCCGCTGGACGTTCTCGGTCATGCTGTTGAAGGAGTCGCTCAGCTCGGCGAGCTGGTCCTTGCCGTGGACTTCGATGCGGTGCGAGAAATCGCCCTCGCGGACGCGCAGCGTGCCCCGATACAGGTTGTGAACCGCGCGCGTGATGGTGCGGGTGAGGCGGATGCCGATGAGCACCGAGACGAGCTCGACGATCAGGAACGCCACCGCCACCGCGACCGAGGCCGTCCACAGCGCCGTGGCGATGGTCATGCCCCGGCGCCATTCCAGCTTTTGCGGGACGACGGTGCGCAGCACGGCCGACATCCGGGTGCTGAGGAACAGCTTGTCATTGTCGTAACGGCCGGGCGATTCCCAGACCGCGATGGGGACCACGGTCGGGTGGGTGATGTCGGAGTCGAAAACGTTCTCGGGAGGCGGAATGCGGCTGGCCACGGGGGCCCCCCCGGCCGGCAGCGCCTCGGAAGTGGCGTCGGGGCGCAGCAGAGCAAGGTCGCCGGAGACGGGGATCATCTGGTCGAGCGCGCGCTGCGTTACCGGCACCAGCATGACGACCTCGGCCGAGTCGCGGACGGCGTGCGCCCAGAAGTACAGACTGCCGCCCTTGCGGACCAGGCCGCTCGCCTCGCCCCAGCCCGGCGGAGGCGCCGACAGCCTGGTTTGCTCCGGGTACTGCCACAAGTTTGCGCCATCGCGGACCAGCACCTCCAGGTCTGGGAAGCGGCGCAAGAGGGAGGAAGCCAGCCACTGGGCGCGCCCGGTCCGTGCGGAGGGTTGCGTCCAGGCCAGGCCGCGGGTCAGGTCGAGCAGGTCCGACGTCTGCCGCTCCAGCTCATTGGTAACGAAATACGCGGCCACCTGGCCCGCGAACAGGCGCGCTCCCGACCAGGCCAGCAAGGCCAGGAGCACGACCGGCACGACGGCGATGAACAGGTAGGCGACCAGCAGGCGGTAGCGCAGCCGCCAAATGGCCGCCTTGACGAGCCGGACCAGCCACTTGATCGCGACCAGCAGGGTCAGCAGCGAGGCCGTCAGGGCGAGCAGCAGGCCCGTGTCGCTCGCCGGGCGCGCGTAGCCGGCGGCCAGGGCAGCCACCAGGAAAACGAAGCAGGCGTAGTCGAGCCAGCCGAGCCTGCGAAGCATTGATTTCAGGCGGAACGGCATGGCGGTTCAGGCGGCGAGCGGGCGCCGCCATTTCTCCGGCGGGGCGCACGGGCGTCCCTTGGCTTGCCCCAGCCCTGGCGGAATCCCAGCGGCCTGGGCGGCGACCACGAGGTTCGGGGGCCGTCTCGGAATCCTGTCCGGCCGGCGGCCGCGGCAGCCCCGCCCGGCAAGCCCGATCACGCCGACACGACCACTCCGCATCGTCACGGCGTAATTGTAGCACTCACAGCCAGCGCAGCCCCGCTGCGGGGCCCGACGGCCCGCCCGCACTCCGTCTGAAATCCGTCCGTACGCAGACCGGGCTGCCAGCTGGAGGCGTCCTTCGCTGGAATCGGCGCGGAGACACCGCTCACCGGCCGGGTGCGCCAGCCTGGAGGCTGGCTGGCGGCTCTAGAGAGCCGCCCTACGCGGCTTGGTAGGGCGGGACTCCAGTCCCGCGGCTCGGCCTCCAGGCCGAGCCTGGCATTACGTCCGGATTGCGGGCTGCGCCCCGACGGCCAGGAGGCGGCCGGGCAGCAAGGGCTTCCTCTTCAAGGAGGCGCCGTTGTCGTAGAGCGCGCGGGCGATGGTGGCCACTCCCTTGCCGAAAGGACTGGTTGGGGGCGCCGGCCGGCCCTCCAGGAGCGCCTTGCGGAGTGTTTGCCCGTCGGCTGGCAGCGCTGCGAAGATCTGCACCTTCAGCGCGTCCTGGACCGCGTCACACCGCAGACCCGTCTTGGCCGAGTAGCGGTTCAGAATGATGCGCACTCTGCGGCGGGCCACGCCGTTTTCCTCCAGGTAGCTCAAGGCCTGCTGTGTCGCGTACAGCGCCGGCAGCTCGCCGGTCGTCACCATCAGGAGGTGCTGGGCGGAGCGGGCCAGCGTGAGGTTCCACTCGCCGAAAGCGCCGTTGCTATCGAGCACGATGGCATCGTAGGCCAGGCGAGCCGAG
>Ga0187886_1003649_pt1 | contig 11416 bp, 10 predicted proteins | sample June2016WEW_20_1_FD_133001 | JGI IMG/M metagenome (GOLD analysis project Ga0187886, IMG submission 133001) | Peatland microbial communities from SPRUCE experiment site at the Marcell Experimental Forest, Minnesota, USA - June2016WEW_20_150 | ecosystem: Environmental > Terrestrial > Soil >...
CGCGGCTTAGTCCAACTCAGTTTTATACACAATCTTATATAACACCAATCTGGTAAGTAGTTTAATATTTTATGCCTACCTTTAATGGGAAAGCTGTTATAAGACTGTGTATAAAACGCTATTCAGTTGTAGGCAAGCCGAAAAAAAGACCCTGCACATTAAAAAGGAGAAATATATGAAAAGAGTTTTATTATTCTTATCACAAGGATTTGAAGAATATGAGGCAAGTGTATTTACCGATGTAATAGGCTGGAGTAGGATATATGGGACTGACCCAGTGGATTTAAAAACAACTGGTTTGAGGAAAGAAATAAAATGTACATGGAATTTTGTTGTAAAGCCTGAGTTGGATTTTAATGAAATAAATGTTAATGATTACGATGCTCTTGCCATACCGGGTGGATTTGAAAAATCGGGATTTTATGAAGATGCATTTGATGAAAAATTCTTGAATCTGATTCGACAATTTGATAATCAAGGAAAAATCATTGCTTCAATATGCGTTGCAGCTCTTCCGGTTGCGAAATCAGGAGTATTAAAAAATAGAAATGCAACTACCTATGACTTATTAGACGGACTAAGAAGAAAACAACTTGCTGAATTTGGAGCAATTATTAAGGATGAAAAAATAGTGGTGGACAAAAATATTATAACATCAATTGGGCCATCGACAGCTATTGATGTAGCATTTACATTATTAGAAATGCTGACAGATAAAGAAAACTTAAAGGCTGTAAAGCATTATATGAGATTTGAATAAATATGAAGAATTAAAAACGGCCAGCCTACAATACACGCTATAGCCAATAAAGGTTTCAGTGGTTTGCGAAGTTCATCACCCGCATCAAGTTTTGTATCGGTTGATAGTTTCTCAACTCCGCAATCCCTTACGGCGTATAGCCTTACCCGTTATGCGCAACCGGCACACAACACCAATATTACCGCAATGATTAAATAAAAAAGTTATTTGACCTCAAAAAACAAACAGATTTTATTTTTTCAATGGTAATATTAGTGATGAAAATTATACACTATTGCATCTAATTATATACTAATTCGGTAATAACTTTACACTCCGTTTTGTTTTCAAAGATTGAAATCATTTCTAAATGATTCTATGAGCATCCAATATGGCAACAAACTTTCTTGTTTGGTGATTTTCTACATTTCATATCATTTTATATGCAGGGATTCATATTCGTCAATATTCCCAATCAGTCTTTATTCCTTCATTTTTACAACTCTTCTGCAAAATTCAACAACTCGTCATGTTAATTTATGATTAAGCTTTGAAATTGGGAAACTTTGTCAGGAATAATAAATTAACGATCATTAAAAATTATGAAAACAACAGTCTTAATTGTTATGATTTCCATCCTGACAATAACGGGAGGCATCTCCCAGCAAAACGTTAAACAAACGGAAAATATTCAATTCAGTGGTTCTATTTTGGATTTCTATAAACAGTATAGTTCATTTACCGATCCGGGAGACTATGGCTATTTGTATAAGAACCTTCCTGATTCGTTGCCGGAGCTTTGCCGTCTCATTAGATCACAATATATAAACTATGGGTGGGAACTGGATAATTATCGTGAACTAATTCCCAAAGAAAGATGGAATGAATCATTAAAGTATCCGACAGTAAAATCGGCTCTGGAGGGGCTTCTATCCTATGACTCCAGGGGTTTAGTCAAAGATCGTAAACCTGAAAATCGATTAATGTTGATCTGCCGGGATAATGCCCTCTTACTGGCATCCATACTTAAATATCGCGGCATTCCAGCCAGGGTTCGCTATGGATTTGCCCCGTATTTAATACCTGGTTTTCATTCGAACCACGTCATCTGTGAAGTATGGAATGAAAAGGACAACCGTTGGATGTTGGTAGATCCCAGCGCGGATAGGATTGATTTCAATAGAGAAGAATTTGACTTCAGCAACGATGTCTGGTTAAAGATGCAAAAAAAAGAAATTAATCCAAAATTATATGGGATGCCTGGCAAAAATGAATATAATGGATCGCCTCTAATGACAACAGTCGTTTGTTATGATTTGGTATCGATATTGGGAACCGAATATCCAGTTGGCCAATATTCGCCAATATTAGATTATGTTTTTCAAAACAATCAATTAACTACAAAACAAGTTGAAATCCTGAACAGAATCAGTGAATTAATGAAGTCCATTGATGCTGATAATATTTCGAAATTACAAAAAATCTACAATAATACTTCTCAAATTCAATTTACAAAAAGATTTGAACCTGTTATAATAAATACTGAAAATAAAACGAGAACCAAAGATTCCTCAATAAATAAACCCATTATTGAATTTGTAGATATACCTGGAGGTACATTTATGATGGGAAGCCCTGTTACCGAGCAGGGAAGAAAAGAAGACGAGATACTACATCAGGTAACCCTGAATGCTTTTAAAATGAGCAAATATTGCATTACCTATGAGCAATATGATACTTTTTGTGAAGCTACAGGCAGGGAAAAACCCTGGGGATTTTTACGGGGTAAATATCCGGTTTCACAGGTTACCTGGCACGATGCCCAGGCGTTTGCCGAGTGGATGGGGTGCCGGTTGCCTACTGAGGCCGAATGGGAATATGCCACTCGCGCAAATACAACAACCCCTTTTTATACAGGTCATTGTATTTCATCGGAACAAGCCAATTTTAATGGTACAGAACCTTATTCAGGTTGTGAAGAAGGCACATTTAGAAAGGAAGCTTTGCCAGTTGGCAGTTTCCCTCCCAATGCTTTCGGATTGTTCGACATGCACGGCAATATTTGGGAATGGACCAACGATTGGTATGGCCAATATAATATATCCGACACTTTAAACCCGAAAGGTCCCGAAACCGGCCAATTGAAAGTTGATCGCGGGGGTGGTTTTTATGATCCTGCCTGGCGATGCCGTTCCGCTTGCCGCGGAGGTGGTACTCCTCCGGGAAACAGGGGGACGGGTATTAGTTTTAGAATTGTAAAAGATAAATAACAAAAAAGAGACTACATGATTAATGTTTCAAACCTGAGAAAAACATTCGATACCGTTGATGCCCTGAAAGGAATCTCATTTAACATTCCGCAAGGAGAATGTTATGGATTGCTGGGGCCGAATGGTGCAGGTAAAACAACTACGATCTCCATCCTAAGCACAATAATTAAGCCGGATGAAGGAGAAGTAAACATTGCCGGGCATGATCTTAAGAAAAATCCGTTGGATTGTAAAAAGAACATTGGTGTTGTTACCCAGGAAATCGCACTTTACAATGAGTTCTCTGCATATGATAACTTACTATTTTGGGGAGGTATGTATAAGGTTCCAGGTCAGGAACTAACAGAACGTATAGATGAAACCTTAGACCTGCTCGGATTGACAGACCGGAAGAATGATAAGGTAAAAACCTATTCCGGTGGAATGAAACGCAGAGTTAATTTAGCATCGGCCCTGCTTCATAGGCCTAAGATATTGTTTATGGATGAACCCACTGTTGGGATTGATCCCCAGAGCAGGAATCTGATTTTTGAAGTAGTGGAGAAATTACATAAAGAGGGAATGACAATTGTTTATACCACCCATTATATGGAAGAGGCCGAACGTTTGTGCGACTGTATCGGAATTATTGACAATGGGAAAATAATTGCTCAGGGTACATTGAATGAATTAAGGACTTTGGGATCGATGAAAGAAACCGTTGTAATCTCTTATACAAACCTTACAAATGAATGTTATAATGCCATAGAAAAAGAATGGAACGATCTCCAGCGTATCGACGATACAATACATTTTTATTCCATGAATATTCAGGGTGATTTATCGAAAATAATATTGAAGTGCAATGAGTTTGGTCTTGATATCCGGCATATTGATATTCAAAAGATAAACCTTGAAACCATATTCTTAAGTTTAACCGGCAAACAACTTAGAGACAAATGATAAAACTAGTTAAGAAAGATCTGAAATTATTCTTCAGTAATAGGCAAGACATGATGCTTACTTTTGTATTGCCCATAATATTTATTACCCTGTTTGCTTTTGTTTTCGGGAAAATGAACAATTCTGAAGAAAATCATTTAATGAGTCTTGTTCACTCGGTGGCAGGTACATCAGTAATGATGCTATTATTTTCAGTAGCTGGAATAGGTGGAAGTCTGCTGGATGAAAAGCAGGAAGGTATGCTAAAGAAGTTACTTTGCTCACCCATACCTCCTGATTATATCCTCTTTGGGAAATTGGTATTTGCTAATATCATTTCCATTATTCAGTTGATAATTATGTTTGTTTACGCTTGGCTGATTTTTGGCTTAGACATTATGCATCATCTTCCTTCTCTTGTACTTATGATTTTTACGATAGCCTTTGCATGTTCCGGTTTTGGTGTAGTTCTTGCCTCATTTGCTAAAACACGTCAACAGGTTCAGGGATTTTCATCAATAATTGTACTTGTTATGAGTGGTATCGGAGGCAGTATGATCCCTTTATTTGTAATGCCTGAAATTATGCAAAAGATGGCTGTTTTTACTGTTAATTATTGGGGGATACAGGGGATTTATGACATCTTCTGGAAGCTTGTTCCGTTTACAGATATTACATTCTTATCAAGAGTTTTTGTTTTACTGTGCATTGGATCTTTTTTAAATTTCATTGCTCTTTTGATGTTCAGGAGGAATATTTTAAAGATTGCTTAGATGGACAAATTTACAACCCATCTGCAAAATTCAACAACCCGTCATGTTAATTTATGATTAAGCCTTGATATTGGGAAACTTTGTCAGGAATAATAAATCAAAAACATTATGAAAACGACAATCTTAATTTTTATGATTTCTATCCTGACAATAACAGAGTGTGACTCTCAGCAGGCATATAAATTTACTAATAATGAATCTGTTTTGGATTTCTATAAACAGTATAGTTCATTTACCGATCCGGGAGAATATGCATACTTGTATAAAAATCTGCCCGACTCTTTGCCTGAGCTCTGTAGCTTAATCAGATCACAGTTTATTCATCCCTATGCTGAATTACCTCAATATCGTGATCAAATCCCTGAAGAGAGATGGAATGAAATGGAAAAGTATCCGACAGCTAAATCCATTTTAGCAGGACTTCTTTCCTACGACTCCAGAGGGTTTGTGAAAGACCGCAAACCTCAGGACAAGCTGGTTTTGGGTTGCAGAGAATATGCAATTATACTGGCATCAGTATTAAAGTACCGTGGTATCCCGGTTAGGGTCCGTTGCGGTCATGCTACATATTTAGAACCCGGTTTTCATGTGAGTCATACAGTTTGTGAAGTATGGAACAAAAAAGACAAGCGTTGGATGCTTGTGGATCCTAGCACAGGGATGATTGATTTTAACAGGGATAAATTTGACTTTAGTAACGAAGCCTGGTTAAAAATGCAAAAAGGGGAAATAGATCCTAACTTGTATATGGCACCCCCAAATACTTCTGGACTGGTTTCAATAGTGGGGAAAATTAGTCCTGATTTGTTATCGATATTAGGTACCGAATTCACAATTTATCAATATGCACCTATATTGGAGTATACTTTAAATAACCAAAACAAGTTAAGTACTGAGCAAATTGAAATCCTAAATAAGATCAGCGAATTAATGCAATCACTCAATGCGGATAACCTAACTAAATTACGGGATATTTATAACAGTACTCCTGAAATACAAATTACAAAGACTTTTAAAGGCGATTTAATAAAATTGGAAAATTCAGAGGATAATGCCATAACAAAAAATACTACTATAAATAAACCGGATATTGAATTTGCAGATTTACCTGGAGGTACATTTATGATGGGAAGCCCTGTTACCGAACAAGGAAGAAAAGAAGATGAAATACAACACAAAGTTACATTGAGCGCCTTTAAAATGAGCAAATATTGCATAACCTTTGCTCAATATGATGCATTTTGTGAAGCCACCAGTAGGAAAAAACCATGGGGATTTAAACGTGGAAATATGCCAGTATCACAAATAACATGGTACGATGCCGATGCATTTGCCAAATGGATGGGCTGCAGGTTGCCTACAGAAGCTGAGCGGGAATATGCTACCCGTGCAAATACTACAACTCCTTTTTATACCGGTGATAGCCTTACATTAGATCAGGCATATTTTAATAACAATTCAGGAAGGGAAGCCAAGCCCGTTGGAAGTTTTCCGCCCAATGTCTTTGGATTATATGATATGCATGGCAATATGGAGGAATGGTGCAGTGATTGGTATAGTGAGTATAACATTAATGAAAAAATGAATCCAAAGGGACCAGAAACAGGCAAAATCAAAGTTTTTCGTGGTGGAAGTTTTTCGCTTCCTGCATGGAGATGCCGGTCTGCATGTCGAGGAGGAGATCCTCAAGGTAATAGAGGCGCAGGTCTTAGTTTCAGGATAGTTAAAGATGAATAGAAAAAAGTAATATTCATTATAGCACGGGAACTTTTAATAAAAATTTCCCGTGCTTGAATTTTTTGAAGTAAATTGGACATCATGAAAAATAACAATCACTTAAAGAGAAAGGAAATCCTAAAAACGATTATGTGGGTTTTATTTGTAATCGCAATTGGCATCCTTTTAAGCTTTTTTCATAATGGTTCCAAACTATTTTCATCTTTTTCTTTTTTTATAAAGACTACCTCACTTCCCTGGTCATATGGATTTGCATTCATGTTTGGCAATAAGTCAATTGACTCTTATATCAAAAAACTTAATTGGACTAAAAACCTTAAAAAAGCAAATATAATTAGCCTATTGATGTTTATTATTTATGGAATAATAGTTTGTATAACAGTACCCTATATTTTTGACCAATTTGTTTATAGAATGACTGATAGAGATCTTGTTATTGATGTATTTGTAAAGACTGTTATTGGTATTTCTTTAGACATGACTTTTATTTCTATTTTTTATTCAACTTATCTAACAAAATACTGGAAAAAATCAATTGAAGCAAACGAAGAGTTGAAAAGGGAAAACCTGTTGGCCAAATACGAAGCATTGAAAAACCAGGTAAATCCGCATTTCCTTTTCAATAATCTGAATACGCTGAGCGGAATGGTAGAACAAAAACATGAACTGGCCACTGATTTTATCAAGAAACTATCAGATATATACAGGTATGTATTGGAGCAGAACGAGAAAGAACTGGTTTCAATAAATGACGAATTAAAATTTGTTGAGGATTATATTTTCCTTACAAAAATGAGGTTTGGTAAAGGGCTTATATTCAATTCAAATATAACGAATGACCAAAACCTTCAGGTTGTTCCTTTGGGCATACAAATGTTGGTTGAAAATGCCATCAAACACAACATAATATCGGACGATATGCCATTGAAAATTGAAATGGAAATTGAAGGTGGTTTTGTAATCGTGAGAAACAACCTTCAAAATAAAAAAACAATAAATTCGGGCATAGAACCATTGGGGCTGGAGAACCTTAAAAAAAGATATGCATATCTTTCCGGTGCACCAGTGGAAGTTATTGAATCGGATAGTAAGTTTATTGTAAAGTTGCCAATTATTGTACCTTAAGATATGAATTGCCTTATTGTAGAAGATGAGAAAGTAGCAGCCGAAAGATTAGTCGGATTAATAAATAAATTCGACCCATCAGTAGATGTTGCAGAAATCATTCAATCGGTTAAAAATGCTGTTCAATGGTTAAATACCCATCAAGCGCCTGATTTAATTTTTATGGACATTCAACTTGCCGATGGGTTAAGCTTCGAGATATTTGAACAAACCATTGTTAAAACACCGATAATTTTCACCACCGCCTATGATGAATACGCCCTTAAAGCGTTTAAAGTAAATAGTATTGATTATTTATTAAAGCCAATTGACCAGGATGAATTAAATAGTGCGATTAATAAGTTTAAAGAAAATAACTCGCCTAAAGAGATACCGGTACAGGTATTTGATAGCATAATGCACTCGCTTACAAAAAAATACAAGGACAAATTTGTAATAAATGTAGGTGAGCATATTAAAGTGTTTACTATTGAAGATATTCAATGTTTCTATAGTATGGAAAAATATACTTTTCTTCAAAATAATTCCGGACGCGATTATGCAATCAATTATTCGCTTGATCAGTTGGAAGATTTATTAGATCCGGTACAGTTTTTCCGCATCAACCGGAAATTCATTGTTTCTTTTTCAGCCATTTCAGACATCATTAGCTATTCCAATAGTCGTTTAAAAGTTAAACTTAATTCAAACGAATCTGATGATTTAATAGTAAGCCGTGAGAAAGTACAGGATTTTAAAAAATGGTTAGAGAATTGATTTTGATTTCTTTCTTAGAATTGTTTATATATTTAGGGTTTAAGCAAATTCTTGAAGAATGATTATGTCAAAAGTTTGATTAATAATACCTTATATTTGTTTGGTTAGATATAAAGAAGTTATGTTGTTATCAACTAATAATTTATAGTATGGAGAAAAAACTGATATACTAAAAAACAAACTGATTTCATGAAAAAGAAAGGATTATACTGAAAAAAATTAATAATGAAAATAAAACGCATAGATAGTTTAACGAAAAGATCATTAATAAATTTAACTTATGACTTTTTATAATAATATCGGCAGCGCACAATAACGGGTATAAAAAATAGCGGTTTCAGTGGTTTTGCGAGCGTTTCAACCCGCATCAAGTTCTGTATCGTGGGATACAGACGCAGCTCCGCACTCCGCTACATTTCATACCCGCGGCCGTCAGACTCCCGATAAATCGGGACAAGTTATCTAAAAACCTATCTTTTTTGTTCATAACTTTGATGCAGGTGTTTCTTTAAAAAACCTTGAGTTTTGTACCTTAACTACATGAAATTCATAAAGGGACATAACAGAACACAGATTAATCTTTTCCCGGTTTCACTTGATCAATCCATTGACCCCGATAATGAAGTCCGGATAATTGACCTTTTTGTCGATAGTCTTTCTATTAAAGATTATGGATTCAGAATGGATTTTGTCGAAAACGGTCGGCCGGCTTATCATCCTGCTGATTTGCTTAAGCTTTTCATTTACGGGTATTTGAATAAGGTGAGGTATTCTCGTGATCTGGAAAAAGAATGTAAACGCAACATCGAAGTAATGTGGCTTATGAAGTGTCTAAAACCTGATCATAACACAATTTCCAACTTCAGGCGAGACAACCCCTAAGCCATAAAAAAAGTCTTCAGGACAACAGTTCAAATTGCCAAACATTTTGACCTGATCGGTGGAAAACTAATTGACTTCGTCGAGCTCGTCAACCGCTCCGCGGTTTCCTCGGTTGCCGGTGACAGCACCAAGCTTCGGGCACAAAACAGTAAGAAGAATAACTACAACCAGTCTAAGATAGACAGGCATGTAGCTTATATAGATAATAAGCTTGAAGAATATACCAGGGCACTGACTGAAAACGATGGAGACAACCGGCAACAGATAGAAGATGAGATTAAAAAGCAACAGCAGAGAAAAGACAATTATAGAAATATTGAAAAACAACTGAAAGAATCCGGAGAACCCCAGATCTCAATTTCTGATCCTGAGAGCCGGCAGATAATGATTCGCAATAATATCACTGAAGTAGCTTATAATGTACAAACCACCGTTGACTCAAAGAATAACATTCCCATCGACTATAAGGTAACTAATCAGAACGACAGCAAAGCAATGGGGAATATGGTTCAAAGGGCAAAGAGCATACTCAGAACCAATGAATTCACAGTGCTCTATGATAAAGGTTACCATACCGGATCAGAGTTAAAAACAGTACAGGATCTGAGAGTTGAAACCATTGTTGCGATACCCTCTCTACCATCAACAAGCCAGGCTCCGAACCATGAATATAATTCTGAATATTTTATGTACGACAAAGAGGCAGATACTTACACTTGTCCTCAAGGAGAATCTCTCATAACAAATGGAACCTGGTACAATGAACATGATAAGCGCGGAAATCTGATCATATTTAAGCAATACAAGACACGATCATGCAAAAGCTGTCAGGCACACTCCAAATGCACAAGATCTAAGAATGGCAGAGTAATTCAACGGACTACATTTGCAAAGTATTATGAAATAAATCGCAGAAACATACTTGAGAAAGAGCAACTCTATAAACGCCGGCAGGCCATAGTTGAACATCCCTATGGTACTTTGAAACGACAATGGGGATTTAACTATATTCTGACAAAAAAGGGAATAGACCGGGCAAGTGCAGATGTAGGGTTTATGTTTATCGCATATAACCTCAGGCGAATTGGGAATATTTTGACCAAAGATCTGCTGAAAGAGTATCTCAGGGTTCTCGTTTCTCTATTTTTACCAATTTACGACCTGCTGCGAGGTATTTTAATGCAATATAAGAGATCTGTTTTTATGGAACAGTTATGGGTGTGTAAAAACCAGTCATTACTTAATCCCGTTTAAAAGAAGTCAATTCTGATAATATTTAAAAGGTTATTAGACAGACTGCCGTTAGTTGTGCCGCATGCAAAAAAAACTATCAACTAGATAAAATATGACAATGAGTAAAATCGAATTTCTAAAAGACCAGATTATTGAATCACGGAATTTTGTAAACCGATTGATTTCGGAGATTCCTCAAAATTTGTGGTATACGATTCCTGAAAATACTGATTCAAATTTTGTCTGGCAAATTGGACATGTGATGATGGCTCAAAATTTTCACGCTATTACAGTGATAACAGGGAGAAATGAAAGGGTCAATAATTTGATCCCTGTTCCACAATATAATAAGATTTTCAATGGAATGGGTTCATTACATAGGTCTGTTGAGAAAGATTTCATACAAACAGCAAAGTTAAAAGAACTATTTGACACTGTTCATGAAATTTGCATTGAAAACCTGACTAAACTGAGCGATGATATTTTGGGTGATAAGTTAGAGCCGATTCCATTTAAACATCCAGTTGCTGACACAAAATATGAAGCAATATCATGGTGTTTTAAACACGAAATGTGGCATAGTGCTGAGATGGAAGCGATAAAAAGAGATTTAGGCCATCCGATTAAGTGGTTGAGAGATTAAGTGATAATATAATGACAAATTGATTGATAGAATAAAAAATGCACGACGGCACAACACAGGCTATATACAATGCGGGTTTTAGAAGGTTGCTAAAGAAAGTACTTTCTATTAATTTTGTTGTATATTGATACAGAAGTGCTTTTAAATCCCGCACTGTACATAGCCTCAAACGTTGAACTAAACCGCCACATGGCGGTAGATATAATCAAAAATCTTTAACTCTTACAATTTTTCGATTATTCGTACTATATTTAAAAAAATATTGGAATAACTTGTTGAAATGAGTTGATGAATGACCAAAATAAATTTCTGCCAAATATTAATAATGCTTTCTGAA
>Ga0187886_1003650_pt1 | contig 11414 bp, 10 predicted proteins | sample June2016WEW_20_1_FD_133001 | JGI IMG/M metagenome (GOLD analysis project Ga0187886, IMG submission 133001) | Peatland microbial communities from SPRUCE experiment site at the Marcell Experimental Forest, Minnesota, USA - June2016WEW_20_150 | ecosystem: Environmental > Terrestrial > Soil >...
GCGGACTGTATCCTTTGGCCACGGCATTTCCACGGCAGTCCCATACCACCGCTTTACAGGCTGAAGTACTGCAATCGAGGCCAAGGACGAGAGGGGAAAGATCAGTCATCGCAAGAGTTTAATATAAATCGAGCAACGGTTTGAAAATCACCGGCTTGGCCGGCCAAGCGATACATCACTCATTCTACATGAAAGGCCGTCGATGCGATAACCGCCATTACCCGCCGTCGAAGCCGGCTTTTCAAATTCTCGAGTGTTTAATAATTATTGCGCTCTTGACCCAATACCCCGTTCGATGAAATAATCCCGGCCCGCGCATCTGCGTGAAGCCACCGCCGGTCATCCTAGAGCCATCTGTGCTTGATAATGACGGATTTATTACCACAAAATTTTTTTGCCCGCAATAATATAATCGGCGGATTTATCCGGTTCCTGCTCGGTTTTGTACTTCGCTTCCAGCGGCATCCAAATATTTTTCCACGTATCGGTATTATCCACGCCATCTCTTGTAATATCCCTTTTGATACCCCGCTCGAGTCCCAAGTCAGCGGGGTAATCAATCCATACCTTCACGTCATAATAATCCCGAATATTTTTATCGAGTGCGTATACCCCTTCGATGATAAATATTCCTTCCGGTTTAAGGATGTGCCAATCGGAATAACTATTTGTTTTCCATTCGTATACCCGGTATTTGGCTTCTTGATGATTATGTAAAGGCAGCAATACCTGTTCTTTCAGACGAAGCAGATCCGCGGCGTGCAAAGTCGGCGAATAAAAATCATCCAGTTGAATAATTACGCTGTTTTCCAGCCCTGTCTTTAGTAATTCTGCCAGGGTGGTTTTCCCCGAGCCGCCCAGGCCATCAATGGCAATTAATACGACCCCCTTCCTTCGGGAAAGCTTTTTTATTTCAGAAATCAATGTCTTTACCAAGGGATATTTGCCTTTTATGATTCAGGTGCCCAATGGCCGGCGGCCTAGTAGCATTGTCAGCTGTGCACAACTACGATTATTTTACACGAAAGCTCATCGAAGAATATTCAACAAATCTCGCCGCGGTATATCAAGCCGCCTGCAGCCGCAGGTTGGGCGCATTTCTGTCTTCGACTATAGTACTCAATCAATTGCTTTGATTCATACTATATATGGGGGTGCTGCTCGCCAGCTCAGTAATGTACCTTCTGCATTGATACCTTACCCATTACCGTAAAGTTCACACCTTCCATTTTTAATAGCGCACGTTTCATCTCTTTCCCGCCTTGGTATCCCCCTATTTCCCCATCGGCTCTGACCGCTCGATGGCAAGGTATGATGATTGGGAATGGATTCTCTGCTAATGCCCGTCCTACCGCCCGACTTCCTTTCATAACACCTACATATTTTGCAATTCTTCCATATGTGCTGACCCATCCCCTGGGTATCCCATATTCTGCCAATAAAACTTTTTGCTGGAACGCCCCACATACCTCCAGTGCTATCATCCCTAAATCGAAAATGACCACTTCACCTTTCAGATAACACTTAATTTTATTGCCAAGTTCAATTATTACCGGAGATGTAAGCTGTTGTGCATTGGGATAACTTTTATGAATTATTTTCTCTACCGGCTCCTGCCCCTTGTCCAGTATTGTTTGTAGAACCCTCGGCCCGGATATTGATTTCCACCAAACGATTCCCATCCCTCCGAAGACTGTAGAAATCACTTCGTAGTAAGGTTCTTCTATCTTCATTCGTTTACTCCAAATTTCCTCGCTGCTTGCGCCCAACGGCCGCCGGCTCAGCCCGCCCCCCGCTTACTCTCGCGTTTTTGCGGTTAAGCGGGCCTGTCCCCCGAAGCAATTTCCGCCCGTACTTTGTGCGGCAATGGTTTGCGAAGGGGGAGGTCGGCTGCAGCCGCGTGTTGGGTGGCCTCCTATTTTGTTTTATGTAAAAAGCGGCTGTATCCCCAATTTGTTCATCTGCGTTTGCATTTCTTCATCTGTGGGCGCTGTCTTAAAACGATCGGCTGCGCCTAACACTCTGGGCAGAACCTGTATATCTCCCACCGAGTTTAGAAATAATCCCGCATTTCCCAAAACCCAATGTACGGCTCGATCGATGGCGACTTGATCTTCCAGCGGTTGATACCAGGTGGCCCGACTGGGCGCACTCTCGCCCCACGGACGATGCACGATGGATTTAATGGTCTGCACCGCCACATTCCGTGAATGGCATATGCTAGCCAGGTTCCAAAACTCGCTGATATATTGTTCATTTTGCGCCATCACGTAACTAAATGGAAGTAAAACGGAGTCAAAATCAAATCGCTCCAGCGCTCGGCGGTGCATTTCCGCAACCGTAAGTCCGTGCCCCGTAATGCCGATAAAGCGAACTAATCCTTGTTCTCGTGCTTCGATGGCGGCCTCCAAAGCTCCAGAGGGCCCCAATGCCGTTTCCCACTCTTGCGGATCAACCAAGTTATGTAATTGAAGAAGATCCACTTGTTCTACCTTTAGCCGCTCCAGTGAGCGATGGATTTGCTCTCGCGCTTTAACCGCTGTGCGTTCTTCTGTTTTCGTGGCAAGAAAGAAGGGCTTACCATGGCGACTGATCCAGTCACCGACGCGGATTTCCGCTTCGCCGTAACTGGCAGCTACATCGACATGATTTACTCCAAAAGACAAGGCCAATTCCAAAGTCGCATCGGTTTCCGGTTGATTGACTTGGGCAAAGGCCGCCCCTCCCAGAATAATGCGTGAACTCAAATGTCCGGTACGTCCAAATGCTTGTTTTGCTATCATATACCACCTCCTAACAATAACTGCATCAAATTAAAATGGTCACCCAACGGCTAGCGTCTCAGCCCCCTTCGCAATTCATCACCACCCAAAAAAACAAGTGGTGATTGCTCCGGGGGGCAATGGGGCGCTAGACCGATTCCGCATTTCAATTACCATTTTAACAGGAAAATAGAAACGTAAATTAAACGTTCTCTCAAAGAGCCTTGGCTAAGGCCTGCCCCCGCGTGAACTTAGCGGGGGTCGGCTGCAGCCGCGGGTTGGGTGCGTATAAGGTGAAGTGGCGATTTGTTTTTCGACATGAAACAAGGATGTAATCTCCAGCTAGATCATTTTTGAATATACATTTTGAAGGCAATGTCATCTTTAAACTCCGGTAGAGTTATCGTAATCTTATCACTTGTCCGAGTAACCATAGTAGAACTGACGATATCGACCCCGGTCTTGGTGTTATAGAAATCTATTTGCCAGTTGGCGGCCGTACCGGGAACGGTGAGGATGACGGTTTGTTTGGAGATTTTAGGTTTCAGGTTCCAATCCGGTGGTTCACTGGTTGCATCCCGGTACCAGCCGATCACCATGGTTTCATTACCAACGGCAGCTCCCCAGACCGCGGACGAAGGTATGGAGGCCAGCGGCTTGAAACCAGAGAAATCGACCCCCTGAACAAATCTGGAGGCGGGCAAGTCCGCATCAGCGAACTTTTGTAGGAACGAGTAACCCAGATTCTGGAAATAGATCGCGAATGAATCTACCCAATAAAGGCCACGTCCATTCATCGCTCCGGAGACGAGCCCGGCCCAAATAGCATGCCTGACCCCGATAAGGGCCTTGTCCGCATCCGGGTTTTTCGATGGGTCGACAAGGTCGGATTCACCGATCAGGACTGGCTTCTTATAAGCAGTCAGGAACTGGCGCACCCCCGCTACCACAAACCGGTCAAGCCGGGAGTCGATCGGGTAGGGATGGATGTTTATAGAATCAATCTCTGTTGCCCGGTAGAAATTCGGCCAGCGTCCGTCGTCGGCCAGGGAGGCAGTGACCGGCCGGTGGGCCGGGTCGGAGGCGCGGATCATGGATGCCGCAAGGTTCACAAAAGAGATCCCTGTGGATTCGGTGCCTCCGCTTGCTAGGTTGACTTCTGAAAAGATTTCCCATGCAGGAATATTCCTGCGGCTCTGCCAGCGCTTTACCAGAGTTTGCATCCATTGAAGCCACAGGATCTGGGTGGCGGAATCTTTTTGGAACAGTTCGGCCGGTGATTTGACGGGTCCGCCATTGGCGGCGTTCAGTGGATTGGATTTCCAGGTGGAATAGCCGGTTCCGGAGTTCCAGTCGAACCAGCCAGAGAATACGGGCAGAATGTAGATTCCATCCGCTTCGGCTTTGTCGAAGACCCGGTCCCACTGGGCAGCCCAATTCTCGTCAACTCCGCCGGAGCTGGTATAGCCCATTCCAAGGCTGTCAAGCTGGATCCGGGCGAGTTTGCTGCCACCGGTTTTCATCCAATCAAGGAAGGTGTTGTAATGGTCCTGCTCATACCCGGCTATATTTCTGGAGAAAATGAAGCCCGGTTTTCCGTCTATGCTGAAATAGTTTTCGCCCGGTTTAAGGGTGAGAGTCGGGAAAGGGATGGGAGTGGCAGTAAACATTGGGGTAAGAGTGGAAGTGGCAGGGATGGCAGGCATTGAAGGGACGGTAGGCGTCGGCGTAATGGCCGGCGCGAGGGACGCAGTCGATGTGGACGCGGCTGTTCCAGCGCCTGTGCAACCTGATAAGGTCAAACAGCAAGCAATCCAAGTAAGGAAAATCCGATCCTTTTTAATTCTCATTATTAACTCCCGATGGTGAGTAGATAAACGCACCTCTTGGATGGTCTTGGCTGCCCAACGGCTTAGGTTCAGCGGTTTGGCCGACTGTGCTTGATGAGGTTCATTATACTTATTCCACCGCCGAAGAGCATACCAACGAAGACCCAAGCCGAAGGCCAAATCCGCTGCAACCGCGGGTTGGGCGAGCAATAAAACATATGCTCTTTAATCGTAGTAACCTTTACTGTCATGGTGGCTACAATTGTCTAAAGGTTCATATCATCAATAAATAATGGAATAACCGCTCTTTTTTTAATCATGGATTCCGCAAAATCCGTTTAGTTTGGAGGAGTATTTGGAGACTTATGGAAATTAGATTTTTCTATAGTATAAATATTGTCTACATCTTTGTAACGAGGAGGTTTTGTATGGCCATAACCAAGAAAAGCCAGACGGACAATATACGGCCGTCTGAGCTGATCAGCAAGAGGATAAAGGAACTGGGGGATTGGCGCGGGAGAATGCTCACTGAGATACGCAAGACCATCAAGGAGGCCGATCCGGAAATCGTAGAAGAGTGGAAATGGGGGACTCCCGTCTGGTCACACAACGGCTTGATATGCACCGGTGAAACCTACAAGGACCACGTCAAGATGACGTTCTCTAAGGGAGCTTCTTTGAAAGATCCTGACGGTCTGTTCACCCAAGATGGAACTGTAAGGCGCGCCATCGACATTTATGAAGGGGAAACAATTAACAAAGTAGCCATGAAGAATCTCATACGTGCGGCCGTGACGTTAAACCTTAAGGGAAAGAAGTCCGCGTAGATCAATGTGCCTATCTCATTTTTGAATATTCTTTGTAGTGTGCGTTTCGTACTTACTAGTAGAAGCGAGGGATTTTTTCGCCCAACATCTGATTAGACGGAGGAAGCATCCATCTGTAGATGTAAGCATCTACCATTATATACTTTATATCGAAACCCATCTCGAACCACAGCTCATCGGCTTTATTATGCCTTATTCCATCCATTTTCTATTCTTTACGAACGGATCGAGCTTTGTTCTGTCGAGGCGCATGCCGATCATTTCCATCGTCGCCTTTTTTCTCTCCCAGCGTCCGCGCCAGAAAGCGGCAACCGCGGTAAAACCTGATATAATTGCGGTCGCTCGATCGAAAGGAATCCTCGAATGCGCATTAGCGACCTGTAGAGTACGTTTTTCCTGGGCAGATCCCCTGCTGCGAAGGCGTGCGTTCCGCCGCTATGCAGCGATCGACCGTGGAGCTTTGCCCACGGTTTTTGTTTTCTCCCGACAGGTCGCATATGCTTTCCGCAAATCAAATCCACAAATCCTTCGGCGATAACGTCATTCTCGAGAGCGTCACCTTCAATCTCAATCCCGGCGACCGCGCGGGCTTGATCGGCCCGAACGGCTGCGGGAAAACCACCCTGCTGCGAATCCTCGCCGGCATCGAGCACCCGGATTCCGGAACCGTCCGCAAACCGAATACCCTGCGCGTCGGATACCTTCCTCAGGGGCTGGAGCTGCCGGAGGGAGAAACCATCGGCGGCTATCTGAACCGCGCGCAGGGCGGCTTGTCCGAACTTGCGGATGACGTGGAACGCCTGGCGGGGAAGCTGGCCGTCACACCGGAAGACCGCGCTATCCTGGCCGCCTACGACGATGCGCTGGCGCGCCTCGCCGCCGTCTCACAAAACGGAGGCCCCGGCATAACCGCCGGCACGCTCGCAGCCCTCGGCCTGGATCAGTTCCCGGCGGATACGAGCGTTTCCAACATCAGCGGCGGCCAGAAAACCCGGCTCGCGCTCGGCGGGGTGCTGCTCTCCCGCCCGCAACTCCTGCTCCTGGACGAACCCACCAACCATTTCGACCTCCCCATGCTGGAATGGCTTGAGGAATGGCTCGCCGCGTTCCGCGGAGGCGCGCTGATCGTCTCGCACGACCGTGCATTCCTCGACCGGACGGTAAACCGCATCCTTGAGTTGGATCCGCACACGCACTCCACGCGCGAATACGCCGGCAACTACACCGCCTATTGGGAAGAGAAGATGGCCGAGCGCGAGCGGCAGTGGCAGTCGTACACCGATCAGCGTCAGGAGATTGCGGAGCTAACGAGCGCGGCGCGTCATTTGCGCGGGCTCGCCCGGTTCCGGAAGGGCGGCAAGGCGGACACCAAGGATGGATTCGCACGTGGTTTCTTCGCGGGCCGCGGAGCAGGCACCCTCCAGCGCGCCAAGAATATCGAGCGGCGTATCGAAAAGATATTAAATGAAGACCGGATCGACAAACCCCGCCAGGATTGGCAGATGAAACTGGAATTCGACCCGGCCGAGACCGGCGGGAACGACGTGTTATCCCTCGATAGTCTCGCCGTCGGGTACGGGGAGAATATTCTTCTGAGGAACATCAACCTCCGTATCCAGCGCGGAGCCCGCGTCGTGCTCACCGGCGCCAACGGAAGCGGCAAGACAACGCTGCTCCGTACCGTCGGGGGAACAATCCCGCCGCTGGCGGGCCGGGTGCGGCTGGGCGCAGGCGTTAGGGTGGGCTTCATGGCGCAGGATCAGGAAACGCTCGACCCCTACAAAAACTCTCTGGAAATCGTGCAGGCCGAAATCACCGCCGACGAAACCGGCGCGCGCCGGTTCCTGCATTACTTCCTCTTTTCCGGCGACGACGTTTTCGTCCCGGCCGGGTCGCTCTCTTACGGGGAACGCGCGCGGCTCCTGCTCGCGTTGCTAGTGGCCCGCGGCTGCAACTTTCTCCTGCTGGACGAACCGGTCAACCATCTCGATATCCCCTCGCGCTCGCGCTTCGAACAGGCGCTGGCCGCTTTTGAGGGAACGGTGCTTGTCGTAGTCCACGATCGTTACTTCATTGAGCGAATTGCGACCGAAGTGTGGGGCGTGAGGGAAGGGAGTATCTATAAAATAGACTGAACGACCGTGGACCATGGAAGATGGACCATGGTCGATGGTCGATGGTCTATAGTCCATGGTCTCTATCTACCAAATTCCCGGTATCAGCCGATACTTCACCTGACGAGCGTATTCGGCATAACCCGGTAGCTCCGTTTGCAGCGTGCGATCCTCGAGCGCGGTGCGGAGGATGAGCAGGAAGACGTTCCCGAGGCTGATGATCAGCGCTCCCCACGATGCAAGCATGATCGGGATGGCCAGTTCAAACGCGATCATTCCCAGGTAGCTGGGATGGCGCACAAACCGGTAGGGTCCGCCCGCCGCAACCGCGTGGCCGCGGTTGGACTGGATCCGCACGATCTGCGAGTAGAATTTATTGTTGGCTACCGCCCATGGGATAACGGCGTATCCCAGTAAACTTACAACCAGAGCCGCTATTTGAATTCCGGCTGGAAACCCTCCCGTCCAGCCGTAGCGCTGATCCAGCCCGGCGACGATATAGCGCGCCGCTTGTAAAAGGCGGACGGTGCTCATGATGACGGCATCCCAAAGCTTGGCTCCCTTGGGTGGAGAGAGTCGCTCCGCCGCCAGGTCCGTATATTGGCGGAACATGATGAATCCCATCGCCGCTATCATCGCCGCGTTCACCGCGAGTACCCCCCAGGCCGGCCACCAGTCGATCCTCCCGGCCGTCCAGAACAGGAACACGCCCGCGCCGGCGAGGCTCAGGACTGCGTCCAGGATGTAGCGGGCGATAAGTTTTCTATCCATTGGTTGCCTTCTCCGGTGCAACGATACACCGATTGGCACATTTTCGCTTGCCGGCCATCCGGCTCCCGCCGGAATGGTCTGTCGAGTTCCTCGAGCGCCGGCGTGCAGCGGCCGCCGCTCCGAGGGCGCATTTCCTTTAAAATAGACCATGGACGATAGACGATGGACAATGGTCCATGGTCCATCGTCAATGGTCTTTAGAATCGAGATCGGTGATAATCATAGAATGGAAAAACCGCAAAGGCCCGGCCTCTCCATCCGCCCTTTCCGCCCGGAGGATCAAGCTGAAGCCAAGGCCTTGATCCTGGAAGGGTTGCGGGAGCATTGGGGATCGATCGACCCGCAGCGGAATCCGGATCTCGACGACCTCGCTGCCTCCTACGCCGGGGGATTCTTCCTGGTCGCCGCCTTGGGCGACAGAATCGTCGCAACCGGAGCGCTCATCCCGCGCGCCGCCGGCGTTGCAGAGATTGTAAGGATGTCGGTTGCGCACGATCAGCGCCGCCAGGGGATCGGAAGCGCCGTCCTCCGCCAGCTCCTGGAGGATGCCAAAGCCGCGGGCTATCATAAGATCATCCTCGAGACCACCGCCACCTGGGATGAAGCGATCGCTTTCTATCAGAAGCACGGCTTTCGATTTACGCACCTTCGCGGAGGAGACACATTCTTCGCCCTCGACCTGTCTCCTCTGGATGCTTCCGCCTGACCGCGGCATGCCGCCGAGGATCTCCCCGGCTTTCCCGGCTATTTATCTGTGGTATAACAATTGTTAAAGCAGGCTGCAGAAAAACAGGTTGATGTCATTGCGAGCGACCGAAGGGAGCGAAGCAATCTGGTTTTTATTTATTGGAAACCCCAGATTGCTTCGTCGCTTCGCTCCTCGCAATGACAACTCTCGATTTTTTCCATAACTTATGAGGAAATTACCCCGAAGGACGGAGAAGGAATGTCTTTTCACCGCATCGTCATCAAGCTCGGCACCTCCACGCTGACCGCCGGCACCTCGCACCTCTCCATGCCGCACCTGGTAGAGATCGCGCGCCAGACGGCCGCGCTGCGCGAGCGCGGCAGCGAGGTGTTGCTCGTCACCTCCGGCGCGATGGCGGCCGGCCGCGAGCGGCTCGGCTTTCCCCAGCTGCCCAAAGGGCTGCCTGCCAAACAGATGCTGGCCGCGATCGGTCAGCCGCGGCTGATGGCGCTCTACGAGCAGGTCTTCGGCCTGTATTCCCTGACCATCGCCCAGGTGCTGCTCACCCGCGCGGACCTGGCCGACCGCCGCCGTTACCTGAACTCGCGCAACACACTCACCGCGCTGCTCGACCAGGGCGCGATCCCGATCATCAACGAAAACGACACCGTCGCCACCGAAGAGATCCGCGTCGGCGACAACGACAACCTCTCGGCGCTGGTGGCCAACCTCATCGACGCCGATCTGCTGCTGCTACTCACCGACCAGGTCGGGCTCTACACCGCCGACCCCCGTTCCGATCCCGACGCGATTCTGGTCAACGAGGTGGGAGAGCCCGAGATTCCCAAATCGCTGTGGGAGGCGGCCAAGGGGACCGAGAGCGAGCTGGGTACCGGCGGCATGCTGACCAAACTCCAAGCGGCGGATCTCGCGCGGCGCTCCGGCACGATGGTGGTGATCGCCGCGGGGGACATGCCCGACGTGCTGCTGCGCGCGTCGTCCGGCGAGTCCGTCGGCACGCGCTTCCTCCCGGTGGCGAGCTCGGTGGAGAGCCGCAAGCGCTACATCCTCGCCGGCGGGCGCGCCTCCGATGCGGTGCGGGTGGATCCCGGCGCGGCGCAGGCGCTCGCTCGCGGGAGCTCGCTGCTTCCGGTGGGGGTCAAGGCGGTGGAGGGTGCCTTCGAGCGCGGCGATTCGATCCGTGTGCTGGATTCCGGCGGGCGCGAGATTGCGCGCGGAATATCCAATTACGGCTCAAGCGAGCTTGTCCGCATCATCGGGAAGAAATCCGACGAGATCGAGGAAATCCTCGGATTCAATTTCGGCGACGAAGTCATCCACCGCAACGATCTGGTATTTCTGTAATCATCCCACCGCCCGCCGTTTAACCATCTCCCCGGAAAAGGTCTATTATTCCCATGGCGAATACTCCCGACGCCCCGGCGGATTAATTGGATAAACCTCAGCCGGACATCTCCGGAAATGCGATGACCCGTCCATTGGATGATAATCAATTATTGAACGCCGGCAACCGCAAAGCGTGGCGCGCTTGGCTGAAGGACCACTACCGTACCGGCAGGGAAGTCTGGCTCGTCTATTTCAAACAGCACACCGGCAAAGCGCGCGTTACTTATAATGAAGCGGTCGAGGAAGCGCTGTGCTTCGGATGGATCGACAGCACCGTCCGGCGCATCGACGAGGACCGCTACGCCCAGCGGTTCTCGCCCAGAAAGCCCGGGACGCCCTACTCGCAGGCGAACCGGGAAAGGCTTGCGGCGCTGATTGCGAAAGGCAAGGTGGCGAAGGCAGTGTTGGCAACGCTCGGAAAACCGGTGCCGAAGCGGTTTCGCGTCCCGCCGGATATCCTCGCGGCGATAAAAGCCGACCCCGCGGCGCGGAATAATTTTCGGAAGTTTTCGCCGTCCTACAAACGGATCCGGATCGCCTTCATCGATGGAGCCCGCAACCGGCCCGCGGAATTCCAAAAGCGCCTGCAGTACTTTCTGCGGATGACGGCGAAGAACAAGCAGTTCGGGTTCGGGGGAATAGAAAAGTATTATTGAATTGCTTTATTCGTGATTTCAGAATATACAATTTTTCACCTGTTTCATTACCAATCCGTACACGGAATTCACGGAACAAACCGGAAAACACGGAAGAAACCCAACAATAATTAATAGAAAATTATTGAATTTAATGAAATGCTGGATTCAACCTCGAAGTGCAACACCTGAGCGAAAGACCTCCGCAGGTGTATGGTAGTTCAGTATTTTCATCGGCCGATTGTTCAGCCAGCGTTGGACCCGTTTGATCTTCTTCGCAGGTAGTTTAGCAAAGTCAGTCCCCTTTGGAAAGTGCCGGCGCACCAATCCCGCGATATTCTCCACTGTCCCTCGTTCCTGACTGGTATACGGATTGCAAAA
>Ga0187886_1003651_pt1 | contig 11414 bp, 7 predicted proteins | sample June2016WEW_20_1_FD_133001 | JGI IMG/M metagenome (GOLD analysis project Ga0187886, IMG submission 133001) | Peatland microbial communities from SPRUCE experiment site at the Marcell Experimental Forest, Minnesota, USA - June2016WEW_20_150 | ecosystem: Environmental > Terrestrial > Soil >...
AAAATGCCAACAGCATCTTTTTTCTTCAACTCAAACTTGCTTGCAAGATGAGCTGCGATCTGGCTTTTCGTCATTGCTTTTCCCATAAAAGTCCCTCTATAAATTGTGAATTATTTGTGAATTATTTTTTTATCTACTAATTAGATAAGGGAGAACGTATGCGCATCCCTTTCCGATATCATAGAAATATTGTCGAAATATTGGGGTTTTTCATTCAAATGTCAACACAATTATTCATTTTCCTCAATGTTTTCAATATGTTTCTTAATCGCCTTTGGATATACTTTTAGAGATAAAACACTAAATTGTTGGTTGTAGACATTTTTACCGCAGCAATCTGAATAAATATTTCTACTACTATACTTATTTCATTCGTGAAAATCTCTTCGACTCTAATGATAGATAGCGATTTCGATTCGTTATTGGGAAGAAAAATCCAAAAATTATTATTTCAGACAAAAAAATGCAACTCTTTCAAAAAATCTTTTTTCTAAACTACTAGAATAATCTTGCTTCGCTGAACATTATGCACTAAATTTATAAGGTCTTATCTCGATGGGGTCGTAGCTCAGCTTGGTTAGAGCGCCTGCCTGTCACGCAGGAGGTCGCGAGTTCGAGTCTCGTCGGCCCCGCTAAAAACGAGGGTTGTTAAGACCCTCGTTTTGTTTATATGAACTAAAGCGCTAAAAGGTCTGTTAGCATCTATTTTACTCACACTTCTTCATTTTCCAGTAACTCATATACCTCCGGCAGAGCCGGAGGCTTGATTATGTAAACCGGTCAAAGCAGTCTTAGTTTTTATTTTGCCATTCAGATAGACACAGAAATTTACAATTCTTTTTATACGACCCCCCTCTTTCGTCTCCCATTTAAGGATCATTATTTAATACTAAGGCGATTATTATGTTAATAACGGCTTATTACCAGACGTGATAATCCATAGTGAAGAAGATTACTTAAGGAGATGAGGTACTTGATGATGAAATACTGAAGAGAAAAAGGGTATTTACTATGGACAATTCAGAGAACCACCAAGCAGAAAAGAATAAGCACTCGGAAAGGGTATTGCTGATCGGGCCTTTCTATGGTTCTTTAAGAATTCTCATTCGACGTACTATAATACAAACGTAGGATTAATTATGAGGTGACTTCTGGGCTTCCCCAAAACAACTCCTTCATATCGCTGACTACATATTAGAGATTAGAAAATTGCATAAATAAAAGGTGCGAGTGCAGAACCTTCCGTCAAAATTATTAATATTCCCATGAGAATCAAGATAACAACGAGGGGAGCAAGCCACCATTTTTTCTGTATACGCATAAACGCCCAAAACTCTCCCAAGAGTGTAACCACAGACTTTAACCGTTTCAGAATTTTTGACATTTCTGTTCCCTTTCACGTATAAATATTAATCAAGTGCAAACGTTTCGCTTATCTGCATCTGATACCCTGATTCTTTGATTTTCCGTTTATCTAATATAAAGTTGCCGAGGATAAGATAATCCATGTCTGTTCTTAAAAAACACTTGATTGCATCGATCGGCGTGCAGACAATAGGTTCACCCCGAACATTGAAGGAAGTATTAATGATCACTGGACAACCCGTAAGCTTTTCGAATTCGAGGATCAAATCATAAAATAGCGCATGATCTTCACGGGCAATAGTCTGGAGGCGTGCAGAGCCGTCGACATGGGTCACTGCCGGAATTGTTCTTCGGTCAGCTCTTACTTGTGCAACAAATAACATATACGGACTCGGCCGATCAAATTCGAAATAGTCTTTCATTCGCTCCACTAGAACAGTAGGAGCAAACGGACGGAAACTTTCTCGAAACTTTATTTTCAAATTAACGCGTGAATAATTATCCGGATTCCGCGCATCAGCTAAAATACTCCGTGCGCCTAATGACCGCGGCCCAAATTCCATGCGGCCCTGGAACCATCCGACCACCTGTTGATCAGCGATCAAGTGAGCAGTTTTTTTCAGAAGAGCTTCGTTCTCGAGTCGTTCACCTTCAATGTTCAATTGGTGCAATACCTGCTCAAGAGTTTCATTGGAATATTCCGGCCCGAGAAAATTATGCTTCCACGTAAAGGTGCGCTCTTTCTGTAACAACATCGTATAAATATAAAACGCAGCTCCAACAGATCCGCCGGCGTCTCCTGCTGCAGGCTGTATAAACATCTTTTTAAACCCCGACGAAGTAAGCACTTTGCTGTTGGAAACACAATTGAGAGCGACGCCTCCAGCAAGGCACAAATTATCACTCCCGGTTTTTTTGTGAAGATCCGTTGTCATGCGTAGCATGATTTCATCCGTTACATACTGAATGGAGGCGGCAACATCCTTATGGAACTGCGTCAATGCGGATTCTGGAGTTCGCGGCGGAACACCGAAAAGGGCATAGAAATATCTATTGGTCATGGTCAGACCGTAATCATACGCAAAGTATTTCATGTTCAACCGAAAACTTCCATCCTCCTTCAGGGATATAAGTTCCCGTAAGATAAGATCAGCAAACAGCGGTTTTCCATACGGTGCCAGTCCCATGACTTTATATTCAGCACTATTGACTCGAAATCCAAGATAGTACGTAAACGCTGAATATAAGAGTCCGAGTGAATGAGGAAAATGAATACTCTTCGTCAAAGTAAGAGTTTTGTCATTTCCCATTCCCTTGGTCGTCGTTTCCCACTCACCGACTCCATCAGCAGTGAGAATTGCCGCTTCAGAAAAAGGAGACACAAAAAAAGCGCTCGCGGCATGAGAGAGGTGATGTTCTACAAACAAAAGTTTTCCAGCATCGCCGAGCTCCTCCCGAATCTTTTGCGGGATCCATAATTTTTCCTTCAGCCAAACCGGCATCGCTTTGAGAAAAGACTGCAGGCCTTTCGGAAACGTTGCAACATACGTCGTCAGTAATCGCTCAAACTTTGTAAACGGCTTATCATAGAATCCAATATAATCCAGATCCTGTGCTTGTATGCCTCCTTCTTGCAGACAATAGTGAATTGCGTTTGTCGGGAAATCTTGATCGTGCTTTTTTCTTGTGAACCGTTCTTCTTGGGCAGCAGCAACCAGAATGCCATCTTTAATAAGAGCAGCAGCAGAATCATGGTAAAAACAGGATATACCGAGAATATTCATAGTACATCAAATCAGAATTGATATTTTGAGCGGTCGATAGTTTGTTCACCTGTTTTTCTAGTTTGCCAGTATGACACCTGATCATAATTCATTTTCTTATTTAAAAGATCTTTTCGAAAAAATCTCACAATGAGCGACATAAACCCAACGACGACAAGATAAACAAGAGAGAGTAACAAGATCGTATTAATCTTCCCAAGTATTTGTGCAAATAATAACCACATTCGTTTGATGGTACGAAAGAAGCTCTTCATCTCATCTCCGTTTTCTTAAATACTCCAGTGCATGCTGCTATCATAAATCGTTATCGTTTATGGATATTGCGTTTACCAAATTCTCATCTCAAGTTGAGTCTATGAATCACTTCTTGAAATAATGAATCCAATTTCAAAATATTTTTCCTCCATGAATCACATTATCAGTTGTTGCGTTTTAATAATTGTTCCCATGAATCATCCTTTATTTCGTCACGTTTCGTAGAATTAACAAGGCTATAATCATTAAATCCTGTAAGATCAATAAAGTCGAACTCAACACCGCCGTCTATTTGATGATAATTCCAGGTTTCATACGGTTTGTTATCTGACGAGTTCGCAAATCTTTGTATATCATCGGGTTCGCCATAAAGGATAAGTACACGACCTTGATCTGTGCGCCACCCTTCCTTAGCATATGTCTTGTAGCGTTGATTGGCCGTCTGCACTCTTTGGAGATAGACTGATCTTGTAAGATTTAAACGTCCGAGTTCTTCCTTCTCAACCCTTGTCCAAAATATTTGTAAAAACTCCTGACGTGCTTCTACTGTTGTTAATTTATCGAATGCATCGTCATCCTCAGATCGTTTTACATATTTTGCAGTTCGAAACTCTTCAGCAAGCTCATCAAAAGAAAACCCATTATACACAGCGCTCCCTTCTGAAAGAACTGTTGCCTGCGTCGATTGAACATTCGGATTGTAGAGAAATATCGGCCGTTGTAATTTGGCAATCTCGTTGCCAATCGTATCGGAAAGGATAATTTCATAGTCGAATTTTCCGGAACTAATCGAAGTAACATTCAGCGTTGTTACATCCACCACGTTGGGCATTGAAAATCGACGCAAATGAGTACGTTGTTTTTTAACAACACCTTTTGAATCCACAATTTGCGCTTTGACTGCATACGTCATTCCCGTTTTTAGATTATAAAATTCCATATACGTAAACACAAGAGGATAAGTCGTTGAGCCATAAACACAATTGGGATTAGGGATAACTCGATATGAATTTTTATAGAAGATATCTTTTTGATCTGAAGATTCGGTGATGCTTGAGCATAATTCGATATCACTAAGAGCAATCGTGTCGTGTCTCCTTATGACATCGACCACAAACAATGAACTATCTCGTCGTAATCGATTGGAAACATCAATACCATATACAGAAACTTTATATGAGCCACATCCTAAAGCATATGTCGTATTATTAACCATCGATTTTGTTTTAGCAAGAGAAGTAGAATCGGCAAGATTAATTGGAATGCTAAATCGATCGGTGTGAACAAACACTTTTTTTGATGTATCCTGAATTAAGATAATCAAATCGATTTTCCCATGATATCCCGAGGAGTCTTGCTTGAGAATAGTAAGACTCGGATAGATTGCGGTTGATATTTCCACATACATTGTAGAATCGTTTTCCCAAAAACGACTATAATCAGCATTCAGAACAAACCGATTCTGTACCTCATGTGTCGTCTGTGCTTGCATTTGAAGACTTAGCAGACAGAATATGAGAACGCAAGGGCTATACGAATGATACTGTTTCACGCTTTTCACCTTGAATAAGTTGTATGTACTCCATTGAGTACACGAGCAATATATATCTATCTTTAAACATACCAATCGATACGTCGAGAGCAACAATTTCATCTATACATTTCTCAATTCTTATATAGCACTCTATCTATATCTATGGAAAATATTATTACATTCAAAAAACCAGTTTTCACTATTGATCAATTTGTCTTCTTTGCACTTTCTTTTAGCTGCATCAAAACATGTAATTTAGTGAGATAGGCTACATACTCAGATCGTGGAACATAATTTCGTAGCCGTTGATAATATTCTTCACCACGATTCCATTGATTATTTAAATAGTATGCGCGGCTTAAATTAAATAGAACCTGATTATCCAACAAATCTGCTTTTAATAAAAACGATATAGCTTCTTGATAATCATTCTTCATCAACGCCACTTGCCCAATCCATTTATTTGCAAAATAGTATTCTTTATATTTTAATGATTTGCGTAACAATTGCGAAGCTTTATCATACTCTTTTTTTTCAAGAAGAACTGTTGCTGCTTTTTGATAAAATTCAATTTCATGGGGAATCGAAGTAATGAGGGCATTATATTCTAAAAATGCTTTATCCAAATTACCTTGCTTTTTATAATATTCACCTAACTCCATATGACCAGATTCTAAGCTAAAATTTTTACTTTGCATTATACGAAAAACGATTTCTTCAATATAATTAGCAGGTCGAAAATTATTAACAAATCGGTTAGGCAAAGATTTCGGTTGAAATGGCCAGCTCCCTTTTAACTGCTGGATTATCAGCGCACTATAAACACTGTCTAATTCGGTCAATCCATGATTCCATTCTTGATCAATACAATTCGACGGCCATTCATTGCTAATCATTCGATTATTTTGAATTGTTTCATAAAATGCTTTTGCTAAAAGAAAATAACCTTTTATGTTTGGATGTACATGTTCCAGTATCAAAGAACTACCGATTATTTTATTCGGAGATTCTTTTTCAAAATACGATATTGTCGGTACAATCGGAAGGGAATATTTCTTTGCTAGTTCCCTTAAGATTAAATTGAATTCTTCTGGCGCACGAAAGCGTAACGCATCTAAGTCTTTTGCTAAAAGATATTTTTGTTCGGCTTTTTCAGATTCACCTTTAATTTCTAATTGGCGTGCCATGATATAATATGATTTCGCAGATTGTCCTTCCTTATCCTCTATCGAGATAAATGGTTCCTGATCCCTCACATTGCTCACCAATTCACTGAGTACCACAGGCACATTTTTCTCTTTAGATTTTTGGATGATAGCATCTATGTTTTCTTCAAATTGCTTTTTCCCTTTCTCATACAGCGAACTTCCATAAGGAATGGTCTGTTCTGCTACTATTCTTTCCATCAAAGTGGCAGTGGGATCGGTCTCATTTCCTTTATGAAATAGTTCGCTCAACTGAATTCTTGTCCATCCAATAAAATCACGTAAGAGTATAAATACTTTCATTGATTGAAACTTGAGATACGTATTAACAAGCCATCGTAAATTTCCTAACGATTGCACTGACCCTACACCCAGCGCACCATAATACTCATTATGACCTGTATAAATAAATAATGCGTCGGGTGATTGTTCCATAACTTCGTCAACCAGATCTAAAAGTGCATAACTGTTGATAGCAGCCATTGAGATATTGATTACTTCAATCCGCTTCTGAGGAAACGCATTTGAGAGCCCACGCTCTAAAATATTGGGAAAAGAAGCATTATTTCCATAAGGAAATCCTGCAGCGCTGGATTCACCTAACACGAATATTCTATACCCAGTTGAAGGCTTTTGCTTGAGAAATAATTGTTTTGGAGGTGTTGGTATGCTCGATTGCATAGAAAAATAGCGGCGGGCAATATTCGGATTGCATCTTAGATATTCACTGTACCCTGTTGGTCCTTCAACAAATAGATCAAGATTCCCACCGTAGTGAAAAAACCGAAGACTCAATTCAAGGAGCAGGATACATATAAACGGGAATAGAAAAGCTATACCCATGAATATTCTCCTTTTCCGAGTAGATAAAGTCAATGTGGATACAACATCAATCCCCTTTATTTTCTTTTTCTTAATTTTCATTTATCCAAGATCAACTTCCACTTTATATTCTTTACCGTTTTGAAGAGATAGAATTTTATTCCGCCGATATTTGTTCCATTCGGAAGCAAGTTCATTATTGCTTTAAAAATACTCTTGAGATTATAAATGGTACTGTGCTACACTTCCTGAATTTTCATTTCACGATCACTTTTTTCTATCCACTGGAATACAAAGATCGATTTACAATCACCACTCAGTCCGCCTCTTGGGAAAAATACCTCTACTTTATATGAGTGATAATGAGTTTTTCACAGACAATAGATTTACCCATTCTCGTTTGGATGAAGTATAAACCTGAAGGCAACCGATTTACGCTGAGCGATTGAGTGAACAGTCGGTCTGCTTTGGAACCCACTATCTGTAATACTTCCTGGCCCAGAAGGTTGAACAATCGAATTGATACCTCTCCACGATATGAATTGTCTAATTGCAATTGCGATGTGGATGATGCTGGATTTGGATAAAGTCTAATCGGGTTAATTTGGATCGCATGTCTGACTTCGACACTGGAAGAAATAGCATCGACAAGCTTGACATGACCAAAATAGTCCGCGTTCTGCCAATGCAAGTTACCAGGGCTCGGTTCCCAATCCGAACCGAACATATAGTCTCGGACCTTTGGGTTTATATTAGGATGATTATTATCGCAATACGCAACAGATAATCCCATCAACTTATTTTCTGCCAATTGTGATCTTGCAGCTGCCTTATCACTATCGGTATATGTATCGTTGTAAACAATGAGAGAAAATTCCCGGACAGCTGTTTGCCCGGTCCTTCGTAGTGCAAATTCAGGGAAATGTGAAGTATAATCTGCCCGATGACTGTTAGCTTGAGTGCCTGCCATATCATCGACATGACAGACAGTTGTTACCTGGCCATCAGCAGGACAGGCAGCATACATATGGTACGCAAAAGCGTTCTGAGCATTTAATCCAGGGCCGTCATACATATGCAATCCGCCGGATGCATTTTCATCGATGAAGACTTCACTGATATCATAATTATAAATGTCTGCAGTTACGCCAGGAATATATCCATCTACGAATATAGTATCATGCACTTCCATGAGGAAATACAAAAGGTTAGTTGTTGATGACCAGATCACTTTATATCGTCCATAATAAACGGAAGAATCCACATTGCCGCTATAGGGAATCCACACTTGTTCAATGGGTTGCCATTTAACATTTTGCCAGCACGCATCATCACCTTTTCCATCGATGATCGGAGGAACTAATGTGTTCAGTGCAAGTACGGTATCATCCTGAACCAGACTGTGTTGTGGGAATGCTTTGCCGTATATAAGAAATACTAGTGCTATACAAATAATATAGAACCGGTGGAATTGCTGATCCAATTTCATAGCGGTATACTTTGCATTGTTAATGAATTATATTCCATTTATTTAAAAAAAATCTTGCTGTAATTTGTCCCCGCTGTATTAAAAATTACTTTATCAAAAGCATTCTTTGCACCTGCGATTGAACGCCTTGTTTTCCTTCAGTATTGAGGCGAGCAAAATATACACCTGAAGCAGCCGCTGCACCTTTAAATTGACCATTCCATTGAACAGAATAAACACCTGCTGTTTGATATGCATCAACAAGTCTCTGAATACACTGACCTTGAACATTGTAAATTGATAGATCCACATGCACAGACTGTGGAATATGATACTTGATGGTCGTAGACGGATTGAATGGATTTGGATAATTGGGCTCAAGAATGAATTCAGTTGGCTGAGTTTTAGATAGTGAGCCATCGACTGATGTTACAATTTGAACTTTTACTAATTCAATGCCTGTTCCGATACCAAGGTCACGCGAATACTTTTGATCTGTTGCATTATTCCAATGTTCATACACACCCATACTTCTGGGGAGATACATTCCATTACCTTCCGGATTATATTTGATGCCACTTGGCCAATTGACGGAATCTGCTGCTTGACGTAAAAAATCATCAACACCTGAATATTGTGGAAAAGCGTTTCCGCTTGGATTACCGCTATAAAACTCCGCATGTAGAAAATCATAACCAACAGACTCTATAGCAACTGGATCTTGCGAGACAAAGATAGATGCTGGATATGTATTATTAAATGGTACCATTTTCCATTTCCATGGCGGATCACCATAATTTGTCGAACTCCATAAAGCATCAAATAGATACAGAATTGTTTTACCTCCAAGATCTTTATGCCCGATGAAATCCACAAAGATTCTATATTTCCCGTATCCACCGTTATCGACATTTCCATCGCCTTGTGTGCACGGTAAGCTGTAATGGTACGGAAAGGCAGTTCCATCTGAGGAAAAACGTAAAAGCGTCCCAAAATGATTTTTACTTGAAAGAGACATACCAGCTCGATGATGCTGTTTAAAAACAGGAATATTAATCAAATATGTTGCTTCAACGTAACAGGCAGGTAAATAATTTTGTATCTGACCGTCACTAGTCTTCAATTCGAGATTGGCTGATTGTGTTATCGGTGTCCGTCCATTACCGTTACCCCAAAATTTTACATTAGGAAAATCCGGATGGCATTTATTCCAATATACATCATCAAAATTTCTTCCCGGATCACCAATACTAATATCCGATTGTGCAACACCGGCGATATTAACAAGTTGATTGAGAATTGCATAAGCGATTTGGGGAGATGAGTCAACCAATCTCAAATCTGCTCTGGTGTAACTAGTTCCCGTGGCTCCATTATTGAAATTAAGCTTTATAACAATTTTTTCCCCCGACGTATAACCGACATTTCCTCTCTTGTGAGTTTGATTATAATACCGGAAGATAGCATCCCAGGATTCTGCATCTGATCCTTTGCCGGTTAACGATCGTATTGCATTTGATACCATATCATTTACCGTTGATTGATACGTATTATTATCCTGTAACCAATAATTATTAGTGGTGTTTGTACAAGCTTGATTGACTGCAGCTGGATTATGAACCCAAACTACGCGGCCTGGGAAAATGCCTTTTCCCGTACCGATAGGTACGTTAGCTGTATCAATAGAATTTGAATTAGCATAAACCGGAGGTTGATCTGCTTGAAAAGCGAAAAATCCGGCGACAATCGCAATTATCAAAAAGCCAGACATCGCCCAATAGCGCGAATTCTTCCAATGATCTTTTATTTTGCCAACGGCGAAAGCTGAAGCAGACAAACCAAGAAGATAGACCACAAAGGCAGATGCCATTGGATATGCGACTCGCATGCAAGGATATGTCGCCCGGCTTGGTTTAGGAATTACGCGGATAAGAAACCAGATGAGTGCCCCGAATCCAATGAGGGAAAATAAAAGTTTGTAGAGTATCTGTTTCAGTTTCATTTGAATAATCCTTTCGTAAATAATGGTTTTTAAAAAGATTTACTTCATCAGAAGCATCCTCTGAACCTGTGCATTCATACCCTGACTCCCCTCAGTAGAGAGTCTGACAAAATAAACACCAGATGCCGCTGTTGTACCATTCACTTTACCATTCCACTGCACATTATACTCACCTCTAATTTGATATGCCTGAACGAGAGTCTGAATACGTTTACCTAAGACATTATAGATTGACAAATCCACATGCGTTGCTTGCCGCAGATAGTATCTGATAGTGGTAGATGGATTGAAGGGATTAGGATAGTTTGCTTCTAGTCGAAACTCCGATGCAACAACCTGGGGTTTCGACTCGACTGCAGTCATTAACTGAGAAACATCTGCACTTTCCAGAATGCCAACCAATTCGTCTTTGTTGTTGTAAACAAGAACCTCAACTGTCTTGGCACTATCTGGAATGGCAACATTTTCCTGAAGCCGAAATTCCTCAAATGGAGTAATTGTATGTGGTTGTCCCACCGTTAAAATCTTGCCCTGTGCACCGATGAACGCCGCTTTCGCTATGCCTTTGTAGAACACACCATAGATTGCGGATAAACTTTGAGTTCTTGAATTATAAGATAACCTGCCGGCAATCACACCAACGGTATCCGCATCCAGTACCGGGGCTCGGACTTTGGCAGCCCACCAATTCTCTGTAAATGTATAATTCCCTCCAGAAGCAGATAGAGGAACGACGGGGCCTTTCACTTCGACTTCCATATACAATGGAGGGCTATTACCGCTCACGTACACAGTAACTCGAGCGCCATCGTCCGGATATTGCTCGCCGTCGAAAATGGGAAAGGTTCTAACAAACACAACCGTATCCGATAAATCGGTATATGCAATCCAGCCTTTATCCGGATCGGCGAAGATTTTTGTATTGTCTGCAACAAACTGCACACCATATACACCGGGAGCAACCTCTCCCTTCCAGGCT
>Ga0187886_1003652_pt1 | contig 11412 bp, 9 predicted proteins | sample June2016WEW_20_1_FD_133001 | JGI IMG/M metagenome (GOLD analysis project Ga0187886, IMG submission 133001) | Peatland microbial communities from SPRUCE experiment site at the Marcell Experimental Forest, Minnesota, USA - June2016WEW_20_150 | ecosystem: Environmental > Terrestrial > Soil >...
ATAATTTGTCAAGAAAAAAATGATGCCATTGCGAAAAAATATTTTTGGTTTGGTGGGTTAAATGGAAAAAAGGCAAGACTGGAGCGGATCAGAAACGCGAAAAAAAATCATTCTTCATTGCTGTCGGCTTCTTGTATTCAGGTCCTTTGCCGGAATAAAGAGGTCAATAGTTCGTTTCTTTATCTCAGAAACAAGAGAGGGGGAGCAACAGGAATATGGAGATGTGTAAGAAATACGGTATCAAAGTTACGGGTTGTTCTAAATGGAACGGTAGGAATTAAAGAAAAATGGTCGGGGCGAGAGGATTTGAACCTCCGACACCTGACACCCCATGCCAGTGCGCTACCAGGCTGCGCTACGCCCCGAAAAAGCTCAATGGAACGATGGGTTATTGGAACACTGGAATACTGGGTGTCACAAAGAAGAGCCATTTCCCTCTATATGTCTAAACCCATCATCCCACTATTCCATAATTCCAACATTCCTATCTTTGTTTTATTAATATATCCAATTGTATTCTAAAAGTCCATGCCGATCTTTTGAACGAATAAACGCAACTATTCCAACATCTTTCTGATTCCCCTCAACTCCTCACGGATAGCGACCAGCAATTCACGCTCCTTCCCATTGGATCCTTTCTCAATCAGCCTCAATTTCATCTGCTTGTTTTCTGCTCTCTCCAGATCCCGGATCTTTTTTTTCGCTCCAGCGATCGTAAAACCATCTTCATAAAGGAGTTTTTTGATCTTCAGGATGAGATCCAAATCTTTCTTTCGATAGAGTCGCTGAAGGGATCCTCCCTTATAGGGTTTGATGGCTTTAAATTCGGATTCCCAATAACGTAGAACATGCGCTTTGAGACCCGTAATTCTACTCACCTCTCCAATCCGATAATAGAGCCTTTCGGAGGTGATAGGATATTCAATTTCTTGCCTCTTGAGTAACCGGGACATTTTCCCTCTCTACCTATCGCCTGTTTCCCCGGTCTGCCTTGCCTCACCGCAGTCAGGCGCCAGTAGTGTAAACAGACCTTCTATAGAGAGACCAATTTAAAAAACTATGGTTCCTTACGGTTGAGGGCTGCTTTCAATACCTGGCTTGGCTTGAAGGTCAAGATCCTTCTCGAGGAGATCTGAATGTCATTCCCCGTTTGTGGGTTGCGGCCTCTCCTCGCCCTCTTTTTCCGTACAACGAAATTTCCGAACCCGGAGATCTTTATCTTGTCCTCTTGCTGAAGGCTCTCTTTGGTGATATCGAAGATAGACTCCACAATCTTGGCCACCTCTTTTTTTGAGAACCCCACCTTCTCATAAATGGCTTCAACGATATCCACTTTCGTCATGGTTTCTCTCCTCCTTTATTTGGAATCTTTACCCCGTTACTGCAAAACCACCAACCCTCAAGATCGTTAAAATCCTGTGAAATCTTGGTCCTTACCCTGCGTATTTGCATCATATTGCAATTACGGGGCTTATCGCCTCAACTCTACCTGAAAGATTTCCCTCAGTTGGAAAATTACTTTTTCATGATATTGATTCACCTCTTCGTCCGTCAAGGTCCGATCATTTGCCTGGTACCGGATTCGGTAAGAAACTCCTTTCTTCCCCTCAGGGATAGGAGCCCCCCGATACACATCGAAGAGATTGACTTCATCAATGAAGGGCTGATGAAAATTCCAGATCGCCTCGGCCACTCTTTCCACCTCCAAGTCATCATCGACGACCAAGGAAAGGTCCCGGTAAACGGCTGGGAATTTCGGCAGTGGCCGAAATCGTTTTCCCTCCCCTGCCCATTTCACCATTTGCTCAAAATCGATCTCAAAAAGATAGGCCTTCCCATTTATTTCGTAGTGGCCCAATACTTGGGGATGGATCTCTCCCAGAATGCCCAACACCTCCTTTCCACATAAGACCCTCGATGCCTTTCCTGGATGGAGATAAGGAATATCTTCTGCTCTACTAAATTTTATCTCCTCGATTTGGAGGGTCTCTAAAAGATCTTCGACGCAACCTTTGACATCATAGAAATCAATCGGCCTTGGAGAAAAGGCCCAATGAGAGTCCCGATTTGCTCCCATGGCCAAACCCGCCAGATATTTCACCTCTTTGGGAAGTCTTTCCCCCTCCTGAGGGAAAAAGACCTTTTTTAGCTCGAAGATTTTGAGATTGGAATTTTTTCGAGAAATATTATAGCGAGCAGTCTCCAAAAGCCCTGGGATCAGAGTTGTCCTCAATACAGAGAAGTCTTCGTTTAGAGGATTGAGGATATGGAGGTGTTTTCTCCTCGGATCGTTTGGATTGATGCCGATCAAATCTGAGGAAGATGGCGAAGTAAAACTATATGTGATCACCTCATGAAAACCGTGGTGGACGAGAAGTCCCACTGCCTTCCTTTCCAGAAGGAAATCTCTGTTCCTTTCCTCTGACGAGGGTGGTCCTTTGGGAAGCGTGATAGGAATTTTTTCATATCCATCCATTCGGGCGACTTCTTCGATGAGGTCGATCTCACGCTCTAAATCCACTCGAAAAGAAGGAGGGATCACGGTCAGGATATCTTCACCCTCTCCTCTGACATTCAACTCCAGAGCTTCTAAGTAGGTCTTCACTTGTTTGGCAGAGACCTCTGTTCCTACAACCTGATGAATCCTTCGGACCCTTAAATGGATCGGTTTCGGGTTGATCGTCCCCGGGTAGGCATCAATCACCCCTTCCACAACCTTACCGCCAGCCAATTCCTGAATTAATTGGGCTGCACGATTTGCCACAAAAAGACATCCCCCATAATCGATTCCTCTTCCGAACCGGTAAGCTGCTTCTGTTTCAAGGCCAAGCTGTTTCGAAGTCCTCCGATTACTCGCAGGATTGAAATAGGCGCTCTCTAAAAGAACGGTCTTTGTGTTCTCTCTAATCTCTGTATTAAGACCCCCCATGACACCTGCAATGGCAACCGGCTTTACGCCATCGCAAATCATAAGCATATCTTTGTCCAGAGGCCTCTTCACCCCATCCAAGGTAACAAACTCTTCACCCTCTTTCGATCTTCTAACGACGATTCTTCCTTCTTCAAGTAGTTCGAAATCGAAAGCGTGGAGGGGCTGACCATATTCCATCATGATAAAGTTGGTCACATCAACCACATTATTGATAGAACGGATCCCTACTTTTTCCAATCGATCTTTCACCCAAAGGGGAGAAGGGCCGATCTTTACTTCCTCGATCATCCTCGCCACATATCGAGGACATAAGTCTGGATCTAAAATGGTCACGGAGGTTTTTTGATGGATTTCCTCTCCTCGGTCAGAAAGAGTGACGATGGGATATCTCAATTTCTGATGGGTCAAGGCAGCGATCTCTCGTGCTATTCCGATCACACAAAGACAATCCGGGCGATTGGGTGTAATGCTGATATCAAGGATCGTATCTTTCAAACCCAATGCCTCACCCAAGTTCACTCCTAAAGGGGTCTCGGGGGAAAGGATCATAATGCCAGTGGCATCTTGTCCCAGGCCAAGCTCAATCTCTGAACAGAGCATTCCTTCAGAGGTTTCCCCTCTGATCTTCGATCTCTTGATCTCAATCCCATTGGGCAACCGGGCTCCAACGAGGGCAAAGGGAACTTTTTGCCCTTCTCTGATATTGGTTGCACCGCAGACGATTTGAAAACGTTCATTATCGGTCTTTGCTTCCACCAAGGAAAGCCGATCCGCATTGGGGTGCTTTCGAATCGATTCGATCTCTGCCACAAGGATCTTCTCAAATCCTTCGCCTGTTGAGATAGCCCCCTCAACCTCCAAACCGGCCATGGTCAGAAGATCGGTCAATTCTTTTACACCTATTCTAATGTCGACGTAGTCTTTAAGCCAATTCAGACCGACCTTCATTCTTCTATTTCCGATTTAAGATTTTAGATTTGCGATTTTAAAAATCGGAAATCGGCAATCTAAAATTTAAAATTGTTTTAAAAACCTCAGATCATTTGTAAAGAAAAGACGAATATCATTAATCCCAAACTTGAGCATGGCAATCCGTTCGACGCCCATCCCAAATGCAAAACCGGTAACTTCTTCAGGATTATAATTGACAAATCCAAATACAGCAGGGTCTGTCATGCCAGAGCCTAAAATCTCTAACCATCCCGTATTGGAACAAACCCCACACCCCTTTCCCCCACAGATAAAGCATTCGATGTCAACTTCTGCACTTGGTTCTGTGAATGGAAAAAAACTGGGTCGAAATCGAAGCCTTGTCTTTTTGCCGAACATCTGGTGTACAAAGAAGGTCAACACGCCTTTCAGGTCTGCAAAAGTGATTCCCTTGTCGACTAAAAGGCCTTCTACTTGGTGGAACATCGGAGAATGGGTTGGATCCGAATCGCGTCGGTAAACCGGACCTGGAGAAATGATCCGAACAGGAGGGGGGTGTTTCTCCATTGTCCTTACCTCCATTGGGGAGGTATGGGTTCTTAGAACCATCTCATCCGATATAAAGAAGGTGGCCTGCATCTCTCTCGCTGGATGCCCTTTGGGAATATTGAGAGCCTCAAAATTGTAGTAGTCCAACTCCACCTCTGGCCCCTCCACAACTTCGAAGCCCAGATGGGATAAGATATCGATCATTTCTTCCAGAATCTGGCTAATGGGGTGTCTCTTTCCGAGAGGGACCTGTCTACCAGCAAGCGTCACATCGACCTTCTCCTTCTCTAAAGCCTCCTTTCTTTCCCGCTCCTGAATGCGCAAAAGGGTCTCTTCGATCCTCGCTTCCGTGCTTTCTTTAAGTTGATTCGCCCTTTGGCCTGCCTCTCGACGCTCTGACTCAGGAAGGGTCCCTAAACTTTTAAGAATTTGGGTAATACTCCCCTTTTTCCCTAAATACTTGACACGGATCTCTGATATCTCTTTCTCCGTGGAGGCCTGGGAAATGGAAATGACTGCTTCCTTTTGAAGGCTTTCCAACTCCTCTTTCACGAGGTCATTCTCCTCTGGATGTTTGCGCTGTGTTATGATTTCTCTACACCACTCGCCTTTGCCATCTCTGCAATTTTTGAAAAGGCATTAGGATCACTCACCGCTAAATCGGCTAATATCTTCCGGTCTAACTCGAGGTGAGCTTTTTTCAAAGCATCCATTAAACGGCTATAGGAGAGACCATGGAGCCTTGCAGCGGCATTGATGCGAGTGATCCATAGTCTTCGAAAATCTCTCTTTCTAGCCCTTCGATCTCGATAGGCATAAGCCAGAGCCCGATGAACTGCATCGACAGCCGTTCGGTAAAGCCGACTTCGCCCCCCTACATAACCTTTTGCCATTTTTAGGACTTTCTTTCTTCTCTGCCTCGTCTTCGGTCCACCTTTTACCCTTGGCATGGTTGACACTCCTTTAATCAGAATTCAAATCTCCCCTCACCCGTTCCCTCTCCCCAAAGGGGAGAGGGTGGGGGTGAGGGACTTCCTTCTTAGTTTAGATGTAAGGAATCAATGCCTTTATCTCTTTGGTATCCACTTTTTCGATAAATTTGGAAGTCCTGAGACCTCGTTTTCGATTGGCTGACTTTTTTGTCAGGATATGTCGGGCAAATGCCCTTTTTGCCTTTATCTTTCCGGTCCCGGTCTTCTTGAATCGTTTTGCTGCTCCCCGGTTCGTTTTTAATTTAGGCACACCATCCTCCTTTAATTAATTAGAAAATAAATGTCTTTTGGTTCAAGGGTTAAGGTAAAGATACCGGTTTAGTGAACCTCAATTTTCGATTTGCAATTTGCGATCTTTGATGATTCTAAATCACAAATCGGCAATCGTAAATGCTTTAACCCTATACCAAACTGGCTTCATAACCCTTACCCAAAAACCTATTTTTATGGTTCATGCGTAGTCGATTTTTGACTTTGGAGAGGAGCCAAGATCATAGTAAAATTTCTCCCCTCAAATCTGGGAGCTTGTTCTATCTTCCCCCATTCTTTTGCCTCTTCAGTAATCCGACCCAGCATGTTCTTTCCCAAATCAGTGTGGGCCAACTCCCTTCCTCTGAAGACAATGGTTATCTTGGTTTTATTCCCCTCTTTTAAAAAACGCTCAATATGGCGAAGTTTGAATTGGAAATCATGCTCCTCCGTCTTCGACCTCATCTTCACTTCTTTGAGGTGTACGACCGCTTGCTTCTTCTTTGCATCATGAGCTTTTTTGCTCTGCTGGTATTTGAATTTCCCATAATCCATGATGCGGCAAACCGGTGGGTCCGATTTCGGAGAAACTTCCACCAAATCCAATTCAAAATTGGCAGCGGCACGAAGCGCCTCCACCACTGGTAAAATTCCTAACTGCTTTCCTTCAGGGTCAATGACCCTTACTTCCTTCGCTCGAATTTCTCGGTTGATCCGAACATCCCTGACGATAAACATCACCTCCTTTTTTGCTTTTCGCTATGCGCAAAGCGCTTAGCGTCTTTTCTTACAACGATGGATATTCTGCTTCGACCTGGGTGATGAAGTCCGTGATTCGCATTCCTTTCATTGTCTCACCACTTCGGCGACGTGGTGAGATGGTCCCTTCCCTTTCTTCCCTATCCCCAATGACCAACATATAGGGGATCTTCTGAATCTGGGCCTCCCGGATCTTGAACCCCAACTTCTCATTACGGAAATCTCTTTCAACCCTTATCCCCTTTTGAATCAACTGCTGGTAGACTCCCTCCGCATAAGGAATATGCCGCTCTGTCACCGTCAAAAGGATGGCTTGGACAGGGGCAAGCCAAACAGGAAAAGCCCCGGCATAATGTTCAATCAACACCCCGATAAACCTCTCCATGGCTCCGAGGATCACACGGTGAAGCATCACCGGTCTATGCCGCTCTCCATCGCTCCCTACATAGGTGAGATCGAATCGCTCGGGCATGGCAAAATCTGCCTGGATCGTTGCACACTGCCAGCTCCTTTTGAGTGCATCTTTCAACTTCACATCGATTTTCGGACCGTAAAAGGCTCCCTCTCCCTCATTGATTTCAAAAGAGAGGTTCTTTGCTTTGAGCGCTTGAAGCAGGGCATTTGTCGCCCTTTCCCAATCCTCATCTGCTCCGATGGACTTCTCCGGTCGCGTACTCAGTTCCATCTCATATTCGAAACCAAAGATCTTCATCACATCATCGACGAAGTCAATGATCGCACAAATTTCATCATTCAATTGATCAGGTCGGCAGAGGATATGAGCATCATCTTGGGTGAAGCCCCTGACCCGCAGCAAACCATGCAACTCTCCAGATTTCTCGTGCCGGTGGACGGTTCCCAGTTCGAAGTATCGAAGGGGAAGGTCTCGATAGCTTCGAATCTGTGATTTGTAAATCAGCATGTGGGCAAGACAGTTCATCGGCTTAATCCCGTATTCCGCATCCTCCACTTTTGTAAAATACATCTTGTCCCGATAATTTTCGAAGTGCCCAGACTGCTTCCAGAGATCCAATCGGAGAAGTTGAGGGCCGATGACAATCTGATAACCCCGTTTCAGGTGTTCCTTTCTTTCAAAATCCTCTAAGATCGTTCGGAGCATGGCACCTTTGGGATGGTAGATCACCAGGCCTGGACCGGCCTCTTCATGGATACTGAAGAGATCGAGTTCCCTGCCTAACTTCCGGTGATCCCGTTTTCGAGCTTCCTCGAGCATGTGAAGATACTCTTCCAATGCCTCTGGTTCTGGAAATGCTATGCCGTAAATCCGCTGGAGGACCTGTTTTCGGGCATCCCCTCTCCAATAGGTTCCGGAAACGTTTAAAAGCTTAAACGCTTTGATCCTTCCTGTTGAAGGAAGATGGGGGCCTTCACATAGATCTAAGAAAGTCCCTTGACGATAAAGGGAAACATGATCCGGAAGCTCTTCTAAATGCTCAACTTTATAGGTCTCACCCATCTCGCGAAATGTTTTGATGGCCTCCTCTTTTGAAACTTCCCTTCGAATGAACGGAAGATCTTGTTGGATGATCTCGGATGCCTTCTTTTCGATCTTTTCGAGATCTTGCGGTGTGAACGCTCGATCATAATCGAAATCGTAGTAGAACCCCGACTCTGTTGAAGGGCCAAATGTAAGTTTCACCGTAGGATAAAGTTCCTTCACGGCCTGAGCCATGACATGGGCTGCAGAATGGCGTAATATCTCTATCCCCTTTCTCGAATGAATGGAGATGAATGAGATAGAAGTGGCTTGTTCTACTGTTTGAGAGAGGTCAATCAGCGCACCATTGACTTGTGCTGCCACAGCCTCTTCATCGGCTAACTCCTGAAGTTTCTTTCCTTTCGGAATCGACCTTTTCTCCCCATCGGGTAATGTAATGGTAATCTGTTCTTCCATTTTCGGCCACATTGAAGCGGAAAAGGCATCATCCATACCTTGTCTGAATGATGCCTCTCCGGTTTGATTTGATCAAAATGTCTGTTTTTTCAATAAATTATGTTTCACTTTTTAATAAATTGGTTTTAATGGTAGGCACGTGGGGATTTGAACCCCAGACTTCTACCGCGTCAAGGTAGCGCTCTCCCCCTGAGCTACGTGCCTTCATCCTCCTTACTTGAAATCCAAGCATGTTTCCAAAAATTGCTGTATCTATAACTGGTTTTTTAAATATTGTCAAGAAAATTCTTAAGTTACAACTCTATGCCCTGAATACTAATCCTCCTTTCTTACCATCCATATCCACTGTAATGGTATCCCCTTCTTTAAATTTCCCTTCCAATATCTTCATTGCCAATTGATCCTGAATCTCTTTTTGAATCACTCGCTTCAAAGGACGAGCTCCGTAAGCAGGATCAAACCCTTCTTTTGCCAACCATTCCTTTGCTTTTTCGGTCATTTTGAGCTGTAATCTTCTTTCTAATAACCGCTGCTGAAGCTTCTTCATTTGGATCTCAACGATCGCCTTGATCTCTTCGATCCCAAGACCGTGGAAAATGATCAACTCATCAATTCGATTCAGAAATTCGGGTTTGAAATGGGCCTTGACCGCATCTATCACCCGACGTCGCATCTCTTCGTAATCTTTTGCCCCTAAATCTACAATCCATTGACTTCCAATATTGGAGGTCATTATAACAACCGTATTTTTAAAGTCCACGGTTCTTCCGTGGCCATCGGTCAGTCTTCCATCGTCTAAAATCTGAAGAAGGATATTGAATACTTCTGAGTGGGCCTTCTCAATCTCATCCATCAGGACGATGGAATAAGGTCTCCTTCTCACTGCCTCTGTGAGAAATCCACCCTCCTCATAGCCCACATAACCTGGCGGTGCTCCTATCAAGCGTGCAACAGAATGTTTCTCCATAAATTCTGACATATCAATTCTCACCATCGCCTGTTCATCATCGAAAAGAAATTCGGCCAAAGCGCGTGCCAATTCTGTCTTTCCCACACCCGTAGGCCCCATAAAGATAAAGGAGCCTATGGGCCGATTGGGATCTTGTAACCCTGCTCTCGCTCTTCTCACTGCATTGGAGACGGCGACAATCGCATCACCCTGACCGACCACCCTCTGTCTGAGCCTCTCTTCCATATGGATCAGCTTCTCAACTTCCCCTTCCAACATCTTTGAAACAGGAATGCCTGTCCATTGGGAGACCACCTCTGCAACATCTTCTTCATCGACCTCCTCTTTAAGCATCTTTTCACTCTTCTGGAGTTCGGCGAGCCTCTCCTCCTCTTTCTTCAACTCCTTTTCGAGATGGGACATCTCCCCATATTGCAATTCGGCCAACCTCGTGTAGTTGATCTCTCGTTCTGCTTCTTTCATCTCCTGTCTCGTTTTCTCAATCCGCTCTTTGATCTCGCGAATCTTGGAGATCGATTTCTTCTCATTCTCCCATTTGAGCATCTTCTCTTTTACCTCTCCCTTTAAGTCAGCCAATTCCTTTTCGATCTTTTGCAACCGGTCGATGGAAGCCTTATCCTTCTCCTTTTTTAAGGCCTGACGCTCAATCTCCAATTGCATCACCTTCCGCTGTACCTCATCGATCTCCATCGGGACGCTATCGATCTCGATCCTCAATCTCGAGGCAGCCTCATCGATCAGATCAACCGCCTTATCCGGAAGGAAACGATCCGAGATGTATCGGTGTGAAAGCATAGCAGCTGCGATGATCGCCGAATCTTTAATCTTGACACCGTGATGAACCTCATACCTTTCTTTCAGCCCTCTCAAAATGGCAATGGTATCCTCTACGGAGGGCTGGCTGACATAGATGGGTTGAAATCGGCGCTCCAGGGCAGCATCCTTCTCCACATATTTTCGATATTCGTTAAGTGTTGTGGCGCCGACGCATCGTAATTCTCCCCTGGCCAAGGCCGGCTTCAACATATTGGAGGCATCGATCGCACCCTCTGCTGCTCCTGCACCCACCAAGGTATGGAGTTCATCGATAAACAGAATGATATTCCCCGCTGCTGCTGTAATCTCTTTCAAAACGGCCTTCAATCTCTCTTCAAACTCTCCGCGGAATTTGGCACCGGCAATCAGGGCGCCCAGGTCGAGGGCTACTAACTTCTTATTTTTCAATGTCTCAGGGACATCCCCTTTGACGATCCTCTGTGCCAGACCCTCCACAATCGCTGTCTTTCCAACCCCGGGTTCCCCGATCAATACAGGATTGTTCTTTGTCCTCCGGGAGAGAACCTGGATGACCCTTCGAATTTCATCGTCCCTCCCAATGACAGGGTCGAGTTTTCCTTTTCTCGCTTCTTCCGTAAGATCCCTACTATAACGTTTTAAAGCCTGGTATTTCTCCTCTGGATTCTGATCGGTCACTCGATGGAGTCCCCGAATCTCTTGTAAAACCCTGAAAATCTCTTCCTTCGTCACCCCGCTTCTTCGAAGGATCTGGTAGGAAGCACCCTGTTTCTCATCGGAGATGGCGATGAGGAGATGTTCTGTAGATAGGTACTCATCCGTCAACCTCTCAGCCTCTTTCCAGGCTATGTTGAAAATTTCATTGAGTCGACTCGAAAGGTAAACCTGTCCAACCCCTCTACCTGTCACCTGGGGAATCCGCCTCAGTTCCTCATCTAATTGGGATGCGATCAGATCTGGATTCGCCCCCAATTTCTGGAGGATCGGAATGACAATTCCTTCCTTTTGCGTAAGAAGGGCTAACAGAAGATGTTCGACATCGATCTGCTGATGGCTTTTTCGTTCGGCAATTGCCTTAGCTTCTTGCAACGCCTCTTGAGCTTTTAGTGTAAATTTCTCTATTTGCATTTTAGTTTCACCCCTCACTGAAATTTACCCTTAAAATAATCATCCTCCTTGGATTTTTCAAACGGATTATGTAGAACCCAAATTGAGCGATTTTTTTCTAAAATTTTGAGAAAAACTTACTTACAGGGCGATAGAAATTCGTTATAATTGATTGGCCCAAAACAAAAAACTATCACCCTGTAAGTGAGGAGAT
>Ga0187886_1003653_pt1 | contig 11412 bp, 16 predicted proteins | sample June2016WEW_20_1_FD_133001 | JGI IMG/M metagenome (GOLD analysis project Ga0187886, IMG submission 133001) | Peatland microbial communities from SPRUCE experiment site at the Marcell Experimental Forest, Minnesota, USA - June2016WEW_20_150 | ecosystem: Environmental > Terrestrial > Soil >...
GATTGCCACGCCCCGACAGGTCGGGGCTCGCAATGACAGACACGTTATTTTATCCAACATTACAAACATACGAAGTGTCACTCGTCTATCTGAACTAAATCAGTCAATCATGGTGCCGAGGGGGAGATTTGAACTCCCACGGGCTTGCGCCCACCACCCCCTCAAGATGGCGTGTCTGCCTATTCCACCACCTCGGCTCAATACTCCTGAAAAACCTCGTTTTCCAAGGGATACCAAATTTAGCTTTTCTGGCAGGGGCGGCAGGACTCGAACCCGCGACCTGCGGTTTTGGAGACCGCTGCTCTAGCCAAACTGAGCTACGCCCCTTAAATCAGCGTAATTATATCAAAAATACCCCTGGGGCGACTCGAACGCCCGACACGCGGTTTAGGAAACCGCTGCTCTATCCATCTGAGCTACAGGGGCACAAGCTAATTTTAAGGCATTACTAGACATAATCGGGGGGATTGACGTTAAATTGCCGTTATTTTATTTTTCACTGGCACTTTTCCCAGGCGGCAACACTTCATCCAGTAATGCCATAGCTTCCGATTGCATCCCTTCAATTATATGTGAGTAAGTATCCATTGTAAAGGCTACGCTAGAATGTCCTAGAGCTTCAGAGATAACCTTTGGCTTGGCCCCGCGTAGTAACATGAGGCTGGCGAAGGTATGACGTAAATCATGGAAGCGGACATTCTTTAGCCCAGCTCTTTTTGCCAGCCTGGCGAAGTTGTGACTCAACACACCCGGATCAATGGGCTCACCTTCTGCATTAGAAAATACCAGATCATCGAGTTTAGGCAATCTTCCTAAATGTAAGAATAGGGATTCCCTCTCCCCTTTGTATTCTGTCAGGTAGTTAGCCAGTTTAGACATCATATTAACATTGCGCCGACTGTGCTCTGTCTTGGGTTCTTTGAACTCAATCACCCCATGCCTTTTATAGAGTGTTTGACAAACCGATATCGATTTTGATTCAAGGTCAACGTCTCGCCATCTTAAGCCTAGTAATTCAGCCTGTCTGAGACCACTACTGACCGCGGTATAAATTACTGGGTAGTATTGATTGTCCTCAGCCATTTTTAGAAGGACTTCGGCTTCAGCTGGGGTTAGGGTCCGCATTCTCCGTTTTATTTGCTTTAGCGAACCTTTGATATCTACCAACTCACAAGGGTTGCGGGCCAAAATCCCAAGACGGCAAGCATATTTCAAAGCTTGGGACAATACCCGGTGTTGGTGGTGAACTGTCCTGGGCGATAGTGTTTCTCTGGCTTTACTGTAATAGCGTTCTATCATCTGATGGTCAAGATGTTTCAACTGGACAAGGCCCAGGTTTGGTATCAAGTGGTGCTCTATAATTGACTGGTAGCCATCTTGTGTTCTCGGTGAGCAATTGGTTTTGACATACCCACTAAGCCAGTTGCGAAGATGCTCCGCCACTGTGATACGTCCGCGAGGGGGACAGACACCTTTATCAAGACTGGATAATAGCTCGGTCAACCGTCTCTGCGCATCACCCTTGCGGCCTCGTATTGTTTCAAAGTGACGCTTTCGTTTGCCGTCTGGTCCTGCGCCGGTATAGATTTGAATTTGCCAGCCGTTTTTGCCTCTTTGCCTTATTGATCCTCTCATTTTGACCTGCCTCTCTTTTGTTTCTTTTTCTTTATCCCCTCTCTTACCTGGTCAACACCGTCCTTAATTCCCCTCTCTGTATCTTCCCGTGTCTCTGCTAGTAGCCATAGAAATGACTCAAAACCAGATATCGCCACTGGTAGACCCATCAGTGCCCTATCAAGCTCTGTAGAATTGAAAGGACGGCTTATAAGTTCAAATATAAGCTCAGTGCGGGCATGACGGGATGCTATAAAGGATAACCTCTTTGTATCCTGTTCAAACATTGATAACCGGGCTGTCCATTTTGCCTCACGGATGGTAAAGGTATCACCCCTCGAAATTCTGGACTTCCACACTTTGAACAATACCTCGAGTGCTTCTGGGGTAGGAGGCTCAATTTTTAACTCAGGATACTTATTAATCTCTGCCGTACTCCAAGGTTCATCTTCAGGGCTAGGATTAGCCATGTTCCTCCTAACTTCAGCTAAACTCTTTTGAACGGTGCTTAAGCTAGGCCACCCTTTAGGTAGCTTACGATTATTTTTACGAATAGTCCCTTCCACTATGTTACGTATCCCTGGTGCTTTCCACTTGGGATGTTTCATATAGATGGATGTTATTAGGGCTTCGACTTCTGGTGTTACAATTGGGCCTTTTGCCATTTTCCCTTCCTTCCTGCATATCTACTTATTATAGCTAATTTTCTTACTTGTCTATGTCATATGCTAAATTCTAGCTTACCCATATCCATACTAGCTTTGCAATAACTTGACGCTAGATTGTCCCACTTTTATACTTATTATAGAAATAATCTGTTTCATTGTCAAATTTCACTGCCAAGGGAGGCTATTGGAACCAGAGCGAATAGTCTATGACAGGAGACACCTACCGGATTATAAACCAGGGCAGCCTGGATGGTAAGGTAGAAAGACCTTAAGGAACACAATGGAGGGCAAATGGTAAAAACGAATTGTCTAAGGAAAATGCGGAAACTTCAGAAGATGGCCTTGCTGGAGCTTTCAACGAAAAGTGGGATTTCTACGCCTACCCTCGTGGCGATTGAACTCTATCAGCATTATCCTACACCTAACATCCGCAGCCGACTTGTAACTACCTTAGGCATCTCTGAGAACGTGATCTGGCCTGTCTTAGGAAATAATGATGATAATGGGAAATGACGAACGGCTGACCTACGATGTTAAAACGGCGGCCAAATTATTGGGCCTATCAAAGAATAGTGCATATCAGGCGTGTCTCACCGGGGAGATACCACACCTGAAAATCGGCAAGCGAATCCTAATTCCTAGGGCACGATTGGAGCAGATGCTTAACGAGGCCGGGAAGGCAAAGGACCAAGATGGCTAATCCCCAGCTTGAAAACGGGCATACCCGGATAGCGAATGAACTAATGGAGCAGTTGATGAAGCTCTACTTGGCGCCTAATCAGTGGCAGGTGCTTGTCTGTATTATCCGCAAGACCTATGGCTTCCATAAGAAGATTGACTATATTACAAACACTCAAATATGCGAGGGAACGGGATTAGTCAAATCTACTGTCTCCCGGGCCGTGACCGTATTGACACAAAGAAACATCATCACCCGGAATGGTAAACATATTGGGTTACAAAAGGACTGGGAACAGTGGCAAAAGTTAGCGGAACGGGCAACAAAAGTTAGCGAAGCTGCTAACTGTGTTGATGGTGAAAAGTTAGCAATCCCGCAACCAGAGTTAGCAGTTACGCAACCAGAGTTAGCAGATAGGGCAACAAAAGTTAGCAGTTCACTCGACACACAAAAGGAAGATACTATTCAAAAGAAACTATCCAAAAGAAAATACGGAGAATTTCAAAATGTTCTTTTAACTGATGAGGGATACCAGAAGCTCAAGGATAGGCTCAACACTAAAGCTGATGAGTTTATTGAAAAGCTATCTGCCTACATGAAATCTACTGGCAAATGCTACAAAGACCATTACGCAACAATCCTAAACTGGTCCCGAAGAGAAAAGGAGGGCAAAGGTGCAACGATTAGAAATTCCAGAGAGCTACCGAAAACCTATACAGAATCGCCAGACTATGCCGATCTCTGAGGACGAACTTAAAACATTTGAAATAGAGTGGGAAAGGGCACCGTATAAGCCATTATTTAGTTGTCCTCAATGTAACGGTGGCGGCTTTCTTCACCCGCGGAAGCCTGACGGCTCAGTGGATTACACAGAGGTGATCCCCTGTAACCAGCCTGGCTGTTATGCGGACAGCTTCGGGGCTTATGAAAGAGGGGAGATTATTCAACAGAGTGGGGTCATAGGCTTGCAGCAGACCTTTGAGACATTCAATGCCAAGGTCCCGGGCGTGCAGAAAGCCTATAACGCAGCAAGGAAGATCGCAGATGGTGAGGGTGATTTCATTTGGTTGATTATCTATGGAGGCGTGGGCAATGGCAAGACTCACCTTTTGAACGCCATCGCTAACCGGGCGATGGAACGCGGTTGCCAAGTCAAGTCAATTATGATGGCTGAATTACTTTCAGAGCTTCGTATGTCCATCGAAACCAATCAAGTTGACTTCAAAATGAAGCAGCTTAAGGAAGTGCCTTATCTCTTAATTGACGAGCTCGGGCTGGAATATGGCACAGACTGGGAGAGGGAAAAGATAGAGGAGTTACTAGCGTCCCGGTGGGCCAGAGGACGATTTACTATCGTGGCGACTAATAGGGATATAGGGGAACTACCGGAGAGAATTAAGAGCCGATTTAAGGATCAGCATTTGTCTCGCTGGACTAAGAATGAGGCAGAAGACTTCAGATTAAGGAGGGAGAGATAAAAGAAAGCAGGCAAAGTGTCCATTTTCTGAAAAATAACGGCAATCGTAACGCCAAGTTAGCTTTAAACTATGGCCTGACTACGAATGAAAGCACAGGTTTACTAGTTCTATGACTGGTAAAAAATACAATAGTTGGAGGTAAAAAGTATGAGTGAAAAAAGTAATATCCCTACTAAAATCCCAATCGACCTGGACGGGCGCCGCCGGTACTTCCACTTGGGTTTGCTGGCGATAGCTCTTTGGGAACTCAACACCGGTAAGCCCTTGTTTTCTAAAAAAGGCTGGGACCACTTCTCTAAGAAAGATATGTTTCTGATGATATGGGCCTGTCTCCGAGAAGATGACCCTAAGCTAAAGCCCCAGGATGTAGTTCAAATGTTTAAGGATAACAAAATTCCCTCGGGGGCAGTGCTTCAGGACTTTATCCAGCAATTAAGTGCTGCCTGGGGAGCTATATTAGATAGTTTTGCGGGAGGTGAAAAATGATTTCCGTAGGTGACTGTATACTGAAGCTAGGTTTAGACAAGACCGATTTTGACGAGTCCATGAAGCAAATCCAAACAGCGTTCGGTAACCTTGGCAAAACGATGCTCATTGCTGGTACCGCCATAGTAGGGGGGCTTGTTGGTTCAACTGTAGCCGCTGCTCAACTCGGAACTGAAATAGAGCAGATGTCCATTCGGACAGGTATTAGCACTGTCGCATTGTCCGAGCTCCGCTATATGGCCCAACTGTCAGGGACATCCTTTGAAGGGTTGGAAATGGGTATCAAGCGAATGCAGGTGACTCTCGTGGAAGCTTCTAATGGCTCAAAGACAGCAACGGATACACTTAAGAGAATGGGCTTATCTATTACAGATTTAATGGCCTTATCCCCAGGGGATCAATTTTATGCAATAGCTGGGGCAATCGCCAGCATTCCAGACCCAACAGTTCGAGCAGCTACCGCGGTCGAAGTCTTTGGAAGGTCAGGCACGGATTTGCTTCCTATAATGAAGGATGGGGCTAAGGGAATGGAAGATATGAAGAATCAAGCCCATGAATACGGGGAAATCATTGATACCGAGGCAGCTACGAAATCAGTGGGCTTTACGACAGCCCTGACTAACCTGAAGGAAAGTCTTGGCAATGTAAAGGATGCTATAGGGAAAGACTTAATGCCGATGTTAACTGACCTTCTGAATAATAAGATAATCCCGTTAGTCAAGGCTTGTGGCGACTGGATTCAAAAACATAAAGACCTCTTAGAAGCTTTGCTGAAAATAGGTGGAGTTCTTATGGTTGGAGGTATCATATTGGTTGGACTTTCTAATCTTGCGCAGGCCATCATAGCCATAGACGCTGCCTTGATTATCCTACAAGGCATAGCTGGTCCCGCGGGCTGGGTCAAACTAGCCGTAGGAATAGGAATAGCAGTGGCTGCAATAGTAGGCCTTTCTAAGTTAATGAACTCCGTGACTGGTAACTTTGAAGCGCCTACAGTCAATGTCTCGATGCCTGCGATTCCAGAGATACCTTCAGCTCAATTCGGTGGTATTGTACCCGGACCTATAGGCCAGCCAGTACCTATCATAGCTCACGGAGGAGAGCCGTTTTTGGGAGTTCAGAATATAGGGAGACCAATGGGAAATAATATTACTATCAATCTTGGCGTTCTCCCTGGAGATGATGCGACTGCCAGGAAAGTGGTTCGTGCTATCAGAGGTGCCTTCGGAGAGGATAAGCGACGCAATTCCTTCGCTCAGCTTAATAAGGGATATTATTACGGGAGCAGTGGCAGATGAAATTTGAGGTGACAATTTACAGGAGGTAAAAATGAGGTTAAAAGTATTTAAACTAAAGGACGGCAAACTGATATATGCGGGTATCCGGGAAGTCCGAGAGGGTGACGCTATTCTGGACGGTGACACTTCCATGTCCGAGGTTAACCTTAAAGAATCCAGAGACATAAACGCTGAGATTCTTAAAAACCTGAGCGGTCAGGAAAAAGATGACCTGAAACAGGGTTTACGTAATTTAGGAATGAGGGATCCAGAGGCTTTCGAGGCTTTAAAAAAGAGCTTCGAGACATTAGGGCTTTCACCCAAGGCTGCCGAAATAGCAGCAAGGGGACGATAGAACATGGTCCCTGGTGGTAGTTTGGTAACAAGGGCGTGGTCATCTTCTAGTTCCTGCGCCCTAACCTCCTTGACTGCCACTAGGGGCCGCCAAAATAAAATTTAAGAGGTGAAAATGGCAACAATAACAGAGCTACAAAAAAAGGTAGTCAAAGCACTAGAGACGGGACAAGACCCGGCACCTATCCTGAAGGAATTGGCCGAGTTAAGGACTTCGATTGCTATGGAAGCTGAAAAGGCGGAGCTTCAAAAGATAGTAGATAAACGAAAGGCATTACAAGACAGGGCAGAGGAAGTTAAGGCTAAAATCCAAAAACAGAATGAGGCTATAGACACCCTTTTGAAGGCGCGGGACAGCATAGTCGAGGCATTATTGCCTATAGTGAACAAAGCCAAGGAGCTACCAAACTTACATGATAAGTGCTTTGAGGAGTTCCATGATGGCGTACAGGCTGGATATATCACCCATGCAGCGGGGGGATTCCTGCCAGCTGATTTAACAATCCCTATGCTTCAATTAGGGAACGGTGAAAGAGATATCCATGCTGTCTCTAAGGAAGCTGTTATGTATCTTTATAATGCCTATGGGCTACTGGCAAATCTCCAGAAGATAGAAACCAAGCCACAGCAGCCTTCAATAGATCCCGAGCTTGATTTTGGCGATGACCATTCCGAGATAACCGAGGCTAATTGCCTGGTATGCACTCATAAAGATGTAGAGGCTATTAACAAGGGCTTAAAAGAAGGCAGGCCCCTGCGAGACTTGGAGGCCGCGTTTAATGTCTCCCGAAGTACACTTTCCAGGCATAAAAATCATTGCCTTGATTTATCCGCTATAAGAATAACGGAGCCAATTAGTGCCTAAATCTTGTCCCGTGTGCGTGCATCCTGAGAGACAGGAAATTGAAAAGACTCTCCTGGGAAGTGCAAAGTTGCCTGATATTGCACAACGCTTTGCATTATCGAGGTGGAGTCTTTATCGCCATAAGCAAAGACATTTACCAGGGCAGTTAAAGAAGGCTCAGGATATCAAGGAGAAGGCACAAGCTGATTCTCTCCTGAGACAAATACTATATCTTCAGTCCAGAGCACTAACTATTCTAAAAAAGGCTGAGCAAACAGGGGAACTAAAGACAGCGCTGATAGCTATACGAGAGGCCAGAGGGAACCTAGAATTGCTGGCAAAGTTACAAGGGGACTTGGCCCAAGAAGGGACTGTCAATATAGTTCTATCGCCAGCATGGGTATCATTGCGAACTATCATATTGCAAACACTAGAACCTTACCCTGAAGCTAGGCTGAAAATAGGTCAGGCATTAGGTGAGGTTGACCATGCTGGCAGTTGATTTGAGATATGCCCTTGATCCCGCCTGTTTCGCCAGGGAAGCATTAAACTTCAATCCTGATTCATGGCAAGAGCGGGCATTACGCTGGAGTGGAAGGCGCTTACTGCTTAATTGCTGCCGGCAGAGCGGCAAGTCCACAACGGCAGCTATTCTAGGGCTACACCGGGCTTTATTCTACCCTGGCAGCTTGGTATTGCTGATATCCCCTTCCCTGAGGCAATCAAGTGAGCTATTTCGCAAGGTGAGTGACCATCTTGATAGATTAGCCTTACCACCGCGCAAGATTGAAGATAACAAACTGTCAGCCACCTTTGCCAATAGTAGCCGCATTGTATCCTTACCCTCTACTGAGACTACTATCAGAGGCTTTAGTGGAGCTTCATTGATTATAGAAGATGAAGCAGCCAGGGTACCCGATGAACTGTATATTGCGGTTCGTCCTATGATGGCAGTAAGCGGAGGACGGCTGATCCTCTTATCAACGCCATTCGGCAAACGAGGTCACTTCTTTAAGGAATATTCAGAGGGAGGCCATGACTGGGAGCGAATACGAATACCCGCTACTGAGTGCCCCCGGATAACAGAGGGATTCCTACAAGAGGAAAGGGCAAGCCTGGGTGACTGGTGGTATAAACAGGAATATATGTGTGAATTTGTGGAGACAGTTGACCAAGTATTTCCTTATGACCAAGTGATGAATACCCTATCAGATGATATTAAACCGCTGTTTGGAGGCTAAAATGACCTTATTTATGGGTTTAGACTTGGGACAGGCTCAAGACTACACAGCATTATCAGTTGTGGAAGCTCAGCCTACAAAAAAGAAATACTGGGGAAATGGCTACGAACCAATACGTGAAATAGAAGGCTTGCCAGTATCCTTTAATGTTCGTCATCTGCAAAGGTACACATTGGGGACAAGTTATCCTATCATAATTGAAGATGTAGTTAGTAAGATTAAACAGTTTGAAGGAACTGTGCTGGCAATAGATCATACCGGGGTAGGACGGCCTGTTTTTGACCTCTTTGAGAGAGCGGGCTTACATCCTCTTGGTATTACCATAACCGGCAGCGATATGGCTCATGGCGAAGGTAGACAGTGGCGAGTGCCCAAGCGTGACCTGGTGGGAGTTCTACAGGTGGCAGTTCAAGGCAATCGGCTAAAGGTAGCAAAGGAATTACCAGATGCCACTACCTTAGTAAATGAGTTGCTAAACTTCCGCGTAAAGATAAACCTCAAAACGGCCCATGATAGTTATGAGGCATGGCGCGAGGGTGTACATGATGACTTGGTATTGAGTGTTGCCCTGGCTTGTTGGGCAGCCACACAATTTTATACTTCCTGGGAACAGTCTGCCGGTCTCTCTATTATTCAGCAAAAGCTAGATAATGAATTTGAGGGAATAATGCGAGGTGTGGAATTGTGACCCTATTAAATCTGGTGCCATGGCCAATGTGGTAAAAGGGGAAACAGGGGCAACCTTGAGCCTCTCAGAGCCCTCTCCATAGAAAAGGGGCACCAGAGATATTATCCTCCAGCACCCCCTCTAGTGCCCAGGCTGCCAGTAACCCTAACTAGCTGCCGCTAGAATTAAGGTCATGGTTTAATCCGGCTAAATAGCCATGATAAAAGTCATAGCCGCTAGTATTCCAGTCTCCCATGTCGACATCGAATTCCCTCTTTTTGAGCATAGATAGCAGATAGGATTTTGTAGCCTCCCTAGCTTCAGCCTTCTGCTCGGAGCTTTCAGGTCTTAGGTCATCATCTGCACCTATCCCCATGTCCTCAAAGAGTGGGTCAATAAGCGCGGGAGTAGCCGGGTCCTCTGCGTTCCAAACTAATTTAGTTACCATTTGATTCATCCTCCTTTTCTATTATATTTCGCTCTTGCTTTTCATTCCCCTACAAGCTACAATAAAAGTAGCTGAGGGATTCGTGATGGTTTTCCTTGGCTAGTATCCTTGTGGTTCGCCCCAGGGATACTTTTTATTTATCATAAGCATCACCCCCTTTTCTTAGTGTAAGACAGTTCAAGGACTACCCAGGTATGATCCAACTTCTTGCCCTTGATTCGACCTTCAGCTAATAGCTTCCTTACCCGTTGCTCGGATATGCCGAGAGACTTGGCTGCTTGCTTAACGCTCCACATCTCCATATAGTTATTGTAGCGAGCACGCAACAGTTTGTCAAGGGGCTATTTAGCTATAAATTAAATACAAATTCTATAAACCTTGCCAGCCCCAACAAACTTAAGGCAGGCTATCCGGCAGGGAGACCGTCAGCGATAAGGATACAGTTGTAGGAGCTGGTACAGTGGCACATTTACACCTTGTGCCATATATATGCTCACACGTCCCCAATAGTGGTTAGCCAATTCGTCAACAAAGATCCACACCGTGTACTTGGTTTTCGTTTGTGTATTCTGTACCGTTCCTTCTACAAGCCAGCGAGATTCACCTGCTTCAAGACCAGTCAATGTATCAGGCCCAGTAACCACTTTTGTAGAGCTTAAGCCTACTCCAACATACTCATTGCCTGTAACATCGTTAAGAAAGTGTATAGCTTCAACCTCAGCCATTGGGCCAGAAACACAGACAACAACCAGAGCTATGACTATGATGGCTATAACAATGGCAATTATTACTCCTGCTTTCTTTTTCCTTGTCTTTTGTTGAGGCTCCTGAATATGCTTCTGTCTCTCATCAGGGGTAAATCCTATCTCAAGCCTCTGGCTACAATCAGGGCAAAGCCAAACGCCCTCATCCACTTCTTTTTTCCCGCAATTAGTACAAAGTGGCATAACTTCACTTCTTGTCCTTTTAATACATCATATGAGAATTGAGAGGAACAGTCAATACGCCTCAAAAATGCATTGAGTTGTGGCGATACAATGCCCTGCCCTTTGTTTTTGCCGTTAGTTTCAAATCAAAACTCAAAAATTGGCGTTATTTTGGCGTTAGATTGCTTGGTATTGGCTGGGACATAAAAGGACTTGATGAGCAAAACAAGGTTTTGGCAATTAATACAAGTGTTCTATTTTGTATGTAAAGGGATTCTTTGGGACATGTGGCTTAGAATTAGGAAACCGCTGCTCTATCCATCTGAGCTACAGGGGCACGCTACTACCACAACCCTCGTGTTTACCGAGTTTCATGGTGGAGATAGGGGGATTCGAACCCCCGACCCCTGCGATGCGAACGCAGTGCTCTCCCAACTGAGCTATATCCCCAAATTCAATTTTAGCAACACTCCAAGTTGTGGTCAATCCGGCTGCTCCTGATCTAGTTCAGATATATGGGTGACACTTTAGATGTTTGTAACATCGGGTAATAACCTTCCGTGTCATTGCGAGCCCTGACTTGTCGGGACGTGGCAATCATATTGCACCTCACCGGGATTGCGTAGCCTGTTCCGAAGCGCAAGCGAGGAATCCCGCTTCTCGCAATGACAAAAAAAGGAGTGCCACTAAGGTGCTGAATGAAGGCTGCTCCTTGCCTCTGTCTAATAAC
>Ga0187886_1003654_pt1 | contig 11411 bp, 11 predicted proteins | sample June2016WEW_20_1_FD_133001 | JGI IMG/M metagenome (GOLD analysis project Ga0187886, IMG submission 133001) | Peatland microbial communities from SPRUCE experiment site at the Marcell Experimental Forest, Minnesota, USA - June2016WEW_20_150 | ecosystem: Environmental > Terrestrial > Soil >...
CTATGGGTGCCAAATATATCTTTGTGACCGGAGGTGTAGTCAGTTCGCTCGGCAAGGGCCTGGCGTCCGCGTCCATAGGTTGTTTGCTGGAGGCGCGGGGCCTCAAAGTCACCTTCTTGAAATTCGACCCCTACCTGAATGTCGATCCCGGCACCATGAGCCCCTTCCAGCACGGGGAAGTCTATGTGACCGACGACGGCGCCGAGACCGACCTCGACTTGGGCCATTACGAGCGCTTCAGCCATGCCCGCATGCTGCGCGACAACAACTGCACCGCGGGCCGCATCTACGAGACCATCATCACCAAGGAGCGCCGCGGCGACTATCTGGGGAAAACCGTGCAGGTGATCCCGCACGTCACCAATGAAATCAAGGGGGCGATTCGGAAGGTCTCGAGCGACGTGGACGTGGTGATCGTCGAGGTCGGGGGCACGGTCGGCGACATCGAATCGCTGCCCTTCCTCGAGGCCATCCGCCAGATGCGCCAGGACCAGGGCCGGGACAACGTCCTCTTTGTGCACTTGACCCTGGTCCCGTTCATCGGCACTTCCGGGGAGCTGAAGACCAAACCGACGCAGCACTCGGTGAAGGAACTGCGGGAGATCGGTATCCAGCCCGATATTCTCCTCTGCCGTACCGACCGCTTCCTCTCGCCCGCCATCAAGGCGAAGATTGCCCTGTTCTGCAGCGTGCCCGAGGAGGCGGTAATCACCGCCAAGGACGTGGACAACATCTATGAGGTGCCCCTGGTGCTGGGCAGCGAGGGGCTGGACACGCAAATCCTTCGCCACCTGAAACTCGAGACCCCGGAGCGCAACATGCAAGCTTGGGCGGACCTGGTGGAGCGGGTGCGCCATCCTCTCGACGAAGTGACCATCGGCATGGTGGGGAAGTATGTGGAGCTTACGGATTCCTACAAGAGTTTGAACGAGGCGCTGGGGCATGGCGGGATCGCCCACAGCCTCAAGGTGCATCTGCTTTGGGTTGAGGCTGAAGGACTCGAAGGCGAGCGCTGGGAAGACCAATTGCGCGACTTGGATGCCATTCTCGTGCCCGGTGGCTTTGGCAAGCGCGGCATCCCGGGGATGATCCGCGCCATCGAATATGCCCGCACGCGCCGGGTGCCGTTCTTCGGCATTTGCCTGGGAATGCAGTGCGCCGTCATCGAGTACGCGCGGAATATGTGCGGGCTGGCGGATGCCAACAGTTCAGAGTTCAATCCTTCCACGCCCCATCGCGTCATCTACAAACTCCGCGAACTGCGCGGCGTGGACGAACTGGGCGGAACGATGCGGCTGGGCGCGTGGACGGCCCGCCTCAAGGCGGGCTCCTTCGCCCACCAAGCCTACGGCGCGCTCGAAATCTCCGAGCGGCATCGGCACCGGTACGAGTTCAATCGCGAGTATGAAGAGATCCTGGTTGCCCACGGGCTCGACATCACGGGCGTGACGCCGGATGGGACGTACGTGGAAGTGGTAGAAGTCCGCGACCATCCGTGGTTTCTGGGCTGCCAGTTCCATCCGGAGTTCAAGTCGCGGCCTCTGGCCCCGCATCCGTTGTTCAGAGACTTTATTGGCGCCGCCTATCAGTACCGCCAGCAACGCCTGGCGAGCGCGGCGCGAGCGGTACATACCGAGATGCCGGCGCACGCCCCCGAGCGCGTGACGGCGGCTGTCGAGGTGCGCAAGGAGGTCCCGCGCTCGGACGCCTAGCTCGGGCTTGCCCGCTAGGCGGTAGGGCGCCTCATCCCGGCACGCGTTTTCGCCCCTCGTTTCTTGCTCCCATCGAAGCGCGGGGAGCCGGTAATTCAGCCGGGCAGTTTTCCCCGCGACCGCACCACCTGCCGCGGTTCCTGACTGGCAAGTGTTCGACCGATGCCGGAACACGCGGCATCCACTTTGCAGAATCAGAGAGGAGTATTGATGAAGAGACTCGTGGCTTATTTTTTTGCGAGCATCACGGCGCTACTGTTGAGCGGCGTGGCGCTTCGCGCAGAAATCTCTGCGGCTGATCAGCAGGCCTTGCAGTCGCAGTATGTCAACAAAGTCCTTATCTTTCGCAAGAGCTATCGCATCTTGGACAGGCTGGAAGTGAAAGTGGATGGCACGGTGCCGGGGAACCTGCGGCCCGGCCTCTGGTCCATGGACGGGGCTTGCCAGGTGAAGGAGCTGGACTTCCGCAAGGACGCGGTGACTTTCAAGTGCGCCAAGCTCTGGGCTAACGTTCAGGATGATGGCCAGCTCCACTACTTTCCTGCGTCCGCGGCCTTGAAGGGGAAGACGAACTATCCCGAGAAGGTGGAGGTCGTCTTCCGGACCGACCCCGCGGGCGAAACGGTCGCGCAGGTTGCCGAACGGGTGAACAAGATATTTCTGTCGGAACAGGACTCCAAGCTTACGGCCACTCCCGCGCCCATCTCCGCCTACATCCAGAAGCAGGCCATTCTGCCGGATATTGATCCAACCACCGGGGCGGGTTTCGACGGAACACCCCCGAAAGCAATCTCGACTCCCACGCCGGACATGTCGCGCGAAGCCCTGTTGGTGGGACAGGTGGGACGGGAGAGTTTTGTCGTCCTGGTCGATGCCGAGGGGAGAGCGAGCGTCCTGGTTTTCACGCGCCTCTTGCAATACGGGCTGGAAGAGACCACGATTGACGCGGTGAAGCGGTGGAAGTTCGAGCCGGCGATGAAGGATGGGAAGCCGACCCCGATCCGCATTGCCATGGACGTTGATTACAAGCGGCCGCCGGCCGGGCAGTAACCTCGGGATCAGGGTTCGGTCCTGCCGGCCCGAGCCCCAAACTCCCGCTTCTTTGAGGGAAGCGCGCGATGACTCACCTGGTTCGCCTTGGCAAGTTCAGTGTGGGCGCGGGGCAACCGCTCTTCCTGATTGCGGGGCCGTGCGTCATCGAAAGCGAGCGGCACGCGCTGAAGATGGCCGCGCGGCTTTCTGCCGCAACGCGCGAGCTCGGCGTGCCCTTCGTGTTCAAGGTGTCCTACGACAAGGCCAACCGCACGGCGCTCGGTTCCTATCGTGGGCCGGGCTTGGTGCGCGGGCTCGAAATTCTGGGCCGGGTCAAGAAGCAATTTCATATCCCGGTTCTGACCGACGTGCACGACGTTTCGCAGGTCGGCCCCGCCGCGGAGGTCTGCGACATCATCCAGATTCCGGCTTTCCTCTCGCGGCAGACCGATTTGCTGCTTGAGGCGGGCCGTTCCGGCGCCGTAGTGAACATCAAGAAGGGCCAGTTCCTTTCTCCCTGGGATGTCCGCCACGCCGTCGAGAAGGTGGCGAGCACCGGCAACCACCGCATCCTCGTTACAGAGCGGGGCAGCACGTTTGGCTACAACAACCTGGTGGTGGACGTGCGCGGGCTCGCGGTGATGAAGCAGTTCGGCTATCCCGTGGTCCTCGACGTTACCCACTCCCTGCAATTGCCGGGCGGCGAGGGCACGCGCAGCGGCGGGCAGCCGGAGTTCATCGAGCCCCTGGCGCGCGCCGGCGTGGCCGCAGGTGTGGACGGGATCTTCATGGAAGTGCACGACCGCCCCGCTCAGGCGCTTTCCGACGGTCCGAACGCGTTGCTGCTCCGCCGCTTCAAGCCCCTGGCCGCCAGGCTGCGCGACTTGGGGCGATTCGTGCGCCGGCATCCGTAATCGCCGGTGGTCCCGCCCTGCGGGATGCCGTGGCCTTTTTCCGGGCCGCGGCGGCTGAGGGCTTCAGCGGCGCGGAAATCGAGCAGGCTGTGACTTCCGCCCTTTACTCAGCTTTCTCGCAGAAGGCGCCGCTTTCCACAGATTTGATCCTGAAGGAAGTCCAGTCCACCTACCCGCTCTCGGTGACGATGAAAGAAAGAGTCGCGGGCCTGCGCAACTGGGGTCGCCAGCGCGCCGTGCCGGCGAACTGATTGGTGCGCGGGCAGGGAAGAGCCGGCAGAAACACCTCGAATTCACGCGATTTCTGCCCTGTTTTGAACCAGTTTTTGGCCCTCCCAAAGCTGCCATGTCCTTTTGTTTCAGCAACATGGCAGCTTTGGTACCTCGAAAAAACTATCTTTTAATATTGGATTCTACGCCCTTTTATTCGCTTTAATTTCGTCCCTTAAGCCTTGCGAGCACCCGCGCCTGAGACAACCCTTTGTGCATCTCTTCTCCCGGCTTGCCCTGTGGGGCGTGGACTCAACTTAAGAGGCTAGTATATTTCCGCGACTTTGTCAAGCCAAAAATCACGGCACGACGACGAGGGCACGACGGGCCAGACCGCCCGCTGACCATCGCGGCCGCTGCCCGCGGCAAGTCGCAGACTCGGCCCAGAGGCGAATCGGCGCCAGCCTGCGGATGCAGACCCCGCTCGACAGCTAGCTATCTTCGGGTCACCGCCCTCGGCAGAAGCTGCCTGACGCGGGAGATTTGCTCCTTCAGTTTCTTGTCCGCGACGCTGCGTTCCAGATATGAGAGGAGGAATAGCGTCACCCCGGGGTCCCTGTCTTCAGGGACTCCGATGAGCTCTGGGCGGCTGAACGCATCAGACACAAGGCGCAGGACACGTCCTACCGTTTCCCGGTCGGTCAATTGGTCTTCTCGCAGTATCTTGAGTAATGCGACCGAGGCTTTGTCGCCCAGCCTGTAGACGTTCTTGTCCAGGGAAGCCGTGGAGACGCCTGGCGGCAGCCTCAGGCGCGACCTCACGATACTGAGTGAGTAGGGATCCTCCTGACCAACAGCCGTCCCAGCTAAAACCATAAACACAACTGGTGCACAAACGAAACCCACACCCATGTCAGTTAACCTCCTATTTCAGCGAGACTTTTGAATGTCTGAGCCGTTAGTGACGCTGCCGTGGCCCTGTGAAGAAGACGTGATGGCGACGTTATTGGTCCTCACAGAGTACCTGGCCGTTCCCGCCAAGATCGATATCGGTTGTGTGAAGGAGTTGGTGAAGGCAAAGCTTGCACACGTCCCGTATGGAGCGTCAAGAAACTGGCCGCTGCCATCCGTGCACTTGGTCGTACCAGGGTACTGCGAGGGCCCGATGTCTGCCCAATTTGGAAGGAGGTCTCCGTAGTTCTGCCCGTTCAGAACGTAGTTCAAGATCTTCTCCTGCGGCTCCATGTAGGAACTTGTTATCGCTTGTGTACTCTGGTCGAAAACCTGGTACTTGATGGCCACCCTAATCCCATAGTCCTCGCCTGAGGTGCAGCCCCCGGTTGAGCCGGTGGCAATCGTGCTCACCGACACCACACCCAGCGTTGTCGGCACCTGGACGTAGAAGTAGACGCTGTTGCTCGTCCCCTCGGCTGTACTAACCCACACGACGTGGTCCCCGCTGCGCGCGCCGGCTGGCGCAGATTCGCGCTTTGTGCGAGTCTGCGGTTTCCCCCACTTCATGAGCAGCGATCCATAGCGAGCACAGAAGCGTCTTCCAGGTAATAGAACCTCCAGCTTGACCAGGGCCATTGATCAGGGGAACTCACCAAGCGGCGCTGGACGGGATTGCCATGCATGTAGTCCAGCTTTTCCAGCCGCTTCTTTTCGCTATAGACATTGAAGGGATAGAAGCGCCGCTGCCAGACGCGGAAGTGGCATTCATCATGGACGCTGGGCGGCAGGCGAAAGCGTGCCAGCATCTTCCGGCACCAGGTGTTTTCGGGGTGCCTGCGAAGAGCAGCGAGGATGCGGCGCGCCGTCCGGTCCTTCAGACGCTGGACGATCAGACTGGTGCTGTCGGCGGGCTCGGGCTTGATGAGCAGATGAAAGTGGTCGGGCATCAGCACCCAGCCGACCAGGAGGAACTGCATCTTCTGGCGAAGCCCATCGAGCACTTCCACGAAGTCTCAGCAAAACCGCTCGCTGGAGAACACGGGCGCCCGGCGATAAGTGCTGCTGGTGACGAATTGCAACTGGCCAGGGTGAAAGTAACGCCTGTAGAAGGGCATGTGAAAGACAATTATAACGCATCTTCCCAGCCCACATGCCCGACAGAATCGCAGACTCGCATAGGACGCGAATCTGCGCCAGCCGGCCCTTCCTGGCTGCGTGTTTTCTGCTATCATGCGTCGCGGTTACAGGACAGTCCAGCCATGAGCGGTCAGGACGCCCGGAAAGAACTCGCGCTGCTGGTGAACTCGCAGTATCCGATCATCTACCTGGAAACCTGGGAGGAAATTCGGGCGACGGAGATCCTGGGCTTCGTGGCTCAAGACCTGCTTGTCCCCTTCTACATCTGGACGATCACGGGCGGGCTCCTGCGAGCCGGGGGCGCGCCCATCTACAACACGCAGGAGCCCATCCAGGTGCTGGCCGAAATCAGCGGGATGGAAGGCGACGCGCTCTTCCTCCTGAAGGACTTTCACAAGCATCTGGATGACGGGGTCATCGTCCGCAAGCTTCGCGACCTCACGCAGATGTTTCGCCGCGCGCGCCGCTCCATCATTATTTCCGCGCCCGTCGTGAATCTTCCCATTGAACTCGAGAAGGATACGGCGCGGTTCTCTTTGGGGATGCCGGACGAGTCCGAGTTGAACCAACTCGTGGTGGCCACGGTGCACGACCTGCTGGAGAAGTATCGGATCCAGAACCAGCTCAGTCCGGAGCAGTTGCCCGAGGTCGTTCGCGGCCTGCGCGGGCTGACGCGCGACGAGGCGCGCCGTGTCCTGACGCAGGCGATTCTCGAGACCTCGCGCTTCGACCTCGGCACGCTCGACCATATCCGCCAGGCCAAGAGCAATCTCATCAAGGACCAGGGAGTGCTCGAATTCCTGGAGCCGCAGGCGGGGCTCGATTCCATCGGCGGGCTGGCGCGTCTGAAAGCCTGGCTGGCCAAGCGGCGCGGCGCGTTGAGTCCCGAAGCGGCGCGCTTCGGCTTGGAGCCGCCCAAAGGCATTCTGGTGATGGGCGTGCAAGGCTGCGGCAAAAGCCTTTGCGCCAAAGCGGTGGCGCGCGAATGGAACATGCAGTTGCTCAAGTTCGATTGCAGCAACCTGTTTGAGAAATTCATCGGGGAGTCAGAGAAGAACCTGCGCCGGTCGTTGCACGTGGCGGAAGCGGTGGCGCCTGCGGTGCTCTGGATCGACGAGATCGAGAAGATGTTTCCGCGCGTGGGGCTTACCGCCGAGGCCGATGGCGGCCTCGCCGTGCGCATCTTCGGCAGCTTTCTCACCTGGATGCAGGAGAAGAAAACGCCGGTGTTCGTGGTGGCCACGTCCAACGATATCTCCGCACTTCCTCCCGAATTGCTGCGCAAGGGGCGCTTTGACGAGATTTTCTTCGTGGACCTGCCGGAGCTGGAAGAGCGGAAGACGATCTTCGCGATTCACCTGACGCGCCGCAAGCAGGACCCGGCGAAGTTCGACCTGGCACGCCTGGCCGCGGCGGTGGAGGGGTTCAGTGGCGCGGAGATCGAGCAGGCCGTGACCTCCGCGCTGTACTCGGCGTTCTCGCAGAAGGCACCGCTCTCCACGGATTTGATCCTAAAGGAAGTCCAGTCCACCTACCCGCTCTCGGTGACGATGAAAGAAAGAGTCGCCGGCCTGCGCGACTGGGCGCGCCAGCGCGCCGTCCCAGCAAACTGATCTGCCCGGGATCTCGCGTGGTAGCCGAGAGGGTTGACGGCGACTCCTGAATACGGTAGGTTGCCCACAGGCGTGGGGCGATGGGACGCGACATGGCCTTTTCCATCCGCAACCTGAAAATCCGGCAGCAAATCCTGTTGGTGACTCTCCCGCCGCTGAGTGTGTTGCTGTGCGCGATTGCGCTCCTCTTCTATGCGTACTGGATGGCGCTCCATGCCGAGCAAGGCACGCGGAGGTCCCTGGAGAGCATTGTGCAGGGCGAGCGGCTTTTGCGTCACGTCACCGAGATGCACATGGGAGTGCGGGCCTACGTCTTCACGCGCGAGCACGCCTTGCTGGCCCCGTACGAAGACGCGGTCACGCAAGTTGCCGGGGAACTGGCCAACCTGCGGGAACTTGAATCTGACGACCCTGCCCAGGTGGCGCAGGTGGATGCCATCCAAAACGCCCTCAGCCGCTGGCAAACGGAATGGGCGAATCCCACCATCAGCAGCGTGACGCGGGGCGGGCCCCTGGAGGCCCTGCGACTGGGCGCCGAGGGAGAGAGGCGGCTCGCTCCAATCCGCAAGGCCATGCTGGAGCTCCTCGAGAAAGACCGGGGAGAGAACGAGGCCACCCTACACGACACCCAGCAGCAGATGCGCCGCATGCTCGTCTTGGCGCTGGGGGTGGCGCTGGTGGTGGCCGTGGTGGTGCTGCTCGTCACGCGCGAGGTGGCGGGATTGCTGGAGCAGCCGGTGCGGCAATTGATTGAAGCCTCCGAGCGCGTCAGCCACGGCGACTTCCAGCCCGCCCTGCCTCCTCCCGCCAATAACGAATTCGGCGTCCTGTCGCAGAGCTTCTCGCACATGACGGCCGCCCTGCGCCTGGAGCGCGAGGAACTGGCGGCCTTGAACCGATTTTCCGAAGCCGTGACGCAGTGCACGTCCGAGGAGGAAATCTACGATCACGTGCTGTACTCCATCCGGGAACGCTTCCGGCCGGCCCAGGTGATGATTTTCAGGTTGAATGCCGAAGAGAATCTCCTGGAAGCTGTGGCCACGTTGCTTCCCTTGCCGGAGGAAGTCCGCGACTGGCCCGTCATTCCGGAGCCGCACAACTGCAAGGCGGTGCGCATGGGACGTCGTTTCCGGGTGAACGACGTCAAGGCGGAGCCACTCTGCCCGGCGAAGTTTGTTCCCCCTTCGGAAGGAAGCTACTACTGCGGCCCGCTGATTGCCGGCGGCGTCATCATCGGCTCGGTGCGTGTGGAAGGGATTAGGAACTACTGGACGCCGGAGCGCGAGAGCCTTTTGGAAAGCTACCTGAGCGGCGCCGCCACGGCCCTCTCCAACCTGCGGCTTCTCGAATCCACCAAGCAGCAGGCCAACGTCGATGAGCTCACCGGCCTTTACAATCGCCGCTTCGTGGAAGACTACGCCCGGAAGCTCATCGCCATGGCGCGCAGACAAGGGCATCCGCTGGGCGTCATTATGATGGACCTCGACCACTTCAAGGAGATCAACGACATTTACGGCCACGAAGTGGGCGACCGCGTCCTCCGCCAGTTTGCCAAGACCGTCACCCACGCCGTGCGTGAGGCCAACGTCGCCGCGCGTTACGGCGGCGAGGAATTCCTCGTGGTCCTGCCGGAGACGGACCCTCAGGGATGCATGCTGGTGGCGGAACGCATCCGGAAGGCCGTAGAGCGCATGGTGGTGCCTTCGGGAACCGAGAAGCCTCTGCCCCAGTTGACCGTCAGCCTGGGTATCGCCGTCTACCCGAACCACGGGCAGGGACTCGAGGAACTCCTCCAAGCCTCCGACAAGGCCCTCTACGAATCCAAACGCGCCGGCCGCAACCGCTCCACCCTTTACGTGCCGCAAGAAGAACCTACCAGCTAGGCTCCTCACCCGACCCATGAGGCGGATCGCCCTCTCCCGAGGGACAGGGGCAGGGTCTCGGGACATCCCCCTCGACTGCAGAGGCGTCTGGGAGGCGGCTGATCCTTGAAAGAAGAGAGAGCAGAAAGGGGCTATGGGCTCTCCGGTGGGGGCACCAGTGGTGCGATTGACTGTATTAAGGTGGGAAGATGGTTTTGGACGGTGTCCCAAACCACGGCAAGGTCGACGTGGTCGTACTCATGGATCATCAGATTGCGCATGTTGACCATCGCCAACCAGGGAAGATGGGGAAGCCTGGCCCGCGTCTCATCGGAAATCCGGCGGGCCGCCTCGCCAATGATTTCAAGGCGGCGGATAACAGCGTCCTGGCACTGGGTGTCGCGAAGGAATTCCTCTTTGCTTTTTGTGGAGACGTAAGCTGCAGCCAGTCTTGCTGCTTCGAGGATGTCCAGCAGACACTCAGCGTCACGGGGCATAGAGAACCTGTGCCGAACGCAATATGGCCTTACGACGGATGTAATTCCGACTGCTTTCAATGCCGCGCCGGCTCACCAGGTCCACGGCGCGACCAAAGATTTCTTTGAGCTCTTCTTCCATCTGAACCAGATCAAAGAGGCTGGGGTGGGAGTCCGGGGCAAAGGTCACGAGCACGTCCACGTCGCTCGCTGGCCCAAAGTCTGGCCGCAAGGCCGACCCGAAAAGGGCGAGCTCGGTAATTCCCCACTTCTGGCAGAATTCGCCCATTCGTGTGCGGTTTACCTCACTGAGCACGCTCATCCCCTCGGCCTCCAATTGGCCTGCTCGAACAATAGCATTCTACCTTGGATGTTGCTGGTGAGAATGGTTTTCTTCTAAGGGATTCCGCACGAAAACCCGTTCTGTAGCGCCGGTCTATGACCGGCGACCCGCCCGTTGAGGACACCGCCGCTACAGAAAGCGGCGGCAAGCCGCCGCAGTCCAAGCCTACTGTGCTATCATGCTGGCCCTGTGAGCCTGGAAACTGCCCGCAAAGTACTGGAAATCGAAGCGAAGACGCTGAGCGAACTGGTGAGCCGCCTGGACGAGCGCTTCACCCGCGCGGTGGAGATTCTGTTTTCCTGTCCTGGGCGGGTGGTGGTGACCGGGCTGGGGAAATCTGGAATCATCGGCCAGAAGATTTCCGCCACGTTTTCCAGTACCGGCACGCCTTCGTTTTTCCTCCATCCCGCCGAAGCGCTGCACGGCGACCTGGGCCGCCTGGTGCGTAACGATGTGGTGGTGGCACTTTCCTACAGCGGGGAGACGGAAGAGCTCCTGCGCCTGCTGGACACGCTCAAGCGGCTGGCGATTCCGTTGATTACCCTGACAGGGAATTTGTCGTCCACCCTGGCGCAGGCGAGCGACGTGGTGATCGACGTGGGAATCCGCGAGGAGGCCTGCCCGCTGGGCTTGGCGCCTACGGCCTCGACCACCGCGATGCTGGCCATGGGCGACGCGCTGGCCATGGCGCTGCTTGAGAAGCGCGGCTTCAACGAGGAGGACTACGCGGCCTTGCATCCCGGCGGCGGGCTCGGGGTGAAGTTGCGGCGGGTCGAAAACGTGATGCACACCGGCGAACAGGTGCCGCGCGTCCGGCGCGAGACCTCGATCCCGGACGTGATCTATGAAATCAGCAAGAAGGGTTTGGGTCACGCCACGGTCGTCGATGAGGGCGGCCGGCTGTTGGGCTTCATTTCCGACGGCGACTTGCGCCGCTTTTTCCAAAGGGAAGGGAACCGGGCCCTCAGCCTGACGGCGGCCGATTGCATGACCTCGAAGCCGGCCACGATCGACCGCAAGGAACTTGCCACCCGCGTCCTGAACCTGATGGAGGCGCGCAAGATTACTTCGCTGCCGGTCGTGGACGATACGGGTCGCCTGGAAGGCGTAGTCCACATCCACGACTTGTGGACGACGCAGATGTTCTAAGAGCAGAAG
>Ga0187886_1003657_pt1 | contig 11407 bp, 10 predicted proteins | sample June2016WEW_20_1_FD_133001 | JGI IMG/M metagenome (GOLD analysis project Ga0187886, IMG submission 133001) | Peatland microbial communities from SPRUCE experiment site at the Marcell Experimental Forest, Minnesota, USA - June2016WEW_20_150 | ecosystem: Environmental > Terrestrial > Soil >...
ACTGCGAGGCGCTGGAAAAACTGCTGGGCAAAGTAGCGTTGGCTGCCAGCGTTTCCGATGAGCTTGGTGCGAAAGGCCTGGTCGGGCCCGGCATGACGACGAAACACTACGCGCCGCGGGCGCAGGTTGAACTGTTTGAAGACGAAGCAGCACTTCAAGCCCGCGCTGACGAACTGCACCGCCAAAACAAACGGACGGGGATCATCAATGGAATTGACGATCCCCAACGATTGGCCCAGACTCTTTTCGCGCAGTTGCGCGAACTGGATGCGCAGGGCGTGGACGTTATTTTGTGCGTCCTGCCACCTCCCGAGGGAATCGGGTTGGCCGTGCGCGACCGTTTGCTGCGCGCGGCTGGCGCTGTAGCCGCGAAACCTTTTCGCGGCGAGGACAAGGAAGGCCGCGAATAAGATTCGCGGCTACAAACATGCCAAAGGCCGATGCCGAAACGCTGGCGAAGGCGCTGGACTGGGTCAACCACCAGTTGCGCCTCCACCCGAAATTGGACAAGCTGAAGGCCGTTGAAGAAGCCGCGATGAAGTTTGATCTCGGGCCGCTCGATGAGGAATGGTTATTAAATCAACTGAAGCGACCGGAGCATTGACAGCCTGGGGTGCATCTGGACACTACCACCGACATGGCTCACAGCCGCCGGGCTGGTTGTAGCCGCGAGCCTGCTCGCGGCCTTTGCGATGGCCGATGGTATTCGACTCGCCGCGAGCAGGCTCGCGGCTACAATCCGGTGGCAGCAACGAGATGCGCCTGACGGCTTGCCGCGAACGCCTTCGGGGCTTGCGCCCGCTGCGGCGTTCGCGGTAAGGTCTTGCCACTTTGACCACGGAGGGGTGGCAGAGTGGTCTAATGCGCACGCCTGGAGAGCGTGTGGGGTCTAAAGCCCTCGCGAGTTCGAATCTCGCCCCCTCCGCCAATTTAGTAGCGCGGGCGTCTCGCGCCACTACACAGATTATGCAACCGACATTACTCATCTTGGCAGCCGGAATGGGCAGCCGCTACGGCGGCCTGAAGCAGGTCGATCCGGTCGGCCCGCACGGCGAGACGATTATTGATTACTCGATCTACGACGCCATTCGCGCCGGCTTCGGCAAGGTGGTCTTCGTCATCCGCCACGACATCGAGCAGGCGTTCAAGGAAGCGGTCAGCAGCCGGTTCACGGGACGAATCCCCATCGAGTATGCATATCAGGGACTCGACAGAATCCCGAAAGGCTTCGCCGTTCCTCCCGGTCGGACCAAACCATGGGGCACTGGCCACGCGATTCTCATGGCCGAGCCGATCATCCACGAGCCGTTCTCCATGATCAACGCCGACGATTTCTACGGCGCAGATTCGTTCAAAACCCTCTGCGACTACTTGAAGGCCACGCGCGTCGAATCCAACGACTACTCGATGGTCGGTTTCACGTTGCGCAACACGTTGTCCGAACACGGCTCGGTCGCACGCGGAATCTGCCGCGTTGATTCCCAAAACCTGCTGCAACAGGTCGTCGAGATGTTGAAGATCGAGAAGCATGGCAAGGGCGCGCGCCACACGGACAGTCAGGGCGCAGTGCATTCCCTCACGGGCGATGAGATCGTCTCGATGAACATGTGGGGTTTCACGCCGACGCTCTTCGGCCACTTGAAAGAGCAGTTCACCAAGTTCCTCGATAAACACGGCCACGAACAGAAATCCGAGTTCCTCATCCCGACGGTGGTCAACGCGCTCGTCAGCGAAAAGAAAGTGCGCGTGAACGTGTTGCCCACCTGCTCGACCTGGTCCGGCGTCACCTACAAGGAAGACCGTCCCAAAGTCATCGAGAGCGTCCGCGCCCTCATCCGCAACGGCGAGTACCCGGAGAAGCTGTGGAGTTGATGCTTCGGTGAGTGGCGGCTACCGTGCGTACATCCTCTCGACTACGACCACACATCCATAACCACGCGCAATTTCATTTGTTTGGTGTGGCCACAAATAATGCAGATTCTTCTCGCGCTGGCGATCCGCAGAGGCGGTGTCGGTCAGATACATGATCGTCTGCGCCGCCAAGGGTAGTCCGCGCACAGTTGCCACATCCGGTAGCACGTCCGGTGTTAGGATCACATAGTTCGGCCGGTCACGCGGCATGCCGTTGAGTCGGTCAGCGATCCCGAGAAGCGATTGGTCCGAGCGCTGCGCCACGCGCGGGTCATTCGCCCACGCGCCAAAATATGATCGATACGCATCGGCCATTAGTAGACCGCAGGCTAATAGCACCGCCGGCTGGATAATAGTCAAAGAAATAAATCGCGCTGCCCGTTCCCACAACCAAATCCCGCCGTGCGCTGCAATGATAAACACGGGAGGCGCCGCCAAGATGCTGCGCCACGCATGAGGAATTCCTTCGTTGGCGATGATTGCCGGTAGCAGCCCGATTATTATCCACCAGAGAAGCCAGCGTTGTCGGCAAACAGCCAGACCAAGTACAAACAGTAGCCCAACGGGCCAGACAAGGAGCGGGCGACTGGGGATGTTATGCAGCGGGTTCGTGTCACCGGCATAGATGAACATCCCGACTGTCCTTATTGTATTGCGCACAAAGTCACCCAACGGATTGGCCGTGTGCAAACCCAGCGTCTGGAATCGCTGGAAGAATTCGATCGGGTGTTGCCATGCGTACACCAGCAGCGGCAGAACGGTTACACCCGCGGCACCGAGGACAATGGCTGTAATCTTCTTCATCGGCAGGAGTCTGTAATCGCGTATCAGGCCGTCGAACACCACCAACAACAACAGCGGCGTCAATCGATACGGTGTGTAAGTGTAAACCCCAAAACCGTAGGCCATGCCGCATGCGATACCCACCATCCACCAATAGCGTGCCCCGCACCTCAACTGGCGTGTGGTGAGCCATAGCAATGCAAGTGACCACACAATGAAGAAAGGCGCGGCGACAGGACGGGTGCCGAAGCGCGAGATGTTGATATGCCAGAAACTGATGGCCATCAGAAACGCGGCCAGCAATCCCACTTCTTTTCGCGCGATTTCCTGCGTGAGAGCATACACACCCAGCACCGTCAGAGTGCCCAGCAATGCGCCGGGCCAACGCAGCGCCCCCGGCGAATGGCTGCCAGTCACGCCGAGAAAGATCGCCTGGAGATTGATTAGCAATCCTTCCCGTCCATGGTTTTCCGCATAGAATACTTGGAAGTGCCCGGATCGCCATGCCTCCCAAGCGTCGTTGCCATCGGTCGCCTCGTCCTCGTGCAATCCCGGAGGTACTCCGCCAATCCGATAGAAGCGGAGAAAGCCTGCGAGAACAAGAATCACCACCAGTACCATCTGATGGAACCTTCGATCCATTTCGTTACGATGTTGGTAGCGTTGCCTCTTGTCCTCGGCGTGTCTCCACCAACCGCTCAAACTCCCGCCGTCCCGCCGCGCTGTCCCTTGTGGTGCCGCACTCACCCAACACCCGGTCAACCCGCAACCAGCCGGCCGCTTCGATGGCGGCTTGCGAGTCGCCCAAACACCTGAGGCTGTTGCCGAACAGCAGCAGATCGGCTCGTCTAGACCGGTTCATGGACGCGAAGTATAGGACGACAGAGACCCTTCGACAAGCTCGGGGTGACAGCGCGGTGGCGATGGCGGCGCGGGTACCGGCTGTGATGGTTGCCTTTGCGCTGGTTGCTTGTGCGGGAAGACGTCGAGAGTGAAGGCCGTGTGGATGGCAAACTTGGTCAGCCGTACTGTGCCGGTTCACGCTTCGCTGGTGCGGATGAATTGGCGGTAGAGATTGGCGTAGGTGCCGCCGGCGGCCAGCCCCGACACAGCGTGCCGGGGCTGTGCGCGCCGCGTTCGATGTCCGACCAATGGATGAGTATGGGACTGCAAAACGGTGAAGCTGCGAAGATGAAATCGGGAGCAGTATGCAAGAATCGCCCGCGGCAGCGTCGTCAAGAACGGCTCAGATTTAAATTGGCGGCGTTACGTCCATTGGATCAGTACATTGCAGCGCGCACCACGTCGATAATCGATTTCTTCCGTGGCTTGCCCTTGAGAATCGGCGGTGGAGGCTCCATCTCAGCCAGCATCCGCACAGGCAACTGCATCAGCTCGTATTCAGCCTGCAACCAGTCATCCATCTCATGCCCCGGCAGGCGCCCGCGCTCCACATACAACTGGTGGGCACGAGCAGCGATCTCCTGGTGAGTCGGGCGTTGGTTCGGCATTTTGGTTGCGTCCTCCTTTCGATGCGTCATTTTCTCTCCTTTTGTCTGACGCAGATGGCGCCACTTTCGCTCAATGTCTTCCAGGATGCAAGCCTTTCCTCAGCGATTGCAGAAGTCCTCCGAAGGAAGCGAATTGTGTTTGGCACCTGTCGTTGGTAGGCTTCGCGACTCGAACAAGTCCCAACGGCAATGAATCCGCAACTGATCGCCACGTTGGTCATCTTGGTCATCGCGATGGCGCTGTTCCTGAGCGAACGCCTCAGCGTTGATCTGGTGGCGTTGCTGGTCGTGACCTCCCTCGGTGCTGCGGGTGTGCTGACGGCAGAGGAGGTATTTCCGCGGTTCAGCCGAGAAGCGGTCATCATTCTCGTAGCGATCTTCATTCTCACCGAAGGTCTGGAACGCACCGGGGTGACCAGCCAAGTCGGAAATTGGCTGCTGCGAATCGCCGGTCGTGATGAAAGCCGGTTGCTGACGGTTGTCATGGTGGCCGGCGCCTTCCTTTCGCTGTTCATGAACAACATTGCCGCTGTCTCGATTCTGTTGCCTGCCGTCTCGGGCGCGGCGCGCAAGGCGGGCGTGAGCAAGTCGCGTGTGTTGATGCCGCTCGCGTTCGCCACCCTGCTGGGGGGCATGGCAACCTTGTTGACCACCACCAACATCGTCGTCAGCGGGCTGCTCCGCGAACAGGGAATTCAAGGGTTTGGGCTGTTCGAGTTCGCGCCCGTCGGACTGCCGCTTGTCCTGTGTGGCATCATCTACATGGTGTTCGTTGGTCGTCAGCTCCTGCCCGCGCCTTCGGCGGTCGAACCCGAACGCGGGAGCCGCCAGACTTCGCTTGACCTGGTAGATCTTTACAGACTCGGCGAGTATCTGTTCCGTGCCTCTGTGCCTGCGGCATCCCCGCTGATCGGAAAGTCGATTCGACAAACCGCGTTCCGCGACACCTACGGCCTGACCGTTGTTGGCATCGACCGCGACGGAAAACTCACGCTTTCGCCATCGCCGGATACTCTCTTGGAACAGGGCAACATCCTTCTTCTCGCCGGTGAAGCGGAGGATCTGCTGTTGCGCGACGCCGGTCAGTCGCTCGAGATCCTGCCGCTTGGCGAATGGCAGGAGCGCGACCTGGAATCGGCGAAGATCGTCGTGGTCGAAGCGGTGTTGTCGCCGCGCTCGGCGGTGATCGGGCAGACGCTGAGCAGCGCGCACTTCCATGAGAAACACGGCATGAACGTCCTGGCGATCTTGCGGGCCGGGCGCAAGATTTACGTTGGCTTGGCCGATTTGCCGCTCCAGTTTGGTGACGCACTCCTGATGCACGGGCCACGGGAACGGTTGCCCGTGCTCCGCGACGATCCCGATCTCATCCTCGTTTCTGAGGCACAGGACGAAGCGCCGCCAGTTGCGGGCAAAGGCAAACTGGCGCTGGCGATCATGATCATTACTCTGGCCGTGGCGACAACAGGGCATTTCCCCATCGCCGAGGTGATGTTGGCGGGAGCGCTGATCATGATTCTGGCGGGTGCGCTGACGATGGACCAGGCGTACCGCGCCATCGAGTGGCGCGTGGTTTTTCTGGTCGCTGGAATGTTGCCGATGGGCATCGCCCTATCGAAAACAGGTGCCGCAGCGCTGATGGCCGATGGACTGATTCACGTCCTCGGCAATGCAGGGCCGTGGGCATTGCTGGCTGGGCTCATGGCTCTGACCATCCTCCTGTCCCAGGCCATGAAAGGCGCGGCGATCGCGACCGTGATGACGCCCATCGCGATTCAGGCGGCGCACGCCATTCACGCCGACCCGCGCGCATTGGCGATGGGTGTGGCGCTGGCGACTTCGATGGCCTTCGTCACACCACTCGGTCATCCCGTGAATATTCTCGTGATGGGCGAAGCGCGCTATCGCTTCCGCGACTACGTGCACGTCGGCTTGCCGCTGACGGTACTGCTGTTTGTGGTCGTGATGGTCATCCTGCCGATCCTCTGGCCGCTGAACCTGAAATGAATCCGTTGCACGATGCCCGGCCTCACGCGCGCGCGGGTGCGATTAAAAGTGGCGGTCAACAACTGGAGCAACGGCCCCTCACCTTGGGGGTGAGGGTTGTGGCTGCTGCCGCCAAGATGGTTGACCGCCAGAAATAATCACACCCCGCGCGCGCCACGAACGTTGAAAAGTGGTACATCTGACGGTAAGCTACGTTGAAGACTATGAGCGAACAACCACTGCCAACTCCTGACGAGATTCAGCGCAAACTGAACGAGTTTATGAAAAAGGAATTCGGCGACCGGGTGGTCTTTGCCGCGCCGCACGCCGAAACCGTGGAGACAACGCCACCGGGCGACGAAACCAAGAAGAAATCCATCGAGTTCGATTTCAATCTCAAACCCAAGGACATCAAAGCGCACCTCGACCGCTTCGCCATCCAACAGGATGCTGCCAAGAAGACCCTCAGCATCGCCGTCTGCGACCACTACAACCACGTCAAAGCCTGCGAGCGCGGCGAGGAACTGCGCGACTACATGAAGCAAAATATCATCCTCCTCGGTCCGACGGGCGTGGGCAAGACCTATCTCATCAAGATCATCGCCGACCTGATCGGCGTTCCGTTCGTCAAAGCCGACGCGACCAAGTTCAGCGAGACAGGCTACGTCGGCGGCGACGTCGAAGATCTTGTTCGGGAATTGGTCCATCGCGCCGACGGCAACGTCCAACTCGCCCAGTACGGCATCGTTTACCTCGACGAGATCGACAAAATTGCCACACCCGTCAACATCATTGGCCGCGACGTCAGCGGCCGCGGCGTGCAGACCAACCTGCTCAAGCTGATGGAGGAAACCGAAGTCCCGCTTCGGTCGCCTACAGACATCCAAGCCCAGCTCCAGGCCGCGTTTGAGTTCCAGCGCCGGGGCAAGGTCAAACGCGAAACCGTCAACACCAAGCACATCCTCTTTATTGTCAGCGGCGCGTTCGACCAACTGCAAGACATCATCCGCCGCCGCCTGCGCGAATCGCACATTGGATTCGGCAGCCACCTCGCCACGGAGGAAATCAGCGAAGCCGATTTGCTCCGCACGGCGCAAACGGAGGATTTCATCAAGTTCGGCTTCGAGCCTGAATTCGTCGGCCGCCTGCCCGTGCGCGTCGTGCTCGACAAGCTGACCGTCGACGACCTCTACAACATTCTCAAACACAGCGAAGGCTCGGTCATCAGGCAGTATGAATCCAGCTTCCGCGCATTCGGCATCGACGTGATCTTCTCCGACGAAGGCCTGCACGCGATCGCCGAACAGGCGGCGAAGGAAAACACCGGCGCGCGCGGCCTGCTCACGACCTGCGAACACGCCCTGCGCGAGTTCAAATACGAGTTGCCATCTTCCTCGGTGCGCCAGTTCGTCGTTACACGGGCGCTGGTCGAACAGCCCGCAGCCGAGTTGCAGCGCATCCTCCATGAGCCGGACTACGAAAAACGCCAGCTTATGCGACAATTCGTGCGCGAGTTCGAGCGCAAATTCGAAGAGAAACACAAACTCAAGATCAGCTTCCCCGACGACGCGGAGGAGGAAATCCTCAACCGCGCCTTCGCCGCGCAGAAGTCCGTGACCGACCTCTGCACCGAGTTGCTCAAGGACTACCAGTTCGGCCTCAACCTCATCAAAACCAACACCGGTCAGACCGAGTTTGTGCTTCCGAAGTCCGCGCTGGCCGACCCCGACAAATTCCTCAGCGACTGGGTCGTCTCCAGCTACCGGAAAGAGCCATAGCGACTCGTCAAGCGGATTTTCGAGTTTTCAGAGTCGCTGGCGCCTTGTAAACTGGCCGCATGAAAATCGAGCATGTTGCTTTCAACGTCCCGGATCCCGTCGCCATGGCGAAATGGTACGAGGCCAATCTCGCGATGCGCACCGTGCGGAGCTTTGGTCCACCAACCCATACGCGTTTCGTGGCAGACGTGCGCGGGCAAACGATGATTGAGATCTACAATAACCCGAAAGCGCCCGTGCCCGATTACCGAGTGGTGAACCCGCTTGTGTTGCACCTCGCGTTCGCGGTGGACGACATGTCCGCCACCCGTGCCCGACTTCTGCGAGCCGGCGCGACCGCCGACGGTGAGATGACGGTCGCCGACAACGGCGACGAACTGGCCATGCTCCGCGATCCGTGGGGATTCGCCGTCCAACTCGTCAAACGCCGCGCCCCGATGTTACCCAAAAGGTGAAGCCAGGAAGTTCTCGCAGGAGCGGTTTTCAGCCGCGACTGGGGAATCCCCTTTCATCACGAAGGTCTTTGGTAGGGCGTGACCGCCGGGCGCGCCGCCAATTCGTCTCCGTGGGAGCGATTCCCGCGCTGTCCTCCCAATCTTCTCGAAGAATCTCTTTCGGCTCACCGGCCTCCAGCGTCTTTCTTGGGCCTCGCTTTCCCGTCAGCTTCTCCGAGGGCCTGCATCGGTTTACTCCACATCCCAGAACTGGATTTCTCGCCGTCACTGTACGCCACGTAGTCCACCAGTACCTTCTGGCCGAACCAGTAGCATTTCTCGGTGCCCCGCGGCGACTTGCGCCCCGGACCATAGTATTTCTCCAGGTAGTTCAGCAGTGCCACGCTATTTGTCTTCCCCTCCGCATTGACGGTCACGTTCGCCAACTTCCCCTTGTAAAAGCCATACTCGATAAGCTTTAGCTTTGCCCCGCCAAGTTCCAAGCTCTCCTCTTTCCGAGTGTAGAACTTCAAGTCTCCGTCGTCTTCGACAAGCGCCATTCCCTTGCAGGTTTCAATTGGCTGCTCGAACTCCAGGTCGCGAAACCCGTAGCGCGAGTCCAAGTAAGCCAGTGAACCCGGCTTTGGCTGTGCGGCATCTTGCGCGTTGGTGAGTTGGGCCAACAAAAGCGGGAACAACACGACGATCTTGAATCTCATACCAAGGCCTCTTTCAGGCTCGAGTTAATGCTAGTGGGTCAGCCGATTTGCCGCAAGATGTTTCGGGGTGTGACCACCCACACGGGCGCATCTGAACACTACCACCGACATGGCTCACAGCCGCCGGGCTGGTTGTAGCCGCGAGCCTGCTCGCGGCCTTTGCGATGGCCGATGGGGTACGACTCACCGCGAGCAGGCTCGCGGCTACAATCCGGTGGCAGTAACGAGATGCGCTCAGCGATGGTGGCAACCGTAGTTGAATCTCGAGTTGTTTGATGTATGAGTATCCAATCTATCAATCTCTTAAGTCCTCCCATCTAGCGCTTGAAAATCACGTACTTCCGCAACACGAAATTGATCATCAAGGACACAACCACATTGGCGCCGAACGCCACGGTCGTCGTAATGCCGAACCGGCCGATGAGAAAGCCCATCAGCGCGCTGCCGATGAACGTACTGATACCGGATACGAGATAGAAAAATCCGATTTCAACCACGCGATGGTGTCGGCCGGATTCGAACACCCAAACGATGTTGATCAGATAAGCCGTCAGATTGGAAAAGATGAAGGCGATCACGTTATCGATGACCGAATTGCGTGCGCGGATGGCATCCGACACAGTGGCGACGCGCAAGTGCAACAAGCCGGCGAACACATCGTGCTGATTCAGAGCCGGCAGAAGCTTGAGCGCGCAGAAATAGAACAGGCACACGTGCACTGCCGTGGCAATCGCGCCAGCGATGGCGTACTTGATGAATTGAACCAGCGGGCTGTGCTGGCGTCCTTTGAACTGCCTCAGAAAGCTTCGCATTGGTTATCTGGCGTTCTTCAACCCCGCCGATTCGCGCCATCCTAGCCTGAATATTTTACATCTGCCAGAAGTTAGTCGTGAAATATCCACCTCGGGAGCACGGCGCTCCCGAGGCCGACACACTCTGTGCGTCGGGGCTGCCCCGACCATTCGGCAGCTTTCGCCGAATTGTCGGTCCTGCGGAAGCATATCTCACACGGGCGTGTGAAATATGCGGGCTAGTTCCCCGGCCGCAACCGGGGCAAGGCTTTCGTGGGAGCCCCGACGCACCCATGCGACCGGCCCCGCAGAAACCGGGAACATCAGCGCTCACCCCAGAGGCACAACGCCGCATAGCCGCAACCAAAATCCCCCTCACCCGTCCGTGTAAACGACGACCCATCCGGCCTCTCCCCCATACGACAGGGGCGAGGCGATCCCCTCTCCTGTGCCGTGTGCGGGAGAGGGTCAGGGTGAGGGCCAAACTCCTTGTCCGGAAAACAAGATTTCGACGGATAGTAGTAGCATCCGCAGAGAGCCTGCAATTCACCAAGAATTCTCGCGCGAGTCCCGACGCGCCCTCGGGGCGACCGGGCTCCTTCGCCGGGCACCCTCGTTGCCGAGATGCTCCCCTTTCCAAGAGAAGAGCGCAGCCGCTATTCAGTTCATCTAGTCGTGAATGCGGGTTTGTTGGTCATTCATCGACCGCTGATTCACGGCTGCGCTCCTGAACTCTACCTTTCGCCTCACGGCACCAACACACGGACGCGATAGTACCGCGCGGGCGCGTTGGTCGCACCACCGACTTCCACCATGTTGGTGATCACGCCTAGGCCGGTCCCGCCGCTGAGGACATTGGTCTGGCCGGTGTTCACGAAGTTGTTCGTGTAGCTCCCATTGGCCGTGCCGGTCGTGAACTCCAATACGTTCGTGCGGGAGGCAGGCCCGCCCGGGTACGTGCTGTCGCCATTGGCACCCAGATACGTCACCCGCATGTCGTTGTTCGTCCTCGCTATGCTGATGATGTGCAAGTAGGCGGCACTGTTGGTCGCGTTGAAGCCGGCCAGGAACTCGTTGGTGTTGCTCATGCCGTCACCGTCGGGATCCGCATTGGCCGCCGCCTGCGCACAGCCGATGCAGTTGAAGTACTGCTGCTGCCAGGCTTCCCACGCCGTGAGCACCCAGATCAGATTCGGCTGTCCGTTCGTGCTAATACCGCAAGAAGAAGCGCTGTCAACGATCTGAGTGACCGAATAGTGGCCGGCCGCGCTGTACGTATTCGTCACGGTGGTCGGTGCGGCGTTGGTCGCCGCGTGGCCATCACCGAACGTCCAAGTGACGCTGGCGATTGTGCCGGTCGAGTTGTCAGTGAAGATCACCTGCAGCGGCGCTGGGCCGGTCGTCGTGGTGGACGTGAAGTTGCCCCACGGAGGCGCCCACACCACCGTCACCGTGAAGACGCAACTGGCGATGTTGTTGCAGCAATCGGTGGCG
>Ga0187886_1003658_pt1 | contig 11403 bp, 9 predicted proteins | sample June2016WEW_20_1_FD_133001 | JGI IMG/M metagenome (GOLD analysis project Ga0187886, IMG submission 133001) | Peatland microbial communities from SPRUCE experiment site at the Marcell Experimental Forest, Minnesota, USA - June2016WEW_20_150 | ecosystem: Environmental > Terrestrial > Soil >...
AAAGTTAAAGAGACCACTCTTAAGGTGAGTGGACGCCATGACGCGTGCATCGTACCCCGAGCAGTACCGGTTGTAGGGGCGATGTTGGCAGTAGTGCTGTGCGACTTCGCGATGAGGGCGGGAATGATACCGAGGGCACTTAAATGAATCTGGACGACCTAAGAAAAAAAATTGACGAGATAGATGCACGCATCGTCGAGCTCATCGCTGAACGCCAGAGTATCTCTAGAGAAATCGGCAAGGACAAGCATAAGGCAAGTCGTGTTATCGAGGACAGGGAACGGGAGCTGCGTGTCTTGAAGCACGTGCGCAGCCTCGCCCGTGATAAAAAAATCAGCCCCTCCGATATCGAGGGCATCTATAAACAGATAATCAGCGCCAGCAAGAAAATCCAGGGCATCGCCGTGGCTTACCAGGGCGAGCCGGGCGCTTATACCGAGGAAGCCGCCTTACGATTTTTCGGCAATTCCACTAAAGGCGTGCCTTATGATACGCTGGACGAGGTCTTCGAGGCAGTGGAGAGGGGCGATGTCCCGTTCGCTTTAGTGCCGGTGGAAAACTCCCTGGAGGGCAGTATCAACCGCACTTATGACCTCCTCCTGGATTCGCCTTTGATGGCTTGCGGTGAGACGGAACTACGCATCAGCCATTGCCTGATTGCCATGGAAGGCGCCACCCTGGATAGCGTGAAGTACGTCTATTCCCATCCGCAGGCGCTGGGGCAGAGTCGTAATTTCTTGAAGAAGCTTAATGCGGAAATCGTGCCTGCCTCCGACACCGCCGGCAGCGTGAGAATGATTAAGGAAGAAAAACGGCTGGATTATGCTGCCGTTGCCTCCGCCAAAGCCGCTGAGCTTTACGGCATGAAGATGCTCGCCAGAGAAATCGAAGATAACCCCCATAACTTCACCCGCTTCTTCATCCTCTCTAAAGAGGACTCCACGCCCACCGGTAATGACAAGACCTCTATCGTCTTTTCCCTCAAACACAAGCCCGGTGCGCTTTACGATTGCCTTGGTGAGTTCGCCAGAAGGAAAATTAATCTCTCCAAGCTAGAGTCCCGCCCCACCCGCCACCAGCCCTGGGAATATAACTTCTACATGGACTTTTCAGGTCACCGCGAGGAAAAACCTGTCGCCGAAGCCCTCAAAGCGTTGGAAGAGCACGCCGTTTTCGTGAAAATCCTCGGCTCTTATCCCCGGGCAAGGTGAACCCCGGTTTATTCCTGCCTCCACCAATAAATTCCATGCTGTTAGCTACGCTAATTGGGTATCAGCCTGCATTTCAAGATTACCCTCACCTGCTACTATATCATAGGCGAACTATATTATTCGTGAGGGTAATATTATGAAAATTAGGAAAAATATACTCATTACAGCACTATCAGCCGTAGCGATGGTATTGATAATCGCCGGCGCCTGGGGTTCGGGCAGCATCACCGCATCAGTGTCAGTTAAATCTAGTCTTGTTCCCGATAAAGCATTGAGTAGCGCCATCTGTGAAAGACTCGGCATATCTCTGAAAGACCTCGATGCCGCGCAGCTACAAAAGGTCACCACACTTACCGTCGGTCATGCCGGCATCACCGACCTCACGGGACTGGAGGGCTGCACCAACCTTGAGTATCTCAACCTTGACAATAATAATATCCGCAGCCTTAAGCCGCTTTGCAATCTAAGCCATCTTACCATGCTTTCCGTCGCTAGGAATGATATCGCGGATTTATCGCCTTTTTACGTTATGAACAGCCTCACAAGCCTTCGTATATGTGATAACCGGATTACCAACATCATGCCGTTAGCCGGTTTGGGCAAGCTTACCGCTCTGGATATCTCCCGGAACGATGTCGAAGACCTGGCACCCTTATCGGCGTTGGCGGACCTGACCTGGCTTGAGGCTTATGATAACAAAATCAGTGATATATCCCCGCTAGGTACTCTGGATAAACTTGAGCAACTCGATATCTCGGAGAACTATATCAGCGATATCTCGCCGCTGCAACATTGCGTCAATCTCGATACCTTGTACTGTCGATACAACCAGATAAGCGATATTAGCCCATTGGCGAATCTTAAGCTACTGGATCAATTGTACCTGGACTACAACCGGATTACTAATATTGCGCCGCTAGGCGGTTGTACCCTATTGCGGGGACTTTCTCTAACGGGGAATCAAATCAGTGATGTCTCGACGCTGGCTGGACTGGCTAATTTAATTTTTACCCGACTTGATAATAATAAAATTCAGGATATTTCGTCCCTGCTGGAGAATAAGTGGGTGGTAACTGCCAGTCTAGCTCCCGAGCTTTATCTTGGCGGTAATCAATTAAACGCGGCGTCGCTGGGGAGTGTAGTTCCCCAGCTGAAAGCAAGCGGCTTAAGTGTATTTCTTAAAAACGGATTGACTGATTAGCGAAAACTGCAAACCAGCGACTGTTTAAAGTCTGGCTTGTTAAAAGTTGCCTCTGGATTCCTGTTTTCACGGGAATGACTGACATTAAAAAGTGTAAGAAATAAGAAATACGTCATTCCCAACTCGATTGGGAATCCAGTGGTGGGGTAAAGGGGTAGTAGATGTAGGTGTGGGTGCCCGGCCCTACTTTACTTCATACGCCCCGAAGATAAAGTCCAGGTCCGCCTGCAGGGCAGTGAGTTTGTCCTTAGCAAAGAGCTTTTCATCGGCGTCAATCATCAGCTTCGTTTCGCCCCGTGCCATCCCCACGATATGCGCCCGCAGGCACTCTTTCCCCGCCTCCCCCTTAACGTTAAAAGTTAAAGTTGCCCGCGTTCCAAAAGACGCCGATTCGTCCGGGAGGGTGTAGGTTTCCATTTTGTTCTCGCCTAGGCTCGTCCCCTGCTTCAGTGTAAAATCCCTTATCTCCGCGAAGAGCAATTCCGGGCTGACTTCCGTATATGTCTTTTTCATTTGCATCATGTGATTTTTCCCTCCCTGTTCTCGTACATCATAGGGCTTTACGCGATTTAGTTCAAGCTTTCCGCGTAATGCTCCGGTATGGCGACAACGGTCGTGGAATGGCTAAATATCTCGCAGTCCGACCAGGAACTCGGCGTTGGTCTTCGTCTTGCGCATGCGTTCCAGCACGCGTTCCGTCGCCTCGATAAAGTTATTGGAATCCGATGCAATGATACCCACCATGCGCCGCAGCAGCCATACCTGCTTGAGTTGTTCCTCGCCCAACAGCAACTCTTCCCGCCGCGTCCCGCTCCGCTGTATATCCATGGCCGGGAAGATACGCCTTTCGGATAGTCTCCGGTCCAGGTGGAGCTCCATGTTGCCGGTGCCTTTGAACTCCTCATAAATCAGGTCGTCCATGCGGCTGCCGGTATCGACAAGGCAGGTGGCGATAATCGTCAGGCTGCCCCCCTCCTCCGTGTTGCGCGCCGCCCCGAAGAAGCGCTTGGCGGGGTGCAGAGCGGCGGGGTCGATGCCGCCGGACAGCGTGCGACCGCTGGAAGGCATCGCTAGGTTGTAAGCGCGGGTCAAGCGGGTAATGCCGTCGAGCAGGATGACCACATCCTTACCGCTTTCCACCAGGCGTTTCGATCTTTCTAATGCCAGTTCTGCCACGCGGGTCTGGTTTTCCACCATCTCGTCGAATGTGGCGGCGATAACCTCGCCCTTGACCGAGCGCCGCATATCCGTGACTTCTTCTGGGCGCTCGCCGATGAGGCATACAATCAGGTGGATATCCTCGTAGGTGGTGGAAATTGAGTTGGCGATAGATTTTAAAAGCAGAGTCTTTCCGGCCTTAGGCGGCGAAACAATCAAGCCACGCTGTCCCCGACCGATGGGGGCGATGAGATTGAGGAGGCGCGTGGAGAGGTCGGTGGGCGAGTGTTCCAGGTTAAGCAGCTTATCCGGGAAGGTGGGCGTAAGCGACCCGAAAGGCTGGCGGCCCTTGGAAAGCTCGGGGTTGAGGTTATTGATGGCCACTACCTGCAGTAGACTGAAATATTTTTCGTTGCTTTTCGGCGGCCGGCCCTGCCCGGTGACCATATCGCCGTTGCGCAGGCTGAAGCGGCGTATCTGCGACGGCGAGATGTAAACATCCGTCTGGCTGGGCAGCAGGGTTTCCTGCCGCAGGAAGCCATAGCCGTCCGCCATGATTTCCAGGATGCCGCTGCAAAAGATATTGCCTTGCTGCTCCGTGTGCGTTTCCAGCAGGCGCATAATAATATCGTGCTTTTTCAGCGTAGCAGGCATGGCGATTCCTTTCTCCTTCGCCATCTCCACGAGTTCTTCTTTGGTCTTAGTTTCCAGTTCCGCAATATTCAGATGCGCATTCGGAATGGCATTCGGAGTTGTCGGTGTATTCTCGCTCGGACTTCCGTTTAGACTAGTCTTAGGGTTTTCATTAGGGATTGCGTTCATTTCCATGGTGCCACCTCACTGGTCCCATCTCCCCGGGGGGAAGGGGGTCTTTATTTTCTATTTCTTGGCTACGCTTTTCCAGTCAGCCAAAAAGCGTTTGATACCGATGTCGGTCAACGGGTGCTGAATCATTTGCATTAATACGGCATAAGGCACGGTCGCCACGTCCGCACCCGCCATGGCGGCGTAAGTAACATGCATAGGATGGCGGATGCTCGCGGCGATTACCTGTGTTTCCAGTTCCGGGTAGTTCGCTAGTATGCCGATGGTATCCTCCACCACTTGCATGCCATCCTCTCCCACATCGTCCAGCCGCCCGACGAAGATGCTGACGTAGGTTGCCCCGGCCAGCGCTCCTAATAGCGCCTGGTTCGCCGAGAAACACAGCGTCATATTTACACTAATATCTTCTTTACTTAAAACGGAGGTCGCCTTTAGTCCCTCGGCGGTGATAGGAATTTTAATATTAACGTTGGGCGCCCATTTAGCTTTGACGCGGGCTTCTTTTATCATCTCATCAGCAGTTTCAGAGAGAACCTCTACGGAGACCGGACCGCTGATAATGGAGCAGATTTTCTTCGTTACTGCTTCGTAGTCGGCGGTAGTTTCTTTAGCTAAAAGAGAAGGATTGGTCGTTACCCCGCTGATAATCCCCAACTGGGCGGCTTGCTTTATCTGGTCGATATTGGCGGTATCCAGGAAAATTTGCATATTTCCCTCCTCACTTGGCTGCCAGGGGCAGCGGCGGCTGCGCGCCTTCTCTTAATACGTCTTTGGCTACGCCGATGAACTCCCGGAAGAGTGGCTGCGGTCGATTGGGCCGCGAGAGAAACTCCGGATGGAACTGGCAGCCCAGCATCCAGGGGTGGTCTTTAAGCTCGCAGATTTCCACCAAATTATCATCAGGCGAAACGCCGCTGAAAATCATGCCAGCCTTACGTAGCGGCTCGCGATACTTGTTATTTAATTCCAGCCGGTGCCGGTGCCGTTCCTCGACGAGCGGCTGCCCATAGGCTTTGGCAGCCAGGCTGCCAGCCAGCAGCTTGCATGGATATAAACCCAGGCGCATATTGCCGCCCTTGGTCTGCAGCGTTTTTTGTTCCAGCATATAGTCGATAACCGGATACTTGGTATTCGGGTCGAACTCCGTGGAGTTCGGCTCATCGGTGTTGAAGACATGGCGCGCGAACTCGATGACCATGACCTGCATCCCCAGGCATAAGCCGAAATAGGGAATTTTATTCTCCCGCGCGTACTTGGCAGCTTTAACCATCCCCTCGATGCCACGGATGCCGAACCCGCCCGGCACGATTATCCCTTGAGCGGTACGCAGCAGCGTATCTGCCTCGATTTTATCCAGGTCTTCTGAATGCACCCAGAATAAATCGAGCGTTTTATTGTTAAAAAGTGCGGCGTGGTAGAGTGCCTCCCGCACTGAGTAATATGCATCATTAAGCTCGACGTATTTACCTACCAGCGCGATTTTCACCGGCTCGTGCGGTGTCTTAATACGCTCGACGAGCTCCCGCCATGGTTTTAAATCGGTGGGTTTTTCCGCCATGCCGAGTTTATCCATAATCAGCTGTCCCAACCCACAATCCTCGAGGATTAAGGGGATTTCATATATCGTTTTTACAGTTGGCAGGGGTATCACCGCCTGTTTCTCCACATCGCAGAAGAGTGATATCTTGTCTCGCAGGTTCTCCGGGATGGGATAATCGCTGCGGCAGACGATGACATCCGGCTGGATACCGATACGCCGCAGCTCGTTGACGCTGTGCTGGGTAGGCTTGGTCTTTAGTTCGCCGGTAGAGTTGAGGTAGGGCAAGAAGGTTACGTGAATATAAAGCACGTTGTTCCTGCCCACGTCGTTACGCATCTGCCGTATTGCCTCCAGGAACGGCTGCCCTTCGATGTCGCCTACCGTGCCTCCCACCTCGATAAGTATTACCTCCGCTCCGGACTTTTCTGCAAGCTTCTTGAACCGACTTTTTATTTCATTGGTCAAATGCGGCACAATCTGAATCGTCCCGCCCAAAAAGTCCCCCCGCCGCTCCTTCGTTATCAGGGTGCTGTAAATCTGACCGGACGTCGTGTTGGAATCCGCCGTGCACTCGATATCGATAAAGCGCTCGTAGTTGCCCAGGTCGAGGTCGGTCTCCGCGCCGTCTTTAGTAACGTAAACCTCCCCGTGCTGGTAGGGGGACATCGTGCCCGGGTCGACGTTCAAATACGGGTCGAGCTTCTGCACCGCCACGGTAACCCCACGACTTTTAAGAATGGTGCCGATGGAGGCGACGGTGATGCCTTTCCCTACGGAACTTACGACGCCACCGGTTACAAAGATATACTTCGGCATATATTATAATAAACCTGGAATAAATCCAGTATTATCCTGGGAAATCATGCTGGGAATCAATAAACAGGGATACACAGTCAAATCAGGTGGGGGTTTCTTTTTATTATAAGAAGGGGGATGGGGTTTGTCAAGCCTTATGCCAGTCTAATTGACACTCCCGCAATGCCAGTGTAGACTATTTACTGTACCTCATTTCCCCTTGAGGAGAGTGTTTCTATGAGTTTCTTAAGCCAGAATGACCCCGAAATATATAACGCCATCGAATGTGAGAAAAAACGGCAGAAAGAGATTGTCAACCTTATCGCCTCGGAAAACTATGCCAGCCGCGCCGTGCTGGAAGCCCAAGGCTCGTTCCTCACCTATAAATATGCCGAAGGCTACCCCGGCCACCGCTATTACCGCGGCTGTGAGAATATGGATATCATCGAAAATCTGGCCATCAAGCGGGCTAAAGAGCTTTATCATGCCGACCATGCTAACGTCCAGCCGCATAGCGGCTCGCAGGCGAATATGGCGGCCTATTTCGCTTTGATGGAATATGGTGATACCATCATGGCGATGGACCTTTCCCACGGTGGTCATCTTACCCACGGCTCGCCCATTACTTTTTCCGGGCGGTCGTATAATTTCGTGCACTACCATGTCAGCCGCGAAACGGAGCGTATCGACTTCCCGGAAATCGAGAAGCTGGCTAAAGAGCATAAGCCCAAGGTTATTCTGGCGGGATATACCGCCTACCCGAGGATTATCGACTTCGAGCGATTCCGTCGTATTGCCGATTCGGTAGGGGCTAAACTTATGGTGGATATGGCGCATATCGCCGGGCTGGTTGCCGCTGGACTGCACCCTACGCCTGTGCCTTATGCGGATGTTGTTACCACCACCACGCATAAAACTCTGCGCGGCACCAGTGGCGGCTTGATACTCTGCAAGAAAGAGTATGCCAAAGCCATCGATGCCGCGGTCTTCCCGGAAGCGCAGGGCAAACCCCTTATGCACTCCGTCGCCGCCAAGGCGGTGGCGCTTTATGAGGCGATGCGGCCCGCCTTTGTCGAGTACCAGAAAAAGATACTGGAAAATGCCCGTGCCCTGGCGGCCGAGCTGCAAAAACAGGGATTGCGCCTCGTCTCCGGCGGCACGGATAATCACCTTATCCTCGTCGACCTTACGGCTAGCGGCGTCACCGGCAGTCAGGCGGCTAAAGCCCTCGATACCGCCGGTATAGTCTGTAATAAAAACGAAATTCCTTTTGATACTCGCCCTCCGGCGGTCGCCAGCGGCATCAGGCTCGGCACGCCCGCGGCTACTTCCCGCGGTTTCGGCAAGGAAGAGATGCAACAAATCGCTGCGCTGATTGTCAAGGTGATTAAAAATTTTGATAACGAAAAGGTTATTGAGGAAGTCCGCCAGGAAGTCGCTCGCATATGCCGCCGTTTCCCGGTCCCCGGCATCGATGATTAACTTGACTTTAAATGATAATATATAATATTAAGGTAGATGAAGATGAAAAACGGCAATAAAAACGTCCTGGGCGCTATCGGCAACACCCCGCTGGTGCAGCTCACCAACCTCAACGGCAACACCGACGTAAAAATTTTTGGTAAGCTGGAAGGCAATAACCCCGGCGGCTCCGTTAAAGATCGTCCTGCTTTCTATATGATTAAGATGGCGGAGGAATCGGGCGAGCTTACTAAAGATAAAACCATCATCGAGCCTACCTCCGGCAATACTGGCATCGCCATCGCCATGATTGGTGCCGCCAAGGACTATAAAGTCAAACTCTTCATGCCGGAATGTGTCAGCGTGGAAAGACAGCTTATTCTCCAGGCTTTCGGCGCCGAGGTCGTCCTCACCCCGGCCAAAGAGGCTGTTGACGGCGCCATCCGCCGGGCGCATGAGGCTCTTAAAGCCGAGCCGGGCAAGTATTTTATGCCTAACCAGTTCGATAACCCCAATAATGTCCTCTCCCATTATGAGACCACCGGACCGGAAATATATAACCAGACCAAAGGCAGAGTTGATGTCTTCGTCTGCGCCATGGGGACGACCGGCACGCTCATCGGCACCGCGAAATATCTCAAGGAAAAAATCAAAGGCATTAAAATCGTCGGCGTTGAGCCTACAGTCGGGCATACTATCCAGGGACTGAAAAATATGACGGAGAGCGTTGTTCCCGGCATCTACAACCCCAAGGTGCTCGATGAAAAGGTAACCATCGAAGATGGCGATGCTTTCGAGACAGCCCGGTTGCTGGCAGTAAGAGAAGGGCTTTTCACTGGCATGTCCAGCGGCGCCGCTGTGGCAGGGGCATTGCAGGTTGCTAAAAAGATGAAAAAGGGCACTATCGTCGTTATCTTGCCCGACCGCGGCGACCGCTACTTAAGCACCACCCTCTTCCGCTCCATCTGCGCCAAGTGCCCGCCGTAGACAATAACTTAAAACTCAAAGCTGAAAACTCAAAACCATAACCTAAAAAATTAAAAGCTTTGAACTTTGCCCCCGTATCACGTACGGGGCATGCTTTTGACTTTTAGGTTACTAAAGTGGTATATAAAACACCATAATATTAACCCTTTTCCCCCATAAAAGTTGTATAATATATAATTGTCCCTAAAAGTATTATGAGCGCTATCGACGAAGTAAAACAGAAGCTGGATATCGCCGAGGTCATCGGCCAGTACGCTACGCTGAAAAAAGCCGGGCGTAACCTAACGGCTTTATGCCCATTCCACAGCGAAAAACACCCCTCTTTCTTCGTCTACCCGGAGCAGCAGAGCTGGCACTGCTTCGGTGCCTGCAATACCGGCGGCGATGTCTTCGCCTTCGTGATGAAAAAAGAAGGATTGGACTTTGGGGAAGCTTTACGTCTGCTTGCCCGTAGAGCCGGCGTTACTTTGCCCGCCAAATACGAAGGCGCGGCGAAAAAAGAAGAAAAAGAGCCCTTTTTTAGTGCTAACGAAGCCGCCACTCTTTACTATCATAACCTGCTCCTGAACTCACCGGCGGCGGCGAAGGCTAAAAGCTACGTCGAAAAACGCGGTTTTTCTGCCCAGACTATCTCTGATTTCCAACTCGGTTATAGTCTGGATTCTTATGACGCTTTAAAGCTCTACCTGCAGGAAAAGAGCTTCGATGAGAAAACCCTGCTTACCGCCGGCTTGCTTTACGAGGATGAAAAAGGCAAAACCTCCGACCGCTTTCGCGGCAAGCTGATGATTCCCATCCGTGATATTAAGGGGCGGGTAACGGGGTTCGGGGCGAGAGCCCTGGATAATACGGACCCCAAATATAAAAATTCTCCCCAGTCCCCCACCTTTGATAAAAGCGGCACGTTATATGGTATCGATCGCGCTGCCGCGTCGATAAGGAAGCTGGACGTTGCCATCATTATGGAAGGCTATATGGATGTTATCATGGCGAACCAGTGCGGCGTCACCAACGCCGTCGCCTCCATGGGTACGGCGATTACCGAAACGCAGGTGAATATCTTAAAAAAGTTGAGTAAAAACCTCATTCTCTCGCTGGATGCAGATGCTGCCGGTGAAGAAGCCATGTTAAGAACCGTCGGCTACGAAAACATCCTCAATGCCGAAATGCGGGTTATCCTTCTGCCGGAAGGCAAAGACCCCGATGAAGTTATGCGGGAAGACATGGAAAAGTGGCATGGCTTGGTCGATAGCGCCATGCCGCTCGTCGATTTCTTGTTTGAAAAAACTATCGCTAAATTAGACCTCACCACCGCCCGGGATAAATCCGCCGCCGTGGATAAGCTACTACCCGTTATCGCCGCTATCAACGACCCCATTCGCCAGGCGCATTACCTGCAAAAGCTCGCCGCTTTAGTCAAAGTGGATATGAACACTATTAAAGCCTCCTTAAGCCGGCTAAAGCAGCCTACTATACAGCGAAAAATGGCGTCGCCCAAACCATCAGCCGGAATATCGCGTCCTTTAGCCTCCAGCTCCCGCGAGGAATATTGTTTGGCTTTGTTATTGCAGTACCCGGAGTTGCGAGAATATCAGCAAGATATCTCGCTCGACTATTTTAGTCACAGCGAAAACCGCGAGATTTTTCTTGTCTGGCAGGTTGTGGCGGATAATCAGTCTTTAAAAGAGCGGCTGGACCCTGCCCTGTATGAGCATCTCGATGCTATAATAAATATGAGTATACCTTCCACAAAAATTAATGTAGAAAAAAAGTTCGTAGATATTATCAACGAATTAAAAAAGAGGTTTCTTAGAAGTGTCGAAGCAATGAAAGCTAATTCTATAACCTCGCTAGATGACACTGAGTTCGAAGATAATACAGAAATTGCCCAACAACTTAACAAAACGGAAATCCAAAGTAGCCAGAAATGGGGTTCTGCATATATAAAAGGTACAAGGAGATAGATTATGGAAAAAGATAAGAATGAGCTCGATTCACTCCGCAGTGGTGATAACTTTGAAGAAATCCAGCACCCCGAGATATCGGACTCCGATGAAAAAGCGGCGGCGATATTCGGCGCGACTATCGTACCTGACGAAGAGCTGGAAAGCGGAGAAATCCCTGAAGGAGACGAGCTCTGGGTCAAGAGCAAAGACGACGTTGACTTCGATACAGATATCGAGTTGCCTGCCGAAGAGCTTGCCGAGCAGGATATTACCGACGAC
>Ga0187886_1003660_pt1 | contig 11398 bp, 13 predicted proteins | sample June2016WEW_20_1_FD_133001 | JGI IMG/M metagenome (GOLD analysis project Ga0187886, IMG submission 133001) | Peatland microbial communities from SPRUCE experiment site at the Marcell Experimental Forest, Minnesota, USA - June2016WEW_20_150 | ecosystem: Environmental > Terrestrial > Soil >...
ACCGAAACCGACGAATCCCCTGGCTGCCAGCAGGGTCATGGGGGTATGGGCCAGGAGCTGGGAGAGGTAGGATAGCGAAGTGAGTCCGAGGCCGATGCGGATATACTTCATCCTGCCGTAAACATCGGATAATCTCCCGAAGAGGAGAGATGACGCGAGAAAAGCAATACCGGACGTAGCGGCGATAAAACCTACCTGAAGATTCGATGCCCCTGTATCCCGGGCATACAGCGCAATGAAAACATTCGAGGTCTCTACGGCAAAGTTGGAAAGCAAGTTTATCGATGCTACACAGAGCGGTAATGAGACCCACGAGGGGGGAGAGAAACGCCGCATATTAAGCAGGACTCTTTCCTCTGCACGAAAGGCAGATACTAATATTATACCGTGAAGCTGGAGTAATTTCTATTTGAAGGATATTGTTTGCATTTAATCGCTATGTCATTGCGAGCCGAAGGCGAAGCAATCCCAATGATGCTTTGTTGAGATTGCCACGGGCACTGTCATGCCCTCGCAATGACAGGGCGTTGCTGCTACTCTTGACAATCTCTGTCCCGAGGGATATAAATTGGATGATAATCTTATGCCGGGGCAAAACCTTTAAACAATTACCCTTTTTCAGGGAGGTCGAACATGAAGAGACATCCTTACGAATATAAGGTACTGGTTGAATATATCAACCCCCAGGAGGCAGGGAGGTTTCCGCATTTTACCCGCATGGAAGACCAGGAGGGGCTTAGAAGGACGTTAGAAGATGTGTTTTCTCATTTGGCGGAGTCAATCCCGGATGGCTGGGAGGTCGTCTCTCATAATATCGCCGCCTCGCGGAATACCATGATAATTACCATACTGCTGAGGAAGCCAAAGGCCAGCTGACTTTTTCTCGGTTCCGGGTTTCATATTATTTTTTCGGTATTCGCCGCAGCTCAAATATGTTATTGACTTCAGCATCGGGGCAGGAGATAGTAATAACGTCCGGGTCATCCTGCCAGGGGAACGTGGCCCCGAACTGGAGAGCCAGGGCAACGGGATAGAGGGCATTAAAAGCAAGACCGCACATGCCGGCCGGCGTCATGTAGTTGAAGACCCATTCGTCACCAATCTGGTGGCCGGAGTGACAAGGACTCCGGTTACCGACCAGTCTGATAATTACTTCGTACTCTTTTGTTACCATAGTATTTCTCCTGTTAACGATAGAGTATTGATATTAAATGATGCTAAATCGTTTCCAAGCCGGAGCGACTATGGAGAATTATACAGAGGAATTGGGGAAATTGCTATTTTCTAACACGAACACCTCAAAGACAGAGCGAGGTAAACTCTGATTGCTCCGTCCATGAGGTGTCAACGTTTAAAAATACTTTTATCAGGGTGAGTTATCAGCAGGTTATTTACGCTGCACTTGGGCTTTTCCTGATTAAGACCACACCGGCCAGAACAAGCCCCAAACCCATGATAATGTCGATGATTCCGTTAGTCCTGACAGCTTTTGTCGTCCCCATATTTGCCTTGGCCAGCCCCAGGAGAGCTCGCTGTGCCGAAAGGTAGTCATACATGATGCTCGGGGCGGCTTTTCCGGTTTGAATCTGAGGTTCTTCGGCCGCCATGGCCTTATTAAATTGAGCCGAGACCGCGTCATATTTGGCGTTGACCTGGTCGAGTGTCAGGGGCGCTACCGAGTCCGCGATTTCCTTTTCTCCGGAACTGGCCTGCGGGATAAACAATATGCCGAAGACAATGCCGGCCAATCCCAGAATGATAACGATTACTGCCAGTACGCGCATTTAGCTATACCTCCTTCGTCTATGTACCTAGAATTACTAGGTATAATATATGAAATAAATAATCTTGTCAAGTCCCTTACAGGAGATTATTTAATAATGTCATTTTCGGGCTTGACCAGAGAATCCAGGCCACCATTCCTCCCCGAGATTCTTCGTCCGCCAAGGCGGACTCAGAATGACATTATGGTAGGGCTGGATTACCGCTCCCGTATCGATTATGGGACAAGCTTCGCGGGAATGACGGTGTGGAAGTGCCGGATTCCAATTTTCACTGGAATGACAGAGTGGAAGGGCGGTGACGACGGAGAATCGGGCAAACGATAGTCTTTAACTATGTCGGGAGACGTCGATGCCAGTATTATCCGATTACCTTGGCTCGGACAAAAGGCTGCAGAACTTCCGGTATGACAATACTGCCATCGGCTTTCTGGTAATTCTCCATGACGGCTATCATTACCCGGGGAAGGGCCAGGCCGGAGCCATTAAGGGTGTGGACGAACTGGGGCCTGGCATCGGCGGCGGGCCGGTAGCGGATATTGGTCCGCCGCGCCTGGAAATCGCTGCAGTTGGAGCAGGAGCTGACCTCCAGCCATTCTTCGCACCCGGGGGCCCAGACATCGATGTCATAGGACTTGGTCGACGCAAAACCGAGGTCGCCGGTGCAGAGCTTACGAACACGGTAGGGCAGCCCCAGTCTCTGGCAGACCTCCTCGGCGTCATGGGTAAGCTTTTCCAGTTCTTCGTTAGAGGTCTCCGGTTCGACGAATTTATACAGTTCAACCTTATCGAACTGGTGGCCGCGCTTGATGCCGCGGGTATCTTTGCCGGCGGACATCTTTTCTCGGCGGAAGCAGGCGGTATAGGCGACATAGTAAAGGGGCAGGGATTCTTTAGTTAGAATTTCATCGCGATGGAGGTTGGTCAGGGGTATTTCGGCAGTCCCCACGAACCAGAGATCGTCCTCGGCGTCATGATAGATGTTTTCTGCCAGCTTGGGCAATTGACCGGCCCCGACCATACATACCTTCTTGACCATATAAGGCAGATAGGCTTCCCGGTACCCGTGCTCGTTGGTATGCAGGTCGAGCATAAAGGCAATGAGGGCTCTCTGCAACCGGGCGCCGAGTCCCTCGAGGACATAGAAGCGGGTGCCGGACAACTTTACCCCGCGGTCGAAATCGATGATGCCCAGGTCTTCCCCCAGCGTCCAGTGAGGGACCGGCGGGAAATCGAATTTCTTCGGGTCGCCCCAGGTGCGTACCACGACGTTATCGCTATCGTCCCGGCCGATAGGTACATCGGGCTGGGGGATATTGGGGACCTGGAGGAGAAGCGCCTCGAGCCGCTCATCCAGTTTCCTGGCTTCGTCTTCCAGTTCCTGTATTTCAACGCGGAGGGCGCGCCCTCTTTCCTGGGCTTTCTCTCTCTCTTTGGAAATGGTTTTTCTTTCCTGTCTCAGGCTATCGAGCTTGCCAATTTTCTGTCGACGCTCGGTGTCAAGGCGCAGGATTTCATCCACAGGCGCATCATCATGGCGATTTGCTATTGCCTGACGCACCAGTTCCGGGTTTTCTCTGATATATCTGATATCGAGCATAATTTTATCTCCCTAAGGGTTTTTCCTCTCCCTCGACGGGAGAGGCAAGGTGAGGGTGAAATTTCTGAATAAAGACTCCTCTTATTTTTTCGAGCACACCATCCATATTTAGCAAAATATCATTATTCCAAAACCTTAATACCTGATATCCCCTTCCTTCCAGCCATCGGGTCCTTCGATTATCTTCCTCTCGTGCTGGAGCTTCATCGTGTTGTCCGCCATCAATTTCAATAATCAGTTTATTCTCTAAACAGACAAAGTCGACTATGTAGCCACCTATACGTTGTTGCCGGCGGAACTTGGCTCCGTCCAGTTGCCAGTTTCTTAGCTTGAACCACAGTATTTTCTCGGCTTCAGTCTGCCCCAAACGAAGTTCTTTTGCTAAATTGGTCAAAAGAGTATTTTCCATTTCTTTTTCTATCCCCCTCACCTTAATCCTCTCCCACGCTGGGGAGAGGAGACGGGCAAAAGGAGGCTACGCCCACCTTTAACTCCTTTTATTCCTTCTCTCTTAACTGCGGGAATAGTATTACCTCTCTTATCGTTTGCTGGTTGGTGAGCAGCATTATAAGCCGGTCGACGCCCACGCCGAGGCCGCCGGTGGGGGGCATACCGTATTCCAGCGCTGTCAGGTAGTCCTCGTCTATCGTCCACTGCTCGGCATCTTCACCGCGGCGGTCCTTCATCTGCTCCTCAAAGCGTGCCCGCTGCTCGATGGGGTCGTTCAGCTCGCTGTAAGCGTTGCCCAACTCGATACTGCCTCCCGTATAAGCCTGGAAGCGTTCCACCACCCTTTCCTCGCCAGGTTTGTTCTTAGCCAGCGGCGACATGGAAACGGGGTAATCATAGACAATGGTGGGCTGGATGAGCTTGGGCTTCACGAAGGTCTTGAGAAGCTCGTCGACCAGTTTCGCCCAGTTATAGTCGGGGTCGACCTCAATATTCAGCGAACGCATCCTTTCCCGCAGGCCGCTGGCGGTGGGGTATTTCACGAAGTCGATGCCGCTATATTCTGTGACAGCATCGCGCAGGGTGATGCGAGGCCAGGGCGGCTTCAGGTTGATGATATTATCGCCGTATTTAATCTCCATCGTGCCCAGTACCTGCTGGCTGGCCCCTGATATCATTTCTTCTAGCATTTTCATCACATCGGTGTAGTCGGCATAAGCCTCGTAGCTTTCCAGCATGGTGAACTCAGGCGAGTGCGTGGTGGAGATGCCCTCGTTTCGGAAGATTCTGCCGATTTCGTAAACCTTATCGAACCCGCCGACAATGAGTCGTTTGAGGTGAAGCTCCAGGGCGATACGCATATAGAAGTCCTGGTCGAGGGTGTTGTGGTGGGTAATAAAGGGCGCGGCTAAAGCGCCGCCGGCGGACGGCTGGAATACCGGCGTTTCTACCTCGATAAAGCCACGCTGGTCGAGGAACTGGCGTACCGCTGAGATAATCCGACTGCGCACTTTGAATATATCTTTAACCCCGGTGTTGGCAATGAGGTCGATGTAGCGCTGGCGGTACCTGGTATCGGTGTCACTCAGTCCGTGCCATTTCTCGGGCAGTGGCTGGAGCGACTTCGCCAGAAGGGTGAAGCTAACGACCGAGATAGTGGGTTCGCCGGTGCGAGTGCGCAGCAGGTTGCCCCCAACCCCGATGATATCGCCGATGTCCAGGTCTTTGAAAAGCTCCTGCTCGGCTTCTTTATAGTTGGCGGTCTGGAACAATAGCTGTATTTTACCCGAGCCGTCACGGATATCGAAAAAGGAGGCTTTCCCCATCTTCCTGACGGCCATGATACGCCCGGCGACGCTGACCGTTTCCGCTTCCTGGCTGAAGACCCGGCCCTTGGCCCGATTTTCCGTCTCACGGGATTCCAACAGCTTGATGGCTTCCTGGGCGGTGTGGGTCTGCTCAAAGCGGTGAGGATAGGGGTCGATGCCCCGGGCGCGGAGACGCTCCAATTTCTGTTTTCTCTGTTCGTTGATGTCTTCCAATCTTGATGGCATATCTGATATCTACCTGCACAACTCCAGTAACCGCGCTTGAACTCGTTTGCCAGCGCCTGTTCTGACTAATTATAGTTTATCCGAGCGTTATGGTAAAGGGGCGGATGACGGGAGGGAATATGAGAAGGGGAGAGGATAAGTAACAAGTATCAAGTAACAAGTAGCAAGGAATGACAATGAAGTAATGAGTTGTAAGTTCATAGTGAGGGGAGAATGCCTGGATTCTGGCTGCGCTAGGATGACAGGGAGAAGTGCGAATAACAGGGGGGTTAAGGGGTGCGGTTGAACTGGAGTCTCTGTTCCCTCAGTGTATCCAACCAGGCGGCAGATTTGACCTCTCTTTCCAGCAGGTGCTTGAGGTAGTCGCTCATAATGTTTTCCAGTTCGCGGGCAAGCTCCCCGTCTATTTTCAAGCGGCTGGCCCCGATGGGGTCGGAACTATCCTGGAGGAACCGCAGGACTTTCTGGGCATTGATAGAGAGAGAGTAAGAGAATGGCTGGTTTAAGCTGCAATCGGGGCAGAGCATGCCGCCGGCCGACGGACTGAAGTAATTGGTGGCGGGTCCCAGAGCACGGTGGCAGGCAACACATTCACGGAGCTGCGGGCGGTAGCCGGCCATTTCGAGGAGATGAAGCTCGAAATAGCGCAGGATGAGCTCTTTATTGTCCTCATGGCAGAGGCTTTCCAGGATTTTTAACATGAGCTGAAAGAGTCCGTAATTCTCCTGGCGCTCGGCGGTGAACTGGTGGATAAGCTCGGCGACGTACAGTCCGCAGGAGGTCAGCCAGAGGTCGTTTTTCAGGGGGAGGAAGGCGTTGATGGTCTGGGCGCCGATGATGGTGTCCAGATTACGACCGCGTGAGAAAGAGACCTGGCTGTGAGTAAGCAATTCTAAATGACCGGCGAGCTTGCTTTTGGGCTTGCGCAGGCTTTTAGCGAAGCCCTGGATTTTACCGAGGTAGGGGGTAAAGAAGGTGAGGATGCTATCCGCTTCCCCCAGCTTCGTTTTCTTGATGATGATGGCTTCGGTCTGATACTCACGCGGTTCGGACATGGTCGCCTATTTTTTCACGAACTTTATCATCGAGTCGGAGTGTTTTTTCAATTCGGAAATAACATCATCTAATTTTACCGAGCGAAAGGATTCTATAACGGCATATACCAACCAGGCAAAAAAGATGATATCGCCGATAATAAAAATCGCTTTCCAGGTATCTGCGGAAAGGCCCCAGTCTTTAAAGCCGGACATCATCAGCGTCAGGGTAAAGGATATCAACAGGCCCATAGGGGCAAGCCAACCTCTTTTCTTCTCCATCTTTTTCAGATAGTCGGAAAGACTCAAGCGTAATTTGTCTTCCGTGGTGGTGATGACATCTTGAGGCAGGTTCGTCAGGTAAAGTTCGGAGATGGTTTCCAGGTCTTTGGTCGAACCGATAGAGATACGTGATTCCGGAGGAGGCGTTTTTTCTATGCTCATTTCTTTACCTCCTCTATCGGTTTGTTTTCCTCTTTAGGAAGGAGTCCCAGAACGCCCAGAGCGTGCTGGCTGAGGTAGCCGCAGCGCTTACAGGCGATAACGATTGATGGAATCGTGCGCCCGCCGAGGACAATACCCCTGGGTTCGTCCTGGATGATTTGATTGAAATAACCATCCAGCAGGGTAAAGTCATCGTTGCCGCACCTGGGGCAGGGGAGGACGGCGCCGCGGTCGGTGAGGACTTTAATAATTTTATCTTTCTGGTCTTGAGTTGAATCCTGCATATTAATTCTCCTTAAAAGGTGGAGTGGTCCCTTACGGATAAACACTCGGTTCGGGCACGGTGGACTAACTATAATTTGTCTGGCGCTCAATGGTGGATGTAATCGGTTTCTGCATTATAAGGGTTTCAAGTCCGAAATAACCCCATCAATATCGGAAATGACCTTCTTAGCATATTCAATAGACTCTTGGGCGAGTTTTTTCGCATTTTGAATATCTTGCTTTTTAATATCCTCTTTTACGTGGACACCTAGCAAATACCGAGTAGATATCGAATGAATAATGCGTGCAATTTGCCAAAGATGCATTAAGTCGTTTTCAGATATACGTTCAGGGGAAAATGGCGAAGAAAGAAATGCCTCAATTCCAGCTAGAATTGGCCCGCGAGCTTCTCCAAACATTTCTCTTTCCGCGTCTTTTATGACACTGTCCCAGATATTAATATTTATAATGAGTTGATTTTTCAAACCAGAAAGTCTGCTACGAATGTTCTGGTCATTTTGAAACGTTGCCCATTTGCTCAATGAGTCCAGTCTATCTCCGTCTAAGAAATAAACATTTCCCGCATATGATGTTCTCCTAATTCGCTGAATCAAGTCATCTTTTGCTTCATCGGTTATTCTTCCACTATTAAAAATATAAAATGAAGAAATATATGATTCCAGTGGTGAATCAGGTAATGTAAATGGGCTTGCAAAAGCTTGATTTATATCCGTAACTAACTCGTCAGCGGCTTTCCCAAGTCCAATCGATTGTATATGTTTTATTTGAGCAGCATAATGTCTTACTCCCCCAAATCTGTGGAGTTCTGAAAAAACGAAATCCTTGCCAAACTCGCGTCGCCCATGATAATCAGTAACTAAAAAGAAACCTAATTTGTTCAACAAAGGTCTGATAAAATTTTTACGAAATGATTCTTCATCCCTAAATTGTTCATACAATGACATTGTAAACCTCTAATACTCCGACCTGCCCTCTAAAGCCCGGGTGAGGGTAACATCGTCGGCGTACTCAAGCTCGGTGCCGAAGGGGAGGCCGCGGGCGAGGCGAGTGACCTTAATGCCCAAGGGGGTAATAATGCGGCTCAGGTACATGGCGGTCTGCTCACCTTCGAGGTTGGTGTTAGTGGCCAGGATGACCTCTTTGACTGTGTCATTCTGGAGTCGGGCGAGAAGCTCCTTTGTCCGGATGTCGTCGGCGCCGATGCCCTCAGTGGGGGAGATAGCGCCGTGAAGGACATGGTAGAGTCCCCTATAAACGCCGGTATGCTCCAGCGCCAGGATATCTTGCGGCTGCTCCACGATGCAGACCATGGTGATATCGCGCTGCGGATTGCGGCAGATAGGACAGGGGTCGGACTCGGTGACATTGCAGCACGCGGAGCAGAGAGTGACTCTCTGTTTCAATGCCAGCAAAGCTTCGGCAAGGGCCCTGGCACGCTCTTCCGGGGAACGCAAAAGGTGAAAGGTGATACGCTGGGCGCTCTTAGGCCCGATGCCCGGCAGTTTGCTGAACTCCTGCACGAGCCTGCCGATGGCGTCACTGGCGGGAATGGGGTCGGTTTTAGACACTGAGTCTCCTTAAAATATTAGCTTAAAAGTTAAAAGTCAAAACTCAAAATAAAGTCCTGTCATTGCGAGACCATTCCCGACGAAGTTGGGAAGGCGAAGCAATCTCATAGCTTATCATATAAATCACACCATTTCTTGTTCACAGTATTAACCAGTTGTATCTTATCATTTCTGGAACCACCCTTAATTTGTTTCTCCCTCATAATAGCGCTCTCGATACTTTCAACCGTTTCATAATAGACGAGTTTATCAATATTGTACCTTTTAGTAAATCCCTCGATTAACTTATTCTTATGTTCATAGACCCTTCGTTTAAGGTCATTGGTTACACCGATATATAATACTTTGTTCCATTTATTTGTCATTATATAAACGGAGTACTGATTATCCATTCCGGTGAGATTGCTTCGCCGTCCTTCGGGAGTAAGGGGGCGAAGGACTGGTCTCGCAATGACAATTCGATATTAATCTTTAAATTGCACTGTTCCCTTAACTCAGTCGGCTACGTCAAGCCCGGGATTTTAAGTCCGCCGGTAAGTCCGCCCAGCTGCTTGGCGGCCAGTTCCTGCGCCTTGGCGCTGGCCTCTCTGACGGCGGTCAGCACCATGTCCTCGAGCATCTCCACGTCTTGAGGATTGACCACCTCCGGCGAAATTTTTACCGACTTTATCTGCTGCTGGCCGTTCATCACAACTTTAACGGCCCCGCCGCCGGAACTGGCCTCTACGGTGAGATTGGCCAGCTCTTCCTGCGCCTTTAAAAGCTGCGCCTGAAGTTTCTGGGCCTGCTGCATCATAAATTTGTTCATGTTTCCTCCGTATCTATCTGGGCACCCATTTTCAGCGCGGCCTTCACCAGGTGATTGTTCTCATGTTCATAGACGCAGCGAACCTTGCAGGGGCGCCCCAGGAAACTGCTCACGATTTTGTCCGCAGTTTTTTGATTATCAAGAGTATCCATTTTCTCCTTGTGATAGGAATATTTAAACGATACCACTATCGTATCATCCTCAATATTTAGCGGCCTGGCGCTACGGAGCAAGGCAGCGGCCGGGGTCTTGCTCATGCCGTCCGGCGCCTCTTTGATTATCCTGGTCCACTGCTGCTGGAGCTGCTCGATGGCGCTTCCGGCGGACAGGGGACCGGCACCGGCCACGCCTGAAGTTGCCGGTTTCTTTGTATCCACCTTCTCAGCTGCCGGCGGTTCCGATATGGGGGCCAGTTTTTTCTCTTCCGGCGGGATGGTTTTTTGAACGGAGGGGGGAGGGGAAACCCTGGGGGTTACCTTTTTGGATACCGGTTCGGGCTCTGGGTGGTGGAAGGGTTCTTCCCTGATGGCCGTATCGGGCAGGGCGCAATCGACCAGGGCCAGCTCCAGGGGGAGAGTAGAGTAGTTATCGAGGCCGAGCTCAAGCTGCCCGAATTGCCTGACGGCCTTTAATATCTGGGGAAGAGAAGCTTTGCCGGCCAGGTCTTTGAGCTCCTTAATATCCTCGGCGGTGAGCTCGATGGAATCACTGGAGCCGGTCTTGACGAGGAGAAGCACCCGCAAACATTCCACCAGTTCGCGGTGGAACTGGCGCAGGTCAAGGCCGCTGCTGTTGACATTATTTATCGTGGCGATGCCGGAGGCGATGTCCTGATTAATGATATGTTTCACCAGTTCCCTGGAACGCTGGTCGCCGGAGATGCCGAGGAGAGACTGCGACTGCTTAAGATTAATTTTATTGCCGTAATAGGTCATCATCTGTTGCAGCAGGTTTTCGGCGTCACGCAGGCTGCCTGTTGCCGACCTCGCAATAAGTTTGAGCGCCTCCGGCTCGATATCAATACCCTCGTTTTTAGAGATGAGTGATAGCTTGGTCACCATGTTAGCCTGAGTGTGGCGGTGGAAATCGAAGCGCTGGCACCTTGATAGAATGGTCGGCAGGAGTTTATGGGCTTCGGTGGTGGCCAGGATAAAGATAACGTGGGGCGGCGGCTCCTCCAGCGTTTTAAGCAGGGCGTTGGAGGCTTCCTTGGTGAGCATATGGACTTCATCGATGATATAGACCTTGCGGCGGGCCTGGTTGGGGGCATAGTTGACCTTCTCCCTGAGGTCCCGGATTTCGTCAATGCCGCGGTTGCTGGCGGCATCGACTTCGATAACGTCTAAAGCTCTACCTTCGGTGATAGCCCGGCACATCTCGCAGGTATTGCATGGTTCGCCCTTGCCGTTGGTCAGGCAGTTGATGGCCTTGGCCAGGCCGCGGGCGGTGCTGGTCTTGCCGGTGCCGCGGGGGCCGCAGAAAAGGTAGGCATGGGAGATACGCTCACCGGCTAGGGCGTTAAGCAATGTGTGAGTGACATGCTCCTGTCCGACTACCTCGGAGAGAAGCTGAGGACGCCATTTTCGATAAAAGACCTGTGAAGCCATTACGGCTCTATTATACCCTAAAACAGGCGGTTTCCCAACTTTTTCTAAGATGATTTCAATTGATTCTGGGGGTCTGTTTAATTTTACGATGAAAGATGATTTTTTTACCTCACCCCTGCCCCTCTCCAGCCTGAATTATTGTGCTAACTGTGCAACCGGGGACATAGGTTACACTTTAGACCGGGCACATAGGTTACACTTTTTATAGTCCTTAGGGGTAGTAACCATTTTGCCTTTAAATCCATCAAGGAATGTTAGGCTGTGGCCG
>Ga0187886_1003662_pt1 | contig 11392 bp, 9 predicted proteins | sample June2016WEW_20_1_FD_133001 | JGI IMG/M metagenome (GOLD analysis project Ga0187886, IMG submission 133001) | Peatland microbial communities from SPRUCE experiment site at the Marcell Experimental Forest, Minnesota, USA - June2016WEW_20_150 | ecosystem: Environmental > Terrestrial > Soil >...
GCAGATTTTGTTCTTACACCGCATCACCAACGGTTGGCAGATCAAGCTGGGAATCCCAGGAGGGACCAGCCAGGTGCTGATCAGCCTGCCCGGCAACCCGGACAATTTCATGCCAACCTATGCGGTGATTGAATAAGCGCCCACGGAACCCGGCAGTAGAACTGCCGGGGATCAGAAGACTGAGTCGCCAGTACTGACAACTAGGCCGTCACCAGCGTACCCACTTTCTCGCCGACCAGGGCGCGGCGCAGGGCATGCTCGTCCCACAGGTTCAACACCAGGATGGGCAGCTTGTTCTCCATGCACAGCGAAACGGCAGTGCTGTCCATCACTTGCAGGCGGCGGTTGAGGGTTTCCAGGTAGGTCAGGCAGTCGAATTTTTTGGCGTCCGGGTTGATCTGCGGGTCGCTGTCGTACACGCCGTCCACCTTGGTGGCCTTGATCAATACGTCGGCGTTGATCTCCATGGCGCGCAGGGCTGCGGCGGTATCGGTGGAGAAGTAAGGGTTGCCCGTGCCGCCGCCAAAGATTACCACCCGGCCCTTTTCCAGGTGGCGGATAGCACGGCGGCGAATGTATGGCTCTGCCACGGACTGCATGATGATGGCTGATTGGACGCGGGTGATCACGCCGATGCTCTCGAAAGCGTCCATCAGCGCCAGGGCATTCATTACGGTTGCCAGCATGCCCATGTAATCCGCGGTGGCGCGATCCATGCCCAGCTCCAACCCGGTGCGCCCACGCCACAGGTTGCCACCCCCGATCACGATTGCAACGTCCACCCCCATCTCACGCACTTCGCGCACACGCTGGGCGATACGGTTGGCGCGAATAGGATCAATCCCGACGCCCCCGGCGCCCCCCAGAGCTTCGCCGCCCAATTTGAGTAAAATGCGGTGGTAGGATAAAGTCTCCATCGTGCCTCCTTATAAAAAAGGCCAACCCACCGGTTGGCCTTTTTAACTCATAACTCGGAAGAGCTTTCTTCGCCCAACTGCCAGCGCACGAAGCGCCTGATGACGATATTTTCGTGGAGCGAGGCAACCGCCTGGTTGACTAACTGCTCGACCGTAATCGCTTCGTCGCGGATGTATTTCTGGCGCAGCAGGACGACCTCGCCCTTGAACTTGGCCAGCCTGCCATCCACGATCTTGGGGATGACCGCTTCGGGTTTGCCTTCATCCAGGGCACGCGCCGTGGCGATGTGCCGTTCATGCTCCAATACGTCAGCGGGGATATCCTCTTCGCGGATGTAGAGTGGGCTCATGGCTGCTATTTGCAGGGCCAGCTCGTGGGCCAGGGTGCGGAAGGCCTCGGAGCGACCGACGAAATCGGTCTCGCTGTTGACTTCAACCATCACGCCCACACGGCCGTTGCCGTGAGAATAGAGCTCGACCATACCCTCAGACGCTTTGCGGTCGGCGCGCTTGGCAGCCATTGCCAGGCCTTTTTCACGCAGGAAATCCAGCGCCTTCTTCATGTCTCCTTCAGACTGCTCCAGAGCTTTGCGGCAGTCCAATACACCTGCGCCGGTAGCTTCACGCAGTTGCTTCACCATTTCAGTCGTAATTGCCATTCCTGATCCCTTCAATGAGTGAATAAATAACGCAAAAGCAAATTACTTTACTTCTTCTTTGTCTTCGATTTCTACGGCAGCTTCATCAATCGGTTCAGGTTTACCGCCGCCCAACTTGGCCAGGGTCGACTCACCCAGCAGGTCTTTGTCTTCCAGCTCAGATTCCTCGGTCAGACGGACACGGCCAACCATGCTGGGGGTTACGCCTTCCAGGGCAGCCGCGGCCTGCTCTTCTTCAATGTCTTTGCGGGCCGCTTTCCCTTCCAGGACCGCCTCGGCGATCTTACCAACCAGCAGCTTGATGGCGCGGATGGCGTCATCGTTCGAGGGGATCACGTAATCTACGCCGCGTGGGTCACAGTTGGTATCGACCAGGGCCACCACGGGGATATTGCGCAGGTTGGCCTCGTGTACGGCAGTGGCTTCGCGGGCGACGTCGACTATGAACACCAGCTCGGGCACCTTTTTCATCGTGCGCACACCGCTCAAGTGCACCAGCAGACGGGTAATCTCACGTTCTATCAGCAGGCCTTCCTTCTTGGTCAGCTTGTTGATCTCGCCTGAATCACGCATTTTTTCCAGGCGTTCTAGTTCCTTGATGCGCTCGAAAATGGTAGTGAAGTTGGTGAGCATACCGCCTAGCCAGCGCTCGGTGACGTAGGGCATGCCGCAGCGGATGGCCTCTTCGCGGACGGTTTCCTGAGCCTGGCGCTTGGTGCCAATGAACAGGATCACGCCGTTGTTGGCGGCCGTATCGCGCACCAGGTTAAAAGCAGTGTTGACGGACTTCACCGTTTGCTGCAGGTCGATGATGTGGATACCGTTGCGCTCGGTGAAGATATAAGTCTTCATCAAGGGGTGCCACTTATTGGTGCGATGGCCAAAATGCACACCGCTTTCCAACAGGGCTTTCATCGAAATAACTGTTGCCATACTAACTATTCTCCTTTTGCGTTTGGCCTCCGCTCCCCTCAATCCGGACCCTCACCGCCGATTAGGGCGGCACGCAGGCCTGGTCAGGAAGCGTGTGTGATTAAAGTTGTGCCAGCGGCACAGCGGGGCAAGTATATCACGAGTAGCGAAGATTCGTCCAGACCAGTTTCGCTTTAGGCTCATTGGGATTTACCGTGGAAGGTCCCCAGATTTTGGGGTGTCATGACACCCCAAAATCTGGGAGTTCACCACGGCTACTCCCAGAGAACCTCGCTTTATTTTTACCTGGAAAGGCGATATAATTTTCCAGATTTAGTGGAGATTTCCCTCATCTCCTGCTTCCCAAAAAGTGCGCCAAGGATAAAAACAACCGCATCATGGCTATCCCTGATTTAATATTGCTGCATGCTCCCAGCGTCTACGATTTCCGCAACAAGTCCATCCTTTACGGCCCGGTGAGCGACCTGGTCCCTTCAACGCCGGTTTTTGAGATGTACCCGATTGGCTTTACCACCATGGCGGAATACCTGGAGCGCAGTGGCCTGCACACGCGCATCGTCAACCTGGCCGTGCGCATGCTGGAAGACAAGAGCTTTAATGTTGAAGAGGCTTTACGAAAACTGGATGCGCTGGCTTACGGCATCGACCTGCACTGGCTGCCGCACGCGCATGGCTCGATCGAAGTCGCCAACATTGTTAAACGGCTGCACCCGGCCAGCCCGGTGATTTTTGGCGGTTTTTCTTCGACTTACTTTCACCGTGAACTGATCCAGTACCCGGCGGTGGATTTCATCGTGCGCGGCGATTCGACCGAAGGACCGCTACTGATGCTGATGCAGTACCTGCGCGGCGGCGGAGCCACCCATCCCGCCCCCGGCGCGCCGGATTACCAGGTCATGGAAAAATTACCCAACCTGGTATGGAAAGACGCTGACGGAAGCTGCCACGCCAACCCGCTGACTTACTGCCCGGAGACGCTGGACGATCTGCTGCTGGATTACTCACACGTGCTGCGCTCGGTGGTTCGCTATCGCGACCTGGCCAGCTACAAGCCTTTCCGCAACTGGCTGCAATATCCGATCACCGCCGCGCTGACTGTGCGCGGCTGCCGCTATAACTGCGTGACCTGCGGCGGTTCGGCCTGCACGTTTCGCAGCGTACACAACCGCGCCCGGCCGGCCTTCCGCTCGCCGGAAAAATTAGCCCAGGACATCCGCCGGATCGGCGAATTCAGCCATGGCCCGGTGTTTGTGCTGGGAGATATCCGCCAGCCTGGCCCGGACTACGCCGAGAGCTTCCTCAACGCCATCGCCGGCTACAAGAAGCCGGTGTTCATCGAGCTGTTCGACGCCGCCCCGCGCGAATTTTTCCGGCGGGTCGCCCAGGCTCTGCCCAATTTCACTGTGGAAATCTCGATGGAATCGCACGATGAGGGCGTACGCCGGGCATTTGGCCGGCCTTATTCCAACGCCGACATTGAGGCTTCGATCAATTACGCCCTGGAAGAAGGCTGCCAGCGACTGGATTTGTTCTTCATGGTGGGCCTAAAAAAACAGACTTACCAAAGCGTGATGGAGACGGTGGATTATTCGCAGGCGATGCTAAAGCGGTATAAAGCCGCTGGCGAACACCGGGTGATCCCCTTTATCTCGCCGCTGGCCCCCTTCGTCGACCCCGGCAGCCAGGCGTTCGAGCAGCCCGAAAAACACGGCTACCGCCTGTTCTTCCGTACACTCGAAGAGCACCGCCAGGCCCTGCTGGCGCCGAGCTGGAAATACGTGCTGAACTATGAGACCGACTGGATGAACCGTGATCAGATCGTGGCTGCCACCTACGAGGCCGGGCGGCGGATGAACCTGATTAAAGGCGAAGCCGGGGTAATCGCCGCCGAGGTGGCTGAAGCCACCGACCTGCGCATCGCCCAGGCAACCCGCCTGATGGGCGAAATAGATCGCATCGTGCTGATTACCCACGACAGTGGGGAACGCCACCTGCGCTTGCACGAGCTCAAGCAGCGCGTCGACAACGCCAACCTGAGCACAGTGTGCGATAAGAGCGAGCTGGAGATCCCTGTGGGCGGGATGCGGATTAACATGCTGCAGGCTGGGTCGCGCATCGTCAGCGATTGGTGGGAGGATCTTCTCGCCCCCCGCCGCCCTGATAGTTAGCCTCAACGAGAGACAGGAATTCACCATTTCTTCCTCTTCTCTGCATTCTCTGTGCCTGCGCGGTAAATCCTCTCCTTTTTCATTTACGCGCGAAGGGAATTGGCCTTAAAATATAGATATGAGCTTTCAACCGCACCTATCTCCACAGCAGGCAGCCTTTTACCGTTCCATCCCCAAGGTGGACCTGCATCGCCATCTCGAAGGCTCACTGCGCCTGGATACCATGCAAGCGGTGATCAGGGAGCATGAGATCACCATGCCGATGACACGCGGTCTGGCGGCGCTGGTACAGATGCAGACCAACGAACCGTCCAACTCTGAAACGTTCCTGTCCAAGTTCCAGACCCTGCGGATGCTGTACCGCTCGCCCGAGATCATCCGACGTGTGACGCGAGAAGCCATAATAGATGCTGCAGCCGACAACGTGCGCTACCTGGAGCTGCGCTTCTCCCCGGCTGCTTTGAGCCGGGTCAGACAGTTCCCGCTGGGGGAGGTGATAGACTGGGTTGTGGACAGCGCCGCCCAGGCCAGCCGGGAGTGTGACATCCAAGTGCGCCTGATCGTCAGCATTAACCGCCACGAGCCGGTGGCGCTCGGCGAAGAAATCGCCCGCCTGGCCGTCGAACAGCGCGGCAGGGGCATCGTTGGCCTGGACCTAGCCGGCAACGAAGCCCAGTTCCCGGCGGCGCCTTTCCTCGATATTTTTCGCCAGGCCAGGGCCGGAGGCCTGAAGCTGACCCTGCACGCCGGCGAATGGGGCGGCGCCGATAACATCCGCCAGGCGCTGGAAGAATTCGAAGCTGACCGGATTGGACACGGGGTGCGCGTGCTGGAAGACGAAAACTTAATGGCGCTGGCTGCCGAACGAGGCACGCCTTTCGAGGTTTGCCTGACCAGTAACTTTCAGAGCGGGGTCGTGGCCGGGTTGGATGGCCACTACCTGCCGCGCCTGTTGGCCGCCGGTGTGAACGTCACCCTCAATACGGATGACCCGAGCATTGAAGGCATCACCCTGGGCAGCGAATATGGCCTGGCCACTGAAGCCTTGGGCGTCAGCCTGCCGGCGCTGAAAGAACGTATCCTGGCTGCCTCCCAGGCCGCCTTCCTACCTGAGGCCGAACGCCGGCTGCTGGTCGAAAGCCTGCGTGGGCAATTGAATGCATAACCTTGCCGGGCCTGCCTGGCTTTGACGATAAGGATCCCCATGCACATCCTGTGTACTAATGACGACGGCGTCCAGGCGCCCGGCCTGCTGGCCCTTGTGCAAGAAATGCGCAAGCTGGGCAAAGTCAGCGTGCTGGCGCCGGACCACAACTGGTCGGCCTCCGGGCACGTTAAGACCCTCAGCCGGCCGCTGCGTGTGAAAGAAATGCTGCTCAGCGATAACACGCCTGCCCTGACCAGTGACGGTGCCCCTTCCGACTGCGTAGCCCTGGCCCTGCTCGGCATCATTCCCGAACCCATCGACCTGGTGGTGTCGGGGATCAACCCTTACGCCAACGCTGGCCACGACCTGACCTATTCCGGTACGGTGACGGCTGCCATGGAGGCAGTGATCGGCGGGATCCAGGCGCTGGCGGTTTCAGTAGACGGTCCAGAAGATGGCGAGCCGCGTGATTACGCGGCGTCTTCCCAGGCTGCCGGCCAGATCGCCGCCCTGGTGATCAAAAACGGCCTGCCGCCGGGCATTCTGTTGAATGTGAACGTGCCTTACCTGCCGGCCGGAAAGCTGCGCGGCTTCCTAGTCACCCGCCAGGGTTTGCGCATTTACCGCGACAGCCTGGTGCGGCGCGAAGACCCGCGCGGCCGGCCTTATTACTGGATCGGTGGTGACAATCCTACGGGCGTGCCGGAGGAAGGCACCGATTTCGGCGCCCTGGCAGAAGGTTTTGTCTCCATCACCCCCGTCCACCTGGACCTGACCGCCCATCATTTGGAAGAGACCTTCCGCGCCTGGGACTGGCCGGCTTCACTGACAGGATAAATAGGTTACCGCCATGCGCGTTACCAGTTATCGTTACCCTAATGAAGAATGGATCCTGTCCGGGACGGTGCTCCTGGTGCTGGCCGTTGCGGCGCTGGCTGCAGGCGTCTCGTTCTGCCTGGTACCGGTGTTTTTCCTGGTGTTCGTGCTGATTTCTTACTGGATGAACCGCTCTAACCACAACTCCCTGATGCAGACCGGCCACCCGGTCAGCCCGGAGCGCACGCCCAATCTGGCGCGCATCAAACAAGCCTGCCTGGACCGGTTGAAACCGGGACAGGTGGAGGTGTTCATTGTGCGCAGCAGCCAGCTCAACGCCTACACGTTTGGCTTCAATAGCCCGCAAGACATTGTGCTTTACAGCTCCCTGCTGGACGTGATGGACGAAGACGAGCTGCGCTTCGTGCTGGGACACGAGATGGGGCACGTAGCCCTCGGCCATACCTGGTTGAACACGCTGCTGGGTGGGATGGCGGGGGTGCCAGTAACGTTGGGGGCGGCGGTGATTGTCACGCTGGCCTTCCGCGGGTGGAACCGCGCCTGTGAATATTCAGCCGACCGGGCCGGGTTGCTGGCGTGCGGTAAGCCGCAAAAAGCCATTTCGGCGCTGATCAAGCTGGTTGCAGGCAGCGTCCAATCCCAGGCCGAGCTGCAGCGCGCCCTACAGGTGATCGAGCGCCAGGACGACTCGGTGCTAAACCAGTTGGCGGAAACGCTCTCGACGCACCCGATGATTGCCCAGCGCATTGAACAGATCCGCAAATACGCTGCCACGGCTGAATACGCCAGTCTGCAGGCATATGTGAATACATATCCTAAATAGAAGTCATTGCGCAGCAATCTCACTGCCGACGCGGAGATTGCTTAGTCGCTCAGATGATTGTGAAATGGCAATATCGCCCGAATTACTTCTCGCAATGACAATCACAGAGGATCGTCATTGCGAGCCGTCTTCGGCGTGGCAATCTCACTGTCGGCGCGGAGATTGCTTCGTCGCTCAGAAGATTGTGAAATGGCAATATCGCCCGAATCGCTTCTCGCAATGACAATCACAGAGGACCGTTACTGCGGAGCAAAGAAGTGGATCGCCCAGTGGCCGGAGCCGGGTTGCTTTTTGTTGACCAGGTCAAGGTAGGATTGGGAGTCAACCGTTTCATAATAGGGCGTGAACTGGGGCACGATCTGCACCCAGGTCTGGCCAGGCTTGAGCGGGAAGGGATTGCCCTGGGCATCCACAAAACGGATCGGGCGCATCAGGCCGGTTTTGCGCTCGTAATCCCCGCTGCGGGTGGTCCAGTAAGCCTCGTACATCTTGCCATCCCGGAAAATCAAGGCTGGCATGCGGGTGATGTAGAGCAGGTTGATGTCGATCACGGTTGGGTTATAGACAACGTGTTGGGCAAACAGGTAGATCACGTTGCTCATTCCCAACGGGGCGCCGTTCAGGCGGTCGGTGGCCTCGATGAAGGTTTTGCCGTCGGCTTTGTCCTGGAAACGGTGGTATTTACCGCTGGCCGGGTCGTAGCGCCAGAATACCTGGTCAAACAGGTTGTAAGCCAGCCAGGCTGACTGGCCATCTTTGCCACCTGCCGGGGGCTGAGGGTCAAAGAGCAGGCCATTGAGGGCATTGGGCGGCAGGCGCAGCTTGTTCGAGCGGGCAACCGCTTCGAGCTTGGTAGCCTTGATCATGGCGCTGTTAATGTCGCCGGCGTCCGAACCGAACACGTCGGTGAAGGCGTTCAGTTGAGCGGCGACTTTGGCGGCGGCAGAGGCCATCACCAGGGAGCCGTTGAAAAGCTTACGCATACTTTCATAGGGTAGGCGGCCGGAACGGATTGGGCCAATGGCCGAATCATCCACCTGGACCTTATCCGTGCTGGCGGGAGAAGGTGCTTTCTTGGGGAAATCCCCATAAAATAAGGCCAGGAAGCGGCTGGACCCTTCACCAATGAAGATTTCGAAGATCCAATCGCTGAAAGACAGGCCAGCCTGTGGACGGGCGGTCACCGGCCAATTGGTGATTGAAACCAGCGCCGGCGGAACGGAAAGGTTGTCACCATTCGATACCGGCAATCCGGTCAAAGGATTGATGCCCTGGGGGAACACGTCCGGACCGTAGACCTGGGAGGGCGGGTCGGCTGCCGAGGTGGTCGGGGCGACCGAGGCGGTAGGCTGCACCTGGGTTGGGGTTGGCTGGGGTGGGGGAAGAGTAGAGGTGGGGAGGGTGGGCAGCGAAGTGGCGGTGTGACTGGGCGCGGGCATAACGCTTGGGGCAACGAGGATTTCGGCCTGGGCTTGAACCGAATCGGCTGCCCGCGGGGCCGCCAGCGCAGTACAGCCGGTTGACAACAGGGAGAAAATGATTGCGTAGAAGAATATTCTTTTGAACATAATGACCTCGATAATGGATGAGTGCCAGTAGAGAAGAAAATGGTCGAAAATATCTGCCAGGCGATGAAGATTCCGAATGGATTTCTTATCTCATTCTACGCCGTTGCTCGAATCAGGCGCATTACAGGTCTGTAAGCGCGGCGTAGAATAGGCGTTTTAATGGTATTTTAACCCTACACAGAAATTAGGCTTTTGTAAGGTGAGCAGTAGGGTGGCGGGGAAGATCCACAGAGGTAAAACTCACCTAAGGCCTTCCAAGAACGGGGATAATGCAACTGCTGGGAATCAGAAATCGCCCAGATCCTCCCCTATTGATCCGCAAGACATCTATCGACATTTACGGCATGGGCACGCCACTCAAATCATCCGGCCATTCGGGGGCGGGGGCGGTGAATTGTACCGTCCAGACTCCTGAACCTGGCTTTTTGTTATTGATCAAATGCAGGTAATTTACTTCGTCGACCGATTCAAAATAAGGGGTGAAACGGGGGACGATCTCCACCCAGGTCTGGCCCGGTTTCATAGGGAATGGGTTGCCCTGGGCATCAACAAAGTGCGGCGGTCGCAGCAGGCCGGTGTGGCGGCTGTAATCGTCCACGGCGGTCTTCCAATAGATCGGGTACATTTTCCCGTCCCGGAAAAGCAGGGCTTCGCGCTTGGTAATATTCATCAGGTCGGTGCTGAAGAGGGTCACGTCGTAAAAATGGATGTCGGTAAACAGCACGATGACATTGCTGAACTGCAGCAGTTTACCGTTCAACCGGTCGGTCGCCTCGACAAAGGTTGTGGCATCATCCTGGTCCTGGTAGCGGTGGTAATAGCCAGTGCTCGGGTCGTAAATCCAGCGCACCTGACAGCGCAGATTGTAAGGCACCCACAGCTTGGTAGCCGGCAGTCCATTGGACGGCGGCTGGGGATCGAAGCGCAAACCGGTCATCGTGGACGGAACGAATTTCCGGGCGCCGGAGGCGGCCAGGTCCTTCATTCCTTTAACCGAGATGAAAGCGTGGTTGATGTCAATGGTCAGGCTGCCGTAGACCACCTGGTAATTGGTAAGGCGCGCCAGGATAAACTGCGTGGCTCCGGCGAAAACCAGGAAGCCGTTGTACAGCTTACGCAGGCTCTCATACAACATGCGCCCTGAGCGGATCGGCCCGACTTTCACCGAGTCACTTTCCAGCTTGCCGTCCACCACCTGGGTGGGCGGGTTGGCATAAAAAACCGACAGGAAGCGCGTGGCGCCTTCGCCAATGTAGAATTCGTAGACGAATGAGCTGAAACTGAGGCCGGCCTGCGGGCGGGTGGTCAGCGGCGAATCGGTAATCGAGACCAGCACGGGGGCGACCTGCAACTGCGCAGGATCGGGTACAACCAGGCCGGTCAACGGGTTAACCCCGGGCGGGAAGTTATCCGGACCCATGGCCTGCTGCGCCGGGGTGGACGTTACGGTGGGGGACGCCGTATCCGTGGGCGCCGGGGTCAGGGTAGCGGTGGGCGGCAGAGCAGTGACAGTAGGTGGTTTTTCGGTCTGGGTAGGGGATGGAAGGGTGGGGGTGGAAATGCTGATTAAGACAGCCGGTTTTACCACCGATACAGCATGGGGGGCAGCCGGCATGCAGCCCAGTAAACACAAGACACTACCTACAATCAGTAATTTGCGCAGCATTTTTTTAGATTCTTCTCTAATATAGAGTCTACCACAGTAGAGAGTGGCGAATCGTACGGTAAAATTTCAATATTGTAAACCCAAGTTGAATCCGGTATAATCAAACAAATGTTCGATAAGAGAAAACGATAAAAATCCATGCCGGTTAATTTTTGGGAAATCCAGCAGCAGATCAGGCAGATGGGCCAGCAGGCGCCGGAAAGAGAAAAAGCCCTCAAAGAACGCCGGCAGTTGGCGCTTGATTTGTTAAAACTCAATGCTAACCGGCTGGAAGAGCTGAAAAAGCGTGTGGAGCAGGCCGCCGCGGCCAACCCTAACCTGCGCTGCGCCGTACCGGTCGACGAAGCGCTCACCTTCTCTCATGTAGTCCCGCTGCCGCCGGTTGGCCTGACCATCCTGGCAGCGGACGGCTCACAGATCAACCCCGACCGCCACGATGCGGCCGAGTTCAGCGTGATTAACGTGGGCGCCATCCGTTTACAGCCGGGCAAAGCGCCCAATGAAGTCACGCGCAGCCAGCTTCTTTACGGGGATTCGCTGCGCACCTCCGCCGGCCGTCCGCTCACTGAAGAAATCGTGGCCCTGCGCCGTGACTTGAACGAACGCCGTCTGCTGGCTGAGCTGGCCGAAGCAGAGTCCCTGCCGGTAGTCACCGTTACCGACGGCCCGCTGGA
>Ga0187886_1003664_pt1 | contig 11385 bp, 11 predicted proteins | sample June2016WEW_20_1_FD_133001 | JGI IMG/M metagenome (GOLD analysis project Ga0187886, IMG submission 133001) | Peatland microbial communities from SPRUCE experiment site at the Marcell Experimental Forest, Minnesota, USA - June2016WEW_20_150 | ecosystem: Environmental > Terrestrial > Soil >...
CCCGCAGGGTCAAGAACCGAAATCGCCGGAAATTTTTTTTTCAGGAGATGTATTATGGCGACAACCGAACCTAACGGCGTTAACGGCTCAGCTTCCGCCGCAACGCTTCAATATGACGACCAAACCAGGCCAACAAAAGCAAAAGACATAGCACAATTCGGCGTGGCCACTATCGACAAAAACGCGTCGGTTTATCAGGCCGTGGCGGTTATGGTAAAAAGGGGCGTCAGCGGCCTGCCCGTTGTTGACGGCTCGGGCCTTCTCGGCATTATTTCCGAAAAGGACGTTCTCAAGCTGCTTTTCGATACCGAGTTTGTCGCCGGCTGTGTCGGCGACTATATGACCACAGGCGTGCTGACTTTCGACGAGGAGGACGACCTGGACGACATCTGCAAATGCCTGATTGAAAACAGCTTCAGACGCGTCCCGATTCTGCATCAGGGCAAACTGGCGGGCATCATAAGCAGGGCCGACATAATCAGGGTCAACAAGGACAAGTTCAGACCTTATGCCCCCACCTCAGCTTCCTCTGCCAATCCAACGGCTAATGACGTTATGAAGACCGGGCTTCTGACCGTGAAAAAGGCGGCCCCCGTTTACGAGGCGATGGACATAATGGCGACCAAAAACGTTACGGGCCTGCCCGTTGTCGATGACTATATGAACCTGTTAGGCATTATTTCCGAAAAGGACGTGCTCAAGCTGCTCTACGACCCCGACGCACTACCGAGCGTGGTAGGCGACGTGATGACGGCGGGTGTAACCGGTTTCAACCAGGATTCTTCTCTGTTCGATATTTGCCGGTGCCTCATTGAGAACAACTTCCGCCGGGTTCCGATTCTCAACGGCGGCAAGCTCATCGGCATCATCAGCCGGACAGACATAATGGCTTACATTATGAAAAACCACGCAAAATTCTTCAGCCAGAAAGCCAAAGGTCAAACCGTTTAGCCGCCGCCGGCACGGCGGCGCAATTTAGCCCTGAAGGTTCTGCCGGACCTTGTCTCTGAACTGGCTGAAATCCTCGCCTTTGGCCTTGAGCATATCGCGATAATCCTGCAAAGACATCTTCTGCCTTTGCGCAATCACATTTATTCTGCCGTCGATTTCCTGGTCGGTTACGACTATGCCTTTTTGCTTTGCCTTCTGGCCAATAAGAAGGGAATTATACCTTTGACAAACGATAGCTATGAACCTTATAATACCGCCTATGATAATTAACAAACCTGAAAGAAGAACGTTATGGGCGTGATATTGGACATATTGAAAGATATTCCGATTCCTGCTCCTATTAAAGAGAAATTGCTTAATACGGAGGCGGAGATAGTAAATTTGAACATAATTCTTCAAAAGGTGGAAAAGGGCGAAGATATACACAAATATATATGCCCCAAATGCAAACAACCAAGAGTAAAATTCTCCAATATACGACCTAAATTCCATCTTCGCCAATTTGGCAGTGAGATAGAACATTATAAGTGTGAAAATTGCGACCACGAATATGATATTGATAAACCTTAATAATTCGTTTTCTTGCATAATTAACCTAATTGTAAGGAGATAATGCTATGGCCGAAAATAATGCTATGGCCGAAAATAAACCTAAACCTGCTTCAAAACAATCCCAACAACCTAAAGCAGAGCGAGTCATAAAAACACCACAAAAAGTCGCTAACTCAAAAGGTAGCTCAAAAAAGAAATAATAGAAGCGATTATAAGCGGGGCAGGAATAAGCATTGCGCACTTAATAATATTATGAGCCATTAGCTCATTACGCTCTTCGTTGTGTTTTATAATAAGATGATAATCCCTTAAAAGCTCAACGATTATTTTCTGAGAAGAAAGAGCCATAACTTTATCATACAAAAGATTTGCCGGTTTTGTTCCCACATAAAAATAATCCATTGATGGCATAACATATTTGATAACAATGAAAAGATAAACAAAAATTAAGAAGACGAGATATATCCCTAAAAACCATATAAACCATTTACTTGCAATGGCATTATTTGGACTTGACACAAATTTTGCAAATATATAACCAATCAACCCGACAAATACCGTAAGTAGAAAAAATGCCTTATTGAGCAACCGATTATTGTTATCCAGTATGCTTTGCAAATACAACCTACTCTCTTCAATTACGTATTTGAGCTTATCTTCCGTGCAATCCGTCCAGTCTTTAGCATTGTCCCTATAAAGATAAGTGTCATCCCAGGGAATTGCATCCCAATCAACTTCTTCTATTTTTCCAAATCCAAACATAGCTTTCTCTTTCCTTAACAGATAACTTTTTTATAGGTTAATCTCTTGCCGTATGCGCCTCTTATGGCGTGTTCGGCCCGCGTCCCATCATTAACTTTCCGAATTCCGCCGAATTCCGGCCGAATTCCGGGGACACCATACGAAGCGACCGCAGGGAGCGGAGTCTCGCCTTAGTGAGACCTATTTCCCATTAATATCAAACGGTGTAAGTTGACGCGCTGGTATCGCCGCCGCGGCCGGTCCAATTCGTATGGTAAAACTCGCCTCTGGGCTTATCAACCCGCTCGTAAGTATGTGCGCCGAAATAATCACGTAATGCCTGTAGCAAATTCGCAGGCAAACGGTCGTGCCTGTAACCATCGTAATAAGCAAGGGCCGAGCTGATTGTCGGGACAGGGATACCGAGTTTAACCGCGGTTGTAACGACCCGCCGCCACGATGACTGTGCCTTTGTAACGGCTCTTTTGAAGAAGGGGTCGATTAACAGGTTTTCGATATTGGGATTCTTGTCGAACGCCTTTTTAATCTCGCCCAAGAATACCGAGCGGATGATACAGCCCCCCCGCCAGACCAGGGCGATTCCGCCGTAGTTGAGGTTCCACTTGTATTCCTTCGCGGCAGCACGCATTAACTGATAACCTTGTGCGTAACTGACGATTTTGGAGGCATACAGCGCCATTCGTAAATCATTTACGAATTTCGCCTTGTCGCCTTTGAACGAGGGCCTCGGGCCTTTCAAAATCTGCGACGCTTTTACGCGGTCTTCTTTTATGGCCGACAAGCATCGCGCGAAAACCGCCTCGCCAATCAGCGTCAGGGGCTGACCCGAGTCGAGTGCGGCGACAACCGTCCATTTGCCGGTTCCCTTCTGGCCCGCGGTATCGAGAATCAGGTCGATTACATCGTTACCCTGCTCATCCTTGTAGGCGAGGACATCGCGTGTGATTTCAATTAAGTATGAGTTCAGCTCACCCTGATTCCAATCCGAAAACGCCTTGTGCATTTCGGCGTTGGTCATTCCGAGTCCTTCCTTCATCAACTGGTAGGTCTCACATATCATTTGCATATCGCCGTATTCGATTCCGTTGTGCACCATTTTTACAAAATGCCCCGCGCCGTTTTCGCCGATCCACTCGCAGCAGGGCTCGCCCGCATCCGTTTTGGCGCAAATCGCCTGGAATATGGGTTTGACGTGCTCCCACGCAGCGGGTGAGCCGCCGGGCATAATCGATGGGCCTTTCAATGCGCCCTCTTCGCCGCCTGAAACGCCTGTGCCGATATACAATTTGCCTTTGCTCTCGACGTATTTGGTTCTGCGAATCGTATCCGGGAAATGCGAATTGCCGCCGTCGATGATTATGTCGCCGGCTTCGAGATGGGGCAGCAGTTGCTCGATGAAATCATCGACCGCCTGGCCCGCCTTGACCATCAGCATAATCTTTCTTGGTTTCTTTAGGTTCGCGTCAAGCTCCTGAATCGAACGGCAGCCGACTATTTTTTTGCCCTTTGCCCTGCCGTTAGTGAAATCATCCACTTTCGAGACCGTCCTGTTAAAACACGCGACGGTGAATCCTTTGCTTTCCATATTCAAAATCAGGTTCTCCCCCATCACCGCCAAACCAATGAGACCAATATCCGCCTGTGCCATTTTTCGTCGCTTCCTTTCTTAATGATTCCAATTAAAAATTTTTTAACACTGATGGTCGCCGCGACCACACGAAGCCCTTGGCGGAGTCTCGCCTTAGCGAGACGGATTTACACTGTAAAAACAAAACAAAAACAGTGTTAATCTGTGTAAATCTGTGTCTAAAAAACAGTATCAATCCGTGTCTTTTATTCGCGGGAAACTTCCGTCAGCCAACCTATATAACGTTTCTCCCGCATGATGCACAACTAAAATTCCTTTATCTTCCTTGTTCTCGTAATTTTCAATATCAATCTGCGCCGGGTCCATATAGCCAAGATTTATTTTCCTGCATTGCTCCCTGCTGATTCCCGTCGCCAAAACGACGTTGACTCTGGGCTTTTCGACGCCGTTTACAAATGTGCCGATTCCCTTAACGTGCGTGCAGTGCGCGAGCGCCCCGCCGGGAAATTCTTCGAACCTGTCCCACTGCTTGAGGAAATAATCGCGGGTATGATAACCGAGCTTTTCAATTATTGCCCCGTGCGTGTACGAAACCTCGGTGATATGCGGGGCGTAAATAATGAGCATTCCGCCGTCTGCCACCACCGGCTCTAACTTATACATCACCTTGCCGGCCGTCCAGATTTCGTCATACATTTCGGGCGCGATTCCCAGCACCGTCTTGAATGGCTTGTCTTTATAGACGATATGCACTTTGGCCGATAAATCCGCCGCCTTTTCCCACGCCCCGACGCAATCGCCTATAAATATGCCCTTCAATTCGTCTTTCAACGCCACAATCGCGAACAATTCGTGGGGCATTTTTATAAACGACGCTGCTTTTTCGACAACCGCCCGCGTAACCGTCCACTTTGTGCCGTTTATCGCCGGGTTTGTTATCACGGCACCGAGCCAGTGAAAAAAGTTGATGATTTCCGCTCCCGCTATCCCCGGGAAAATATATTTGTGCCCGCCTGAAAAGCCCACGACCTCGTGCGGAAACACCGGCCCCAAAATGAAAAATTCGTCGTAATCGAAAATCAGCTTATTGATTGCGACGGTGACTTTTTCGCTGAATAATCCGCCTGTCAATTTCTCAATTTCCGATGCGGGAATTTCCCCGATTGATTTGAACGTCTCCGGCTTATCCCACAAATGATTGAAAAACCCTACCGCCTTGTATTTGCTTTTCCTCTCAGCGGCTGTCATCCCCAAGCGAACGCAAATCTGCTCTTCACTTATCGGCTGATGCGTCCCGAGAGCGACTAATATATCCAGCTTTTTGACTTTGCCACCGATGCTTTCAAAAATTTCTTTAAAAACATCGCCCACCGGCCCAGACCGCGTATTATCAGGAACGATGATGAGGATTCGTTTGCCGGAACAGTCCTTCTTCGCGAAATATTCCTTCACCGCCTCGCGCATCTGCTCGGCGGTCACTACCCCGTTCGCATCTTGTCTTTCAATCACCATTTTTTATTTAATCCGTGAAATCCGTGTAATCCGTGGTTCATTTCTGCCAACTCGGCTTCTCAGGCAAACACGCGTCAAATTCCGCTATCAGTTTTTTCTCATACGCGCCGGCGTATTTACCTTTGATAAACCTGTCGAAGGCCTCATCATGAAAACGTTTCCACGATTCTGTTTCCTTACCCGGCATAACGGGAAAAAATAACGCGTTATTAACTCTCGCCGCCCTTAAATCGCCCGGGGCGTCGCCTATCATTAAAACGTGGTCCTTATCATATCTGTTTTTTGTCGCGTATTCCAGTTGCTGCGCCTTTGTCCCCATTTCCTGACCCGCAATCACCGCGACGTATTTGGCGATATCGTGCTCCCGCCATTCTCTTATTAGCGCTTCCCCCGGCGTGGCTGAAACCACAATCACGTCCGCCACAGGCCCGATTTTGAGCAAACTCTCCAAAACAAACGGGAATGGCGGTATTCCTTTTACGATATCCGTAATCGCCTGGTTCACCTTCCTGCTCCAGTCAAGCGCCTGCTCTAATTCCTTCTTCGCTGAGGGGTCTCTTGCCTCGGCGATTGCTTTTTGCAGTCCGTCATTGCTCAAAACGCTTTTCGGGTCATCTACCCACGCGAAATAATTAGCCGGCTGCGGCACCTTAAAGCCCCGTTGCATAACCATCGGATGTTTCGGCAGCAAATCTGACAATAATCTTTTAAGCGTCTTGTGCCTGTTTTCCCCGCGGCCCTTACTGAACAAATCCGCGAAAATCCTGCATTCCCTCGCCGCCTCCGCCACCGGCTGCAACCCGAAACACGCCACCGTCCATGGGCAAAAACATTCCCGCTGCTTGATTCCCATCGTATCGAACACGCACCCGTCCGAATCGATACCAATAAAAAACGACTTGGTTGCCTTAAACTCTTTCAACGCTGCTGCCGCATCTGTCATTTCAATCGCCTTATAAACGACACTGATTAACACTGTATTTTTTGACACTTATGGTCGCGGCGACCACACAGATTTACACTGTTTTTTCTTTTGTCATTGCGAGGCCGCAGGCCGAAGCAATCTATCCGAAATCTAAAATCTACGATTTTTTCCCCTCCTATTCAAGTGCTTTTGACTGTCCTGAAATTATTTACCTATCGAAATAAGCAATCGAATCGCGACGAATTGGGCCTTTTCGCAGCGAAATGAATATTTGTGTGATGGCCGAGGATTTAGCCGTTATCACCTTATGGCGCTAAGTTTTTTTGACCTGCCGGTTTTATCTTTGAATCGCTAAGAAGAAGGGCCCTCTTTAAGTTTTTTGCTCTGTGGTTTTTGAAGATAGTTTTCTCTGCTAATCACCTTCTGCCGGGTTTCCTGTTCGAGTTTTTTACGGGCAATACCTGCGACGTTTCCGCCTCGACGCGCGACGTTTTTGTTTTCAATGAAACCATCGGGATGCTCAACCTTTGTAATATGAGTTGTTGAGGCCTCGCCAAGCATTGAGAAAATAAGCTCCAAATCAGTCATATGGTCCCGCAAATTTTCTCTTTTCAGTCCCTTAAGCTTTTTGTACTGGCTGGGAGTAAGACCGAAAGCCGCCTTTGATATTTCGGCGGTCAGAATTTCGTACTCTTTGTCTTCTTTAACGCCGTGTTTTTTCCATTCGTCGGTAAGCTCCTCACGGATGGCGATTCCGCGCATTCGTTTTTCAATCCAGTCATCGCTGTATCCTTTGGCTTTATATAATGCCCGTGTGCGTTTGGTTGCAAGTTCGGGGTCTTCGATTTCCTGGATGCGTTCATAACCCACCTTGGCAAGCCAGCGTTTGAATGGTTCGGCCTTGGGGCTTGGTATTGACTGAATGATGCGAAATATGCCTTCGGTATTGGCACAATTTGATTCCCTTATCTTGCCGTCAGGAGCAGGTAAATCAAGGGGGGTACAAATCGTACCCCAGTTGGCATTCAACTGAGGGTCGCGCTGTCTCATTTTCTTGATATACTGCTTTGTGTCGGCACTGTCTGTCAGAGCCGAAACAACATCAGTTATCGAGAACCACCATTCGTTATTGTGAATGGTTTTTCTGATTCCTTTGTTCCTGAAAACCGCTATTTTGGTTGTGGGTATGATTTCGTTTGCCATTTTATTCTCTCATATTCACGCCCCAGAGGTTTTCTTTTTATTTTAGCCACAGATGGTCGCGGCGACCACACAGAGGACACAGAGAAATTCATTTTTTTGACACGGATTAACACGGATTTACACTGATTATTTATTTTCGTAATGTATCGATATAGACAAGGTCGCCGGTTTTGTCTTTATATTTCCAGAATCTCCAGCCATTCATCGTCTTTTTCTTTGTAACAGCCAAGCCCGCCAATGAAGGACTATCAAATATTTCACCATCTACTTTGATTCGACCATTTGAAAAAACCCATGCCTTATATTCTTTGCCTTTATAATTGGCATAGATTACTTTTCCAGCCGGGAAATAACCTCTCATCGAATTAAACTTTTTAATTTTATGCTTTCGGCGGCGCTTTCTCTTTTTCGTATCAAATAATTTATAACCTTTGAATATATCATCTATTTCCTGCCTGCTTCTCTCTTTTACCTGAGCTTTCAGTTCAGGAAGAATATTAATTGCACGTCTCAATTTACCCTTTACAACATTGCCCTTCGGTCGATAAATCCGCAGAAATAGGGACTCAACTTCTTTTGTATGTTCTTCCCTTCTTATGATATACAAACTAAAATGTGTCCACTTGTCTTGGTGCTTATCTTTTAAATGTTGTTTTATACGATTTTTTAAATCAGACGCTAAGCCAACATTATGCAGCTTATTCTTATTATATAGAGCATATATGCCCTGATGACCAGCAATTACAGAAATGATTTTCTCTTTGTACATATCGAATATGTCAGCACTGACTTTTTCAAGATATCTTGAAACAATGGGTCGTGATGAATGTTTTCTTTTTCTCCTTTTGGCCATATCAGTTACTCCTGACTGCTGCATTTCTCTTTTGAATGTTTGTGGATTTCATTTTCCGCACTTGCCACATGTGGTTGTTGGTTTCCAACCTTTGTTAATCTGGCAATTTCGCCAATAAAAATATATGCTTGGATGATTGTTAATCTTGCTTCATTTGGGGAAACATTGGCATGAACACCCTTACATGATTTATCATAAACGGAGTCTAATCGCGCTGCAAGATGTTCTAATTCATTCTCTAGAAGACCGACGGTAGTGGACGACTGTATTTTCGACTCAATAAAAGCTAATATGCGATTTTTGTAGTTTTCTTCTCCTACCTTACGTTTCTTGCCGGATTTATCTGCCCAATCCTTGTTAGACGCTGGAAACACGGAATCTGCTACACTCATCAGTAAGCGGCGGCATGAAGCAAGCGCCTCGGCATGAGCTTCCGCATTTGTCTCGGACATTCGCTCTGCAATAGCCAACAACTTCTCAACAGACTCAGGACAATGTTCCCTAATAAAGATATCTACTTCATGCCTAAGTTCGTCAAATATTGACGCTGCAAAATCCCCAAATTCAATCGAAATTAGGGTTGCAGTCACATAATTATGTACCGATGCTTTTATAGACGAAAAAAGACTTACGCGTTCTAAGTAGTTTCTCTTAGTAGCATTCACTATTTCGATGTGGTCCGAGATCATCCTATAAGTTGTGCCTGCGCTTGGCTTGATATCAGCTTTTTCAAGAATTCCTTTGTCAGCTGCACAAGCCGCTTCAAACCATGGCAGGCTTTGCAAATAATAAGTACCGCCTTCGGTTACTCTTCCTCCGGCCTTCGCATAAGGTAGACAATTGCCGAGGCATTTATAATCGAACTTTTTAGGATAACCACGAATTTCCAAGTCAAGCCATGTTTGAGCATCGGTATCCCTTATTAGCCTCGCGAGGCGTTTTGCTTGTAAAAGGCATGCCTCTATCGGAAGCGAGTTTGTTTCCATTTTATCGAGAAGCCCCTTGGCAACAGCTCGGGCTTCATTTAAACGTGAGTATGTACCATTGTTCATCTTAGCAATTCATTTTAAGCCAGTTTATAGGCGATTTGCTCGTCGAGAATATCTTTGCAACCATAAGATAGTTTTTTCAATTGTTCGAGGTTATCGCCGCAATAAATAACACGGGTATCAACTAACGCAGACCCTCCTTTGCTAAAGCTACGGAGGGCAGGCGGTTTAGCATCCTTTTGGGTTTTCTTTGAATTGGATGAGGGTTTCTTAGCCATAGGTAATTAGTGTAAGCAATATAGGGATATTTGCAAGGCCGAATTGATGCATAAAAAACAGGGCATAACAATTTTTGATTTTCGATTTAGGGGGGTGCGAAAATTGATTGAGATGGTAAATACTGAAAAGACAAATACTTACGGCTGAATCCGTGCAAGCAGGCACAATTAGCGGCAAAATTTTTTTGAGCGATTATAAGGCGTTATTTTGCTGTAAGTGCTTTCAATGTAAGGGTTTAATTCTGGACTAATACAGTTGTTTAATACAGTTGTTGGTCAAAAGCGCGCAAGCGCTTTTTTGGATTTTCCAAAATTCTGAAAATTTTTTTTATTCCTTGTGGCATAAAGAGTTAAGTGCATTTTGACGGTCTCCCAAAACTGTTTTTTTGGTCAAAAGCGCGCAAGTTCGCGCCATAGGATAGAGGGGCTTGTTGGTCCCTTCGGGGTTTAGCCGCCGCCGGAACGGCGGCGAGGTGTTTCGCCCCCGGATTTACGTAGCCCGGCGAAGTCCCGCTTTTCAGGGCGGGACGAAGCCCTGCGAAGTTTCGCCTTAGCGAAATTACGTGGGTTATTTAAAAATAGAAGGGAGAGGGCAAAAAATGGCGAGTATTCAATTAAAGATACCGAATTGGTTAGACAGGATTTGCGTTTGGCCTTTATTGCTTTATCGCCGGTTTGTATTCGGCGAGCCGTATCGCAGGATTTACTTAGGCGATGGTATTTACACAAAAGTTGACCCAGATGTTTATTACGAGAAATGCCGGTTCAGATGGTTTCTTTCTTACGGGAACACATCATACGCCGCTCGCACAATAAAAATCGGTCCCCAAAAAACCATAAGAAGTTTTTTGCACAGGGAAATCGTCAAACCCCGAAAAGGCAAACTTGTTGACCACAGGGATAATGACCCCTTCAATAACCTCAGGTCAAATCTGCGGCCGGCGACTCCCTCTCAAAATATGATTAACAGGCCAAAGAGAATAAATTCCACATCGAAATATCGCGGCGTTCACTGGTATAAACAACAAAAAAAGTGGCGTGCTGAGATTACAATAAGGTGTCATCAGAAAGGCCGATCTGTAATTAAATTCCTCGGTTATTTCTGCGACGAAATCGAGGCCGCACGCGCCTACGATATCGCCGCTCTTAAATACCATAAGAGGTTCGCCCGGCTGAATTCCCCGCGCGAAGATTATGTGAGGACAAGAGCCGGCTACAAATTCGCAGGCCAATCCAGGCCGGATAAAAAGAGCCGTTCACTTAGAGCGAAACTATCTAAAATTTATTCGGCAATATTTGGCTGGACCGGGAAACTTAGCACCGTTTCTAATAAATATCTTCGACATTTGTCATTCCTGCGGAAGCAGGAATCTATTCTTAAAAACCTGGATTCCGGGTCAAGCCCGGAATGACAAAAACGATGTTTTTCTTGACAACAGGGGAGCGGGGGTTTATTTGTCATTCCTCAAAATTAAAGAATCTTTGTATCGAACACGGGCGGAAAGCCGAAGCTAAATACAATATGGTTCGATAGGCGCACCATAATAATATGGCAAAAACGAAAACTAAAGAACTGGATTCCCGCTTTCGCGGGAATGACAAAGAAGCGGACTCCCGCGAGAGTAAGCCCCGCACAACGATGCGGGGCGGCAATGTCAGCGGCAAGTCGCTGGTAATAGTCGAGTCGCCGGCGAAGTCCAAGACGATAAATAAATACCTCGGCTCCGGATTTGAAGTGAAGGCTTCTATGGGACACGTGCGGGATTTGCCGC
>Ga0187886_1003665_pt1 | contig 11379 bp, 7 predicted proteins | sample June2016WEW_20_1_FD_133001 | JGI IMG/M metagenome (GOLD analysis project Ga0187886, IMG submission 133001) | Peatland microbial communities from SPRUCE experiment site at the Marcell Experimental Forest, Minnesota, USA - June2016WEW_20_150 | ecosystem: Environmental > Terrestrial > Soil >...
GAAATTAAAGGACTGGCTAAGGGAGAGAAAATCAACCCATTCGACTCCCCGGTCTGAAGCCCGGGGTATGCTCAGGGTTGATACTGAGCGGCGCTTTTTACCTAGATTTAAAATCAGGGTTTGACGCCGTCGAATGTATCAAAATGTCGCCTTTTTATGCAGAAGGCGACAGATCGATTTTGAGGCTTTCACCTACAAGTCTTTTGTACGAGGTAACCCTGGAGATAAACGATTACGGGTGGAAATCAAGCATCGCGATTCAATAGATGAGAATCATATCGAAACATTTTGTGTTGTCTGAAAACAGAGGATAGATAATAGATACTGAAACTTCTTAAGGGCGGCGACTCCGCCTCGTTCTTTGAGTGTCTTTATCGAAATTTTAGGAAAGCTATTTCGGAGTTTGAGAAAGTTGGGTAATTTGACTATAAATTGTTAAGAATAAATGATAATGCGAGTAAGAAAATCGAGATGATTAACAATTCTGACCCTAATTTCAGATAAAGATTTTTTTTCAGTTGGATTAAAGAGAGAGAATAGATGGTATCCAAATAATCTTTCGTCAAATCGTCATCACTTAACTCCAACATTTTAGAAATGTACTCGTCCCTGGAAAGTTTCAGTATTCCTCTATAATGGAGGATACTCTCGGCGGCCCGTTTAGAGAGTCTTGGTATGATGGCTAATAGGTACATGATGGTCGATATGGCAGCTAACATAATGGCTACCAAAATAATGATCTTCATGGCAGGGGAATATTCTCGTAGATTCCATGTGGCGGAAAAAGAGATGAGGACAGCGTTAATCAACAACAATGCGGCGACCTTTCTATCTGCCACATAGATAAGCTGTTGGGTCGAGTCGTAAATCTTATGAATCGTATCCGTTTTTAATTTATCAAACCGAGTTTCTTCAACCATTTTCCCTCCTCTCTATTTCAAAAAAATCAACCTACTTCACTCCCCTGAATGGTTCGCAGATTTAGATCCGGGCCATTTCCAAAAGCTTTCGTGTCTGTGCCAGCCAGAAATCCATTCCCATTTCCTGATACATTGCCTCTGCTTTTTTCAGGTTTTCAATGGCTTTTTCTTTTTGGCCCGCATCGGCATAAAGCTCTCCGAGGAAGAGGTAACTCTGAGCGCAAGCTGGTTTCGTTTCCAGCTCATCCAGTATCTTCATCCCTTTCAGTATGTGCTCCTCCGCCTTACAGAGTTGTGACCCCTCCATTTTCCCAAGGGTCCTTCCCAGTTGAAGCCACGATAATCCTTCCGCATATCTTTCATGATTCGTTTGTGCTAAATTCAGCCCCTGCTCGGCATGGACCTTTGCTTCATTCAAATTCCCTAAATAAGAATGAACCTGACTCAACCCGACATGATAAACACACAGGAAAAAAGGCAATCCGATGTCCAAATGCATCTTGTGACCCTTTTCGATACATCTTAGTGCCATGCTGAAGTCCCCTATTAAAAGATATGCATGTCCGAAAAAACCCCAGACAACGGGTAAAACGACGATCGCATTCGCTTTTTCGAGATACCCAATGGCGCTCTGTAGGTGGTTTACACTATTCTTCCCATCTCCCTTGCAATGGAGCAGACACCCGTACATGAATTCTGCGTAGCCTATCAGATATAAGTTATTGGTTTTCTTTGCAAGAGAAAGGGCTTCTTCACAGACCCGCTCTCCTTCCACAAATCTCCCCACATACCCCAGGGCGTGTCCGTAGAGTCCTTGCAGTGAATATAAATCGACGGACGTGCCCGAAAGTTCATTCTCCGTTTGCGTTTTTTTAATCAGGAAAATGACCCTTGGAGCTATGTCTACTATTTTCCTGTATTCCCCTGCAATATCAAAAGAAGTGCAAAGACCGCTGCCCATTCGAGCTATCATTTCACTATCCTGTATCTTCTCTGCCTCCTCAAAAGACTCTTCCTGATATTTCATTCCCAGCGCAGCGTCTCCTTTAGCTGAATAAAAGGAGCCCAAAAAGTTGTGTATTATTGCCAGACTCTTTTTGTCATTGAGCTCTTTGCAAAGCCTCTCACCCTCTTCGAGAAACGTTAAATAATCTTCAGGGTAAGCGAGGAATCTCATCATAGGAATCGCCATCGAAAGAATGACGTCAATCTGATCCTTCTTCTGCTGATCTGTTTCGTCCATCTCCTTGAGGATACCAATCGCATCCCGGTAGAAGCGGTAGGCCTCCAAGTTGGAATAGGAACTCATCGCTTTGTTTCCGGATAACTTTAGATATTGCAACGCCTTTGCCAGATCGTCGCTTTTGGAATAATGGTAGGCGAGCATCTCGTAGAACTCTTCAAGCCTGTCCGGGTAGATCTCTTCTACAGCCCTTCCGATCTTCCCGTGAATCTCCTTCCTCCTTTTGAGAAGTAAGCTGTTATAAGCTACCTCCTGGGTGAGGGCGTGTTTGAAGATGTATTCCAGCTCAGGGAAAAGCCTTTTTTCATAGATAAACTCAAGGCCCTGAAGGTTTAGGAGATGGGACTTAAGCTCTTCCTTCATCTCCGTGATGGCCTGAAGGATGCGAAAGGCGAATTCTCTTCCAATTACAGAAGCCACGTGCATGATTCTCTTAAGGCTTTCATCCAGTCGGTCAATACGGGCGGCGATAATCCCCTGAATGGTATCGGGAACCTGGATATCGGAGGCTCTTCTGCTTAAAAAGTATTGGTGATCCTTCTTCTGGATCGACCCGTTTTCAAGTAAAGAATGAGTCAATTCCTCCATAAAAAGAGGGTTGCCAGCAGCCTTTCCAAAGATGAGGTTGCTCAGCTCGGGTACAACTTCTCCTTCCCTGAGGATGGACTGAACCAATTCGGAACTTGTCTCGAGGGAGAGCTGATCCACTCGGACATTGTGGTAATAGGATCTGCTTGCCCAGCGGTGGGTATATTCAGGCCTGTAAAGAAGGATCAAGAGAATGGGTGTGTTTGCTAACCAGCCGATGAAGTAGTCTAAGAACTCTTCCGAAGTTTTATCAATCCAGTGAAGATCTTCAAAGACCAGAACAAGGGATTTGTTTTGACTTTCTCGAATAAATAAATCTCTCATGGCCTCAAAGATGTTCTCCCTTTTCCGCTTAGGCTCAAGTTTAAGGTAGGCTTCGTCTTCCACTTTAAGAGATAAGAGTTCTTGAAAGGGCGGGAGAATAGTTTTAAGCCTCTCATCAAGCTGAAAGATCTTCTCCTTCATCCTCTTTTTGATAAGAGATTCTTGCTCTCCTTCTTTGATTTCAAAATAAGATCTCAGAATGTCCAGCAGGGGCAGGTAAGCCATTGAGCCCCCGTAGTGGAGACATCGGCCCTCAAGGTAACCATATTCTTCTTTTGGGAACATCTTCCTCATCTCCAAGATGAGTCTTGATTTTCCAACCCCAGCTTCGCCTACGATCCCTACCGCTTGTCCAGCTCCTGATCGCGTTTTCTCCAATGCCTCATGGAGAGCTTCCATCTCCCGTCTTCGACCAACGAATTTCGTAATGCCTGCGACAGCAGCCGCTTCAATTCTTGTCCTTACCCCGCTGGTCCGTATGAGTTCGTAGGCCTCCTGGGGTTCCTCTTTCCCCTTCACCTGGACCTTTCCAAGGGACTCAAACTCGAAGTAGTCCCTCACGAGCTTGTGGGTAAGCCCGGACACCAAAATACTGCCAGGCTTGGCCGTGCTCTCCATTCTCGAAGCAAGATTGGTGGTATCTCCAATAGCGGTGTAATCCATCCGAAGATCGTTTCCGATAGACCCTACAACAACGGGACCAGAGTTGAGTCCGATACGCATTTTGAAATCAACCCCACGCTCCTTGTTTATTCTGTCACCATACTCTCCCAGGGTGTTTTGAATAGACAAGGCGGCATAGCAGGCCCGCTGAGCATGGTCTTCATGAGCAATGGGTGCACCAAAAAGGGCCATCACTCCATCACCAGTAAACTGATTGATGGTCCCTTCATATTTGTGAATCTCATCCATTAAAATCCTGAAACATCCATCCATGATTTGATGGACCTCCTCTGGATCGAGCTTTTCTGACATGGCCGTATAGTTAGCGACATCGGCAAAAAGGACCGTAACAAGCTTCCGCTCTCCCTCAATAGAACTTCGCGCGGTGAGGATTTTGTCAGCCAGAAATTTGGGGGTGTAAGACTTTGGCTCTGAATAGTTAATAGGGGGAGCTTCTTTAGGCTTCTCAAGAGCAGTCCCGCACTCACCACAGAATCTGAATTGAGGCGGATTAGAAAAATTGCAGTGCGGGCAGACCCTTTCTAACTTAGTTCCACATCCCCCACAAAATTTCATGCTTTCAGGATTTTCAGTCTGGCATTTCGGGCATTTCATCTTTGGCCTCCTTCATCCTCACCCTGGTCCTCTCCCGTTAAGGGCGAGGGGACATTATTCTTTTCGGGGATGGGAAACTTTCTAATGGATGAAAAAAGGCGTTGGAAAGTTGCTTTAGTATCTAATGCCTCGAAAAGGATTTTGGAGTCATCTAACATGGCTCGGGAGTCTTCCAACGCCTTCTGGAGATCATCTTGGGGAGTGGTCGAGATTCTACCGTGACCAGGGTAAAATTCTTCTATCCTCAGGTTGCTCAGGCGTTGGACCGAATTTAGGTAGTCACTAACGTTCCCAGAAGAAAAAATGCCTGAGAGAAGACCTCCACCCAGAACTGTATCACCGGTAAAGAGCAGCCTGTGATCTGGTTCATATAAACAGATGCAGCCTGAGCAATGACCGGGGGTGTGAATTACTCGAAGTCTATAGTTACCCAGTTCTACCATTGTTTCTCCTTCCAGCCAGATATCGGCATGGAAAGGTATTGTGGGCATATCATAATACTTACCCATCATCACAAATTCATCCTGTAGCTGGATCTTGTTTGCGGCAAGGCGGTGTGCAGCGATCACTGCCGTCTCAAAGAAGAAGGCTGTCGCACCAATGTGGTCGAAATGCTCGTGTGTCAGGATAATGAGATGAATGTCTTTGGGTTGCAGTCCCACTTTTGAAAGACGCTCTTTGAGGTAAGGGAAATTTGTAGCCGCACCGGTATCGATCAGCACATTTTTCACACTGCCTTTTATGAGATAAACATGACTTCCTGGCCTTTCAGCACGAATCTGAAAGATGTTTGGTCTCAGCTCTACAATCTTCTTCTTTCCTTTTGGATCCGTCATCTCGCATTTCCCTTATTGTTACCTTCACTCTGCCCCTCTCCCCTCTGGAGAGAAGGTGGGAGTGGAGGGGTACTTTTTTCAAATAGGCCTGAGTACAGTGCCCAACGTTCTCTGACCCGCTTACAGAGGGCATGCATAATGGTCAGGGCAAACGCTGGCTGCTGGCTGACCAGATAGAGAAACTTCCCCTGGTCAAGCACGATGAGTCGGGTGTCATCTTCTTCTGCTATGGCTGCAGCAGTACGAGGGGCAGCGTCAACCAAGGCCATTTCGCCAAAGAACTCCCCTGGTCCGAGGATGGCCAGCACAACCTCTCTGCCCGGAGCTTTTGTCGAGAGTTTGACCTTCCCAGAGTGTATCACGTACATATCATTCCCCAGGCTGTTCTCTTCGAAGATGACCTCTGATTTCTCAAAGACTTTTAAGAACCTTGTGAAGGGCGACATCTCGACCATTTTGGCATCCTCTCATCGCTTCACCGCTCCTACCTTACAAGGTAGCTGATGATCCTCTTGGTATTTTTTGCCAAGAGATCTGCGGAAGGGGATAAAAACACGAAACCCTCAAAAGGGTATAGTTTTCCTTCTGAGGCTTATGCAGGTGCCTTTTGCAAATCCCATTTCATCTTCAACTCAAAAAGGTCAAGGTTCTTTTTTGATTTATAGTAAGGAAAGAAATATATCCTATATACCTTGGTGTCGTTAAAAAGCTACTAATTTTCGTCAAGAAAGTCAACAGAAATTTTACTTGTGTTGAAATTTTGCTTGAAAAATTCTAATTGACAATAACGAGAGTTTCTCCTATAGGTTTATGTAAACGAGTCTTTCTGGCAGGGAGGTAGGAAGGAGTTTGGTATGAAAATCAAGGTGCTTGGCTGTTCGGGCGCAGAGTTTCCCGGCCACAATCTTCCAAGCTTTTTGTTGGACGGTAGGATCTTATTCGATGGCGGAAGCATAACCAACGTTCTTGATAAGAAAAGTCAGTTGAGGATAGAAAACATCTTTATCACCCATGCCCACCTGGATCATGTAAAAGGGATTCCATTTCTTGCGGACAATATTATCATCGAAAGCAGACGGCGTAAAGTAAACATCCTCAGCGTCTCACCTGTGATTAGAATTATTAAGAAGAATATCTTGAACAGTTCCGTATGGCCGGATTTCACTCTTAAGGGCATCTTAAGACTTAAAGCACTGAAGTTCGGACAGGAAATAAAGATAGATGGTTTTACGGTTATCCCCTTTAAAGTTACTCATTCTGTCCCCTCTGTAGGATATCTTGTTGAAGACAATAGAAAGAAACGCCTATTTTATACGGGTGATACGGGGCCATCGGATAAGACATGGAAGAAAATCGGAAAGAAACAAATTCATTGTCTCATCATTGAAGTTACCTTTCCCAACCGAATGGAAGAGACTGCATTAAAGACAGGGCATCTAACACCCCAATTGTTAAAAAAAGAGATCTTAAAAATAAAATATACCCCTGAAAAGATCTGTGTCTCCCACCTGAAGCCCCAATATTTCAAGACCATCGAAACCGAACTCAGCAGGCTTAAGATCAATAACCTTAGAGTATTGAGAGATGAGGAAACGATTACGGTGTAGTTTTGAATGAAGAATAGTGAAAATAGGGATAGCGGTATCTATAGCTCTGCTAATGGCTCCTGACGCCTTCTTGAATTAAGACAAAAAACAATCTATCACGAAGCGAATGCAGTTCATCGGGGAATAGAGTATACAGAATGTCCACCGGAACAACGTGGGTTCCAAATTCAGCTTAGATTTTTCAGTGCAATCTGCTTGATGCGGCCATGTTTAATTCTACTTTCCTAACCCAGCGAAGCCAACGCCTCCCGTGCCTGCTTCAGATAAACATCGGCCTCACACTCTTCAAAGGACTGAACCGCCTGGGAAATACAAGTTCTGGCATCAGCCAGTCTGCCCTTTGCTTTGTGGAGCTTGCCCAAATCGAAATATGCCTGACCGAGAACAGATTTGGCACCGATCTCCTTTGCCGTCTCTATCGCCGTGTGGAAATACCCTTCAGCCTTCCTGGCGGCGAAAGGGACCGTTCTAATCAGGAAACCGATATTCTTCAGAAGAAAGGAGAAGCTTTTCTCGCCGCCACCGCCCTGGGAGATCTGCGAATACACTCTTCCGAGCATATGGTTCATGACAGCGTATCGCCACCTACTGCCGTTTTCTAAAAGTTGCTGTATTATGCTTTCAACAATATTGATTCCCCTGGCCACATCACCCTTCGTAATCATGACAATACCCATAAATCCTTGAGCACCGCTTCCTGCGAACTCAAAGCCAAACTCTTCTGTAAATTTTATCACGTCTTCACAGATGGATTCTGCTTCACGGAAACGGCCGGTAGAAACATAACTGAGACCGAGCGCGATTTTTGCGGCATATTGAATAAGAGGTTCTAAAGAAACTTGAATCGCTTTTTTGAAACACTCTATCGCTCGATCGTGGTCACCTGCTGCTATAAAACTCATACCTAAAGCAACATGGCCGAAGGCTTTGCATCTCTCATCAGCGTGCTTCTCACCATAGTCCAGAAGAATCCTTCCACATTCAGCGGTTCCCTTTTTCTCGCCCCTGTAGCAGTGATGTAATGCCATTCCAAAAAAAGTCATCCGAAAAAGACTTCTGTCGGATGGCATCATTTCTGAAATTTCCTGAGCTCTTCTTCCACAGGCCAAAGCCTCGTCTAATAAACCGAGATTTGAACAGGTTTGGGTGAGCCAGCAAGAGGAATATCCGATAACTTTACTATTATTGATCCTCTCGCCGATTTCGAGGGCATGGGAAAGATGTCTGTAGGATTCATGATATTTCTCTTTCCAATTTAATGACCATCCTCTCCAGGCGTGAAACATGCCAAGTCTGGCTTCGTCACCCAATGAACTGACCCATGCCTCATGACGTTTCAGCAAACTTTCTAACCCCGTCATATCACCACGAACATAGTACACAGAACTCCATTGAATGAGAAGATCGATGAGGAGGATGTCTTCGTCCTGCGACCTGTCAGTTTTGTTAGAGAGAATGTCAAAAGCCTCTTTGTAATACTGATGAGATTCTTCTACCGTATAGCGTTCATAACACTTCTCACCCGCCTTCATGAGGTAGTCTACGGCCTTGAGGTAGGACTGACCCTGTTTGTAGTGATAGGCCAAGGTTTCATAGAACTCGGAAAGCCTTTCCCGGAAGAGCTCCTCCATGACATTCGCTATCTTCTCGTGTATGACCTGCCTCTCCTTTTTGAGGAGTCCATTATAGACCACCTCCTGGGTGAGGGCATGCTTGAAGATGTATTCCAGGTCGGGATCGAGGGTGCGGGTTCTTATGAGATCGAGCCTCTCCAACCCGTGGAGGGATCGGTCGATCTGTTCCTTGAGCTCGGTGATCCTCTTCAAGATCTCATAGAGAAAAACCCTGCCAATGACCGAGGCCTCCTGAAGGATGCGTTTTGTCTCTTTTTCCAGACGGTCCAATCTCGCTGAGATGACCCCCTGGATGGTAGAGGGGATGTCAATCCTTGTAAGGGCCCTGGTGAGAACCCAGGTTTTGTCCTTTTCGGTGAGGGTTTCCGTTTCAATGAGGGAGTTGATGACCTCTTCCAGATAGAAGGGATTCCCCTCCGCCTTACGCTGGATGAAGTTTCTCAGTTCTGCAGGGATGGCCTCCGTCTTGAGGAGGGATTCCACCATCCCCTGGGCCTCCGTGGGGGATAGGTCCTGGAGCCTCATCTCATAGTAGAACTTCCCGATCCCCGATAGCTGCTGGGAGGTAAAGAGACTGAACTGGGGACGGGAGACACATAAGAAAAGGGCCGGGTAGTTGAATTTTAAGAGTATCGTCCTCAGGAGCTCTATGGAAGAGGGATCAGTCCAGTGGAGGTCCTCAAGACAGATGACTGCGGGAGCCCTTCGGGTTAATGCTGATACAATGGACTGGATGGATTCATGGAGCTTCATCTTCCAGTATTCAGGGCTGATGTTTTCGATCTCCGGGTACTTGATGGAATACAGGCTTCCGATGAAGGGGATTACGTCCTTTCCATCCCCCATGAGGTTGTTGATCTCTGCCTCGATCTTCTGCTTCAATCTCTCCTGGGAGTCTCCCTCTTCGATCTGCCAGGCCCGGCTCAGGAGGTCCATGAGAGGAAAGTAGGGGATGTTGGAGGCGTAGGCGTAGGAATGGCCCTCCCTCCACTGTATCCTGCTGAGGTCTAAGGTCGCTTTGAATTCCTCAATAAGTCGGCTCTTCCCAGTTCCCGCATCGCCGGTGATATAGAAGATGGCCCCTTTCCCTTCCAGAAGCTTTTGTGCCGCTTCCTTGAGCTGGGACATCTCGACCTTGCGGCCGATAAGCTCTGATCTTAAACCTGATAAGCGGTGGGTCTTCGTGGGCTCTTCCTTGGGAGATAATACCCTGCAAGCCCTAATCGGTTCTGCCTTGCCTTTGACACTAACGGATGTTAGAGGTGCAAAATTGAAAAGCCCCTCAGCCTGACGATAGGTATCTTCACCCACCAAGATTTCACCAGGCTTTGCAAGCCCTGACAACCGTGAGGCTATATTTACGGTATCGCCTGTAACTCCAAGGCGTCCCTTTTCCATCGTCACTTCACCAGTCACAACGAGGCCGGTATTTATCCCTGTATGCATCGACAAGGGTTTTCCGACTTTAGATTCAAACTGATGACTCATGGCGTCGACTATTTCGTGTATCTCTCTGGCTGCCCGGAGGGCCCTGACCGGATCATCCTCATGAGCCTTTGGCACCCCAAAGAACGCTACAACCGCATCGCCAATAAATTTCTCGATAGACCCATCGTATTTAACAACAACCTGTGATATTTCTCCAAAGATTCGGCTTATAATGTTCTTAACTTCTTCAGGATCCAATCGTTCAGTCATGGCCGTATAACCAGAAAGATCAGAAAAAAGTACAGTAATGTGCTTCCGCTCACCTTCAAGGGATGGTTCTATCTTTGGGGCTGCAGGTTCTTCTAATTGATGACCGCATTCACCGCAGAATTTATCTGTTGGAAGGTTTTCAAAATGACAATTAGGGCAGACCAATATGAGTTTTGCTCCACATTCCTTACAGAACTTCCTTGTTTCCGGATTTTCAGTCTGGCATTTCGGGCATTTCATTTTGAATAGCCTTTATTAAAGAAATGAGGATCACCCAGTTTTATGGTTATCTTCTATCCCAATAAAACGACGGACCTCCGCAAGGAACCGCGGCCAAGCAGCTTCGTTTTCCAACAGGATATGATTCTTGCTTTCAAGTGGGACAAAACGAGCACCCGGGATCGATGCGGCAACCTGGCGCCCAGCTTCAAAAACAATCATTGCATCATTGCGAGAATGAAGTACTAGGGTTGGAATCCTAACCCGAAGTAACAGATCGAGCACATCAATTTTGCCAACTTCCATCCAGAATTTTGCTGCAATCTCACCGGAACTTGACATGCGCTGGAGATCATTAAACGAGCGCATATGCTCAGTAGTTGCCTCAGGTACAAACATTGTTGTAAATATCTGTCGATAGGCGGGATTATCCTTTCCCCATCCAATCTCTGTTAGCTTTGCCAGAGATTGTAGCCCTTCGATTCTATTTTGCGGTAACCCAATATTTGCCCACCCTCTGGCATAAGCTCCATACAAAATAAGGTGGCTGACTTTCTCGGGGTGGCGCACTGTGTATGCGACAGAAACAGCCCCCCCATGTGATATTCCCAGAAGAGCGAACTGATCAAGACCAGCCGAGTCCACCACTGCTTCAAGATCGTGGATCCAAGCTTCAAACAATAAATCCTCCACCTTCCAATCTGATAAACCAGTCCCCCTTCCATCGTATGTGACGCAAAGGTTATACTTTGATAGTTCTCGAGCCCAGTGGCGCGTGACTGGACTGACCCAATAGAACTCCAGGTGGCTAAGCCAATTAGCGACTTTGACCAGTGGTGGCCCTTCACCAACGGTGCTATAGGCTATTCGCACGCCATCAGAAGTCGTGCAGAATTGTATATGTAGGTCCATTGCTGTCCAAATTAGCTAAGAATTCTAAGTTCTCATGTTGATTTTATTGGCCTTTTGGACAAGATTTATCCATTTTTAAAACCAGGTTTCCATTAACATGCTGTCCTAAATAAGAAGAGA
>Ga0187886_1003668_pt1 | contig 11377 bp, 8 predicted proteins | sample June2016WEW_20_1_FD_133001 | JGI IMG/M metagenome (GOLD analysis project Ga0187886, IMG submission 133001) | Peatland microbial communities from SPRUCE experiment site at the Marcell Experimental Forest, Minnesota, USA - June2016WEW_20_150 | ecosystem: Environmental > Terrestrial > Soil >...
AACACCTGGACGAACTGATCGGGAGGTATCCCGCTCTTTCTGCATGCAGGGGCGACATTGAAGCGGCGTTCCGGGCGCTGTCGGAATGAGAACCGTACGTGTTCGATTCGTCGATTTCTGGCCGGGCTTCAAGGCAGAGGAAAGCCTCTTCGTCCAGATCCTTCGCCGGCATTTCGACGTCGTTCTCTGTGATGATCCCGATTTTCTCGTCTACTCGAATTTCGGGAACCGGTACTTCGACTATGATGTTCCGCGCTTGTGCTATACGTCAGAAAATATCCGACCTGACTTCAACCTGTGCGACTACGCCCTGGGCTGCGACCGGATGGTCTTTGGCGACAGGTATTATCGCTTTACGATCTACATGCTCGAGCGGCAGGAAGAACTCCATGCGATCGGTCCGCGGCGGTGGAACCAGGAGGCAAGAAAGTTCTGCAATTTCGTCTATTCGAATGATACCGCCCATCCGTTCCGGGATGAGTTCTTTCGACTTCTGTCGCAGTACCAGAAAGTGGATTCCGGGGGACGTCATCTCAACAATCTCGGGTATTCGGTGCGTGATAAGAGACTCTTTCAGAAGGACTACAAGTTCAGTATCGCTTTTGAAAACAGCTCGACTCCCGGCTATTCTACTGAGAAAATCGTTGACGCATACGTTGCAGGCACAGTTCCGATCTACTGGGGAGATCCAGAAATTGGGGAGGACTTCAATGTTTCCTCATTTGTTAATGCGCACGACTTTGGAAGCCTCTCCGATCTTGTTGAACGCGTGATCGAGCTCGACCGTGACGAGGAGTCGTATCGCAGGATGTATGAAGCGCCTTTTTTGGTTCGTGCAGTGGGCGACTACACATTTACTCCGGGATTCGAGGAATTCCTCGTGCACATATTTGACCAGGAGAAGGAAGCTGCTTTCCGACGAAGCCGGCACTTCTGGGGCAAGGCTTACGAAAACCAGAGAAAAAAAGCGGCCTTCTACCTTCAGCGTCTCGAGCGCGATCGCCTTTTCAGTCTGCTGGAACATCTTCGGATGCTGGGATTCAGAGGTCTCATGCGGAAGTTGGTGGAGAAGCTTGCGCAGAGAAGAATCTCACGCGCAAAACGGAAGATCAAAGTGCGATAACAAATGCTTGATTGCACTCGCAAAGGAAGAGGGAGGGAATGAAGAAAGCTTTCATAACCGGAATTACCGGGCAAGATGGTTCTTATCTCGCCGAAATGCTCATCCGGAAAGGATATGATGTCCATGGTCTAGTTCGAAGAACCAGCACATTCAACCGTGAACGAATCGAGCACATCTTTCGCGAAAAGGTACCTCTCGTTCTGTACTACGGGGACATGAGCGATCAATCCAGTCTCATCAGCACGGTCCAGACTGTTGAACCGGATGAAATTTACAACCTCGCAGCGCAAAGCCAAGTGAAGGTCTCCTTTGAAGAGCCGGAGTATACCGCCAATTCGGATGCGCTCAGAGTCCTGCGCATCCTGGAGGCGATCAAGAGCCTACGTCTTATTGAGAAGACGAAGGTCTACCAGGCATCAAGCTCCGAGATGTACGGCGGAGTGCAGGACAGGGCGCAGGATGAAACGACGCCTTTCCTGCGGCAGGCTGCAGGGCGATCGAGCCGTCCAATTCACGCGCATTTTCGTCGTCCCGGGGCCCCCTCCATCATCATTGGCAATCGTGAAAGACGAGGCACCCGGCCGGTCACCCGCCGCTGTCGGTGTGAGCTGCGGCGGCCCGCTCGACAGCAGGCGCGGCCTTCTGCTGTCGCCGCCGAACCTCCCTGGATGGGACCGGGTGCCGATCGTGGAAGAGCTGCAGAAAGCTCTGGGGTGCAGAACGTTCCTGCAGAACGACGCCAACGCATGCGCCCTGGCCGAGTGGCGGCTCGGGGCGGGGATGGGGACCCGCAACATGGTTTTTCTCACATTCGGGACCGGGATGGGAGCGGGACTCATCCTCGACGGAAGGCTGTATGAAGGGACCTGCGATCTCGGAGGGGAAGTCGGCCACGTCCGGCTCGCGGAGGGAGGCCCGGAAGGGTACGGGAAAGCCGGTTCGTTCGAGGGTTTCTGCAGCGGGGGCGGGATTGCCCGGTTGGCGCGTGCGGGGGCGGAGAGATGGCTGGCCGCCGGCCGCGCCGTCTCGTTCTGTCCGGACACAGCGGCACTGGAATCCATCACTTCGAAGGCAGTGGGAGACGCCGCCGAGGCCGTGGACCCGCTCGCCCAGGAGGTGCTGGCGACCACGGGCCGTTACCTCGGCCGCGGACTCGCCCTGCTGATGGATATCCTCAACCCGCAGAGGATCGTGATCGGCAGCATATTTATCCGGTGCCGCCGTTTCCTCCAGCCGTCCATGGATGCGGAAATCGCGCGCGAGGCTCTCCCCGGCGCCGCACGTGCCTGCGAGGTTGTGCCCGCGAAGCTGGATGACAGCATCGGGGATTACGCGTCCCTGTCCGTGGCGGTGGACGGGCTGTCTCGGCGCGAGCGCGGTGATCTCCGCGAGGAGAAACGATGAAACACCTGGACGAACTGATCGGGAGGTATCCCGCTCTTTCTGCATGCAGGGGCGACATTGAAGCGGCGTTCCGGGCGCTGTCGAAGTGCTACGCATCAGGCGGGAAGCTCATGGTGTGCGGGAATGGGGGGAGCGCGGCGGACGCTGATCATATCGTGGGGGAGCTCATGAAAGGGTACCTCAAGCCGCGGTCGCTGCCCGATGAGGTGGGTGCCCGGCTTCGGGCCGCGGACCCCGTGCTCGGGCCGGCGCTCGCCGAGCATCTGCAGGGTGCCCTCCCCGCGGTCAACCTGACAGCAGGCTCCGCGCTGCTTTCCGCGTTCGGCAACGACGTGCAGCCGGAACTCGCATATGCCCAGGCAGCCTTCGGTCACGGGAAGAAGGGGGACGTGCTCCTGGGGATCAGCACGTCGGGAAATGCGTCGAATGTCCGTTCGGCGCTCGTCGTCGGGCGTGCCGTGGGCATGACCACGATCGGGCTGACGGGCGGGGGGGGCGGAAAGATGGCAGGCCTGTGCGACATCCTCATCGCGGTGCCGGCGGCCCGGACTTTCGAGATTCAGGAGCTGCACCTCCCCGTCTACCACTGCCTGTGCGCGATGGTGGAGGAACGGTTTTTCCCGTGAACGAGCTTTCCATCGCCCGTCTCATCGCCGGGGGGGAGGGCCTGGGATTCATCGACGGCAAGGCCGTGTTCGTCCCTGGCGTCCTTCCCGGAGAACGGGCGCGCGTCCGCGTGGTGCAGAGCCGGCGGGACTACGATCGGGCGGTCCTCGTCGAAGTACTGGAGCCATCCGTCCACCGGGTCGTGCCGGGCTGCCGATACGCAGGGCACTGCGGCGGGTGCGACTGGCTGCACATCGACTACGAGGAACAGCTCCGGCAGAAAGTGTCCATCGTGGCGGAGGCCCTGAGGCGCACGGGGAGGATCGAGCGGGAGGACCCGCGGATCGAGCCATCTGCGCCGTGGCAGGCGCGCAACCGGGCCCAGGTGCATCGCGCCCCGGAGGGAGGTATCGGCTACATGGGAGCGCGGAGCATTCGAGTGCTCCGGGTCGACGACTGCCCGATCGTCTCACCCGCGATCGGGAGGCTGTTCCGCGGAGAGACCCTGCCCCCGGACGGCTTGGAACGGTTCACAGTGTTCGCGGATGGCGAGATGCTGGCCGTCGAGGGCCGCGATGACAGCCGCGACCTCGCAGTGAAGGTGGATGGCCGCGACATCCTCTTCTCGGTCGGCTGCTTTTTCCAGGCCAACATTGGGACGCTTCAGAAGCTGGTGCCGTGGGCTCTAGGGGGCCTCGAGGGAGGAACGGCGGTCGACCTGTACTGCGGAGTCGGACTCTTCGGAGCCTCTTTGGCAGAAAAATTTTCCCGCATCATCTGCGTGGAGTCCCGCGCGATGAGCCTCTCGTACGCAATGCGCAACGTTCCCGGACCCTCCCACGAGTTCTACCCCATGACCGTTGAGCAGTGGATCCGGACCGCGTCAGCCTCATCGCGCCCGGATGCGGTCATCGTCGATCCGCCCCGTGCCGGCCTCGGCCCCGAAGTACGGACGTGGCTCACGGAACGCGCTCCCCGCCGGCTCGTCTACGTGTCCTGCAATCCCGTCACGCTGGCCCGCGACCTTGCCGGGCTCACCGGCGGGGGATTCGTCCTGGACGATCTCCGCCTGTTCGACTTCTATCCGCAGACCTCGCACGTCGAGGCGGTCGCGAAGCTCACGCACCGGGGCGGGCTCTCATGAAAAAGCCTGAGCTCCTCGCGCCGGGCGGCAGCTTTCTGGCCGCCTTCCACGCCTTCGAGGCAGGCGCGGACGGGGTCTATCTCGGCCTCAGGGAGTTCTCCGCGCGCGCCGCGGCGCAGAATTTCACACTCGGACAGCTCCGCCGCATCCGGCAGCTCGCTGCCGACCGGGGCAGGAAGATCTACATCACGCTCAACACTGTCGTCCGTGAAGAGGAGATGCCCCGTCTCCGCGAGACTCTCGCGTGGCTCGAAGCTCTCCGCGTCGACGGGGTGATCGTGCAGGACCTCGGGGTCTGCGACCTGATCCGTCACGACTTTCCTGCTCTGGCGGTCCATGCCTCCACCCAGATGGGGGTGCACAACGATTCGGGTCTTGAAATCGCGGAGGAGCTGGGCATACGGCGTGCCATCCTCGCCCGCGAGCTTTCGCTGGAGAGGATCCGGGCTCTTCGGACCCGGCACCCGCGCATGGAACTGGAGGTGTTCATCCATGGCGCCCTGTGCTATAGCTTTTCCGGGGCCTGCCTCGCTTCCTGGGCGCTCACGGGCAGGTCGGGAAACCGCGGAGACTGCGCACAGGTCTGCCGCAGCGTGTTCCGCGCCGATGAATCATCGGGCGGCAGCGAGCCCGCCCATCTCTTTTCCACCCGGGACCTTTTCCTCGGCAAGGACGTTCTGAAACTGGCCGAGATCGGCATCGACGCCCTGAAGATCGAGGGCCGGATGAAATCACCGGAGTACGTGTTCAACGTGACGCGCCTGTACCGCGAAGTGCTGGACCGGGGGAACGACATCCCTGCCGGAGAGTACGAGGAGCTTCTCCGCAGGTCGGAGCTGGGATTCTCGCGCACCAGGACCTCCGGATGGTTTCATTCCGCACTCGGCTCACGGCTCCTCGAGCCCGGAGAGCCCGGGCACCGCGGCGCCTTCCTGGGAAACGTCGAGACGGTCCAGGGCAGGCAGATCGTGCTTCGCCTGGAAGGAGACCTGTCCCTGCACGACGGGCTGGCTTTTTCCCCACGAGGAAGCCAGGACCAGGCCGCGTTCCCCGTCCTGAGGATCCTCAATTCTGGGCGCGAGGTGAGATTCGCGCTGCGGGGGGAGACGGTGAGCATCGAAGTGCCTCGTGACGCGGCGCAGGTCATTCCCCTGCGAGTCCAGGAGATACGCCAGCTCTCCTCCCGGTTCCTCGATCTCCCCCAGCCCCGGGAGGCATCGTTTCCGGTGTACAAGATCCCGCTCGATCTCAGGGTCACGTTCGGACGCGGGGGCCTTCTCTCCTTCGAAGCGCCAGGATTTCCCGTTTTTGCCCGCAAGGCGACCACAGGTCCGGCCTCGGCGAAGAAGCCGTTCCTCACGATCCTCGCGGCCCTGCTGGAGGAATCGGGTGAGTCTGCCTTCCGACCCGGTGCCGTTACCTTCACAAACCGCACCGGCTTCCCGGACGATGGCATATTCGTCCGCCCATCGGAGTTGAAGAAGGTCAAGAACGAGCTGTACGCGTTCCTCGACAGCGCGTTTCCCGGGCCGGAGAGCTCCGTGCATGGTCCGGAGATTCGGCCGGCGGACAGCGGTGTTTCTTCGCCGCTGGGTCCCGCGGAGCTCGAGATGCTCGCCCACCGGGAGTTGATCGGTCCGCCCGGCATGTCGCCGGTTCCCTTCGTCGGCGGGGACCCGTCCCGCCTCGAGCTCTTGCAGCTGGCGGATCTCGCGGGATTCCACTGGCTGCCTCTTCCGCCGGTGCTTCTTGACAAGGAGCCCTGGATCGACGCGGTGCGAAGGCTCGCCGACCTCCATACCGGGACGAGGATCGCCGTGGGCCTCAACAACATGTCCCATCTCGCTTTCGCTTCTGCGCTGTCGGAGAAGAGCAATGCCTGGTTCTTCGGCGATTTCTACCTGTACGCGGCGAATGATCACACGCTGCGTTTCCTGCGCTCACGGGTCCCTCGATTGCTCTTCGCCTACGAATGGGTGGAAGAGGATCGCGCCAGGGCCAGACGTCCCACTGGCTCGCGCCCGACCCCCACGGTCAGGCTGTCGGCGGATTTCGCGCCGCCTCTCTTCTACAGTCTCGCCTGTTTTGCCCGTCACTCCATGAACCAGGGGCGGTGCGTCGACGGGTGCCCGAAGGATTTTGCCGGTGAGCTCCGACAGGGAAGGAACCGTTTCCGGATGCTCGTGCGCGACTGCGTCACCTACCTGTTCACGCAGAATGTGAGATAGCGCGGCCCGCCACGACACAGTTCGGCCCGCCACGACACAGTTCGGCCCGCCACGACACAGTTCGGCCCGCCACTTGGCGGGCACCTTCAGGTTCACTATCATTTCCATTCAATGAAGATCGCGATCATCGGGGCGACCGGGCACATCGGCACCTATCTCGTGCCCCGGCTGGTGCAGGAAGGACACGAGGTCGTGTCCGTGAGCCGTGCCCGCAGGAAGCCCTACCGTGACCCGGGGATCTGGCGGTTCGTGTCCCGGATCGAGTGCGACCGGGAGAACGAGGAAGCGACCGGATCCTTCGGGCGCCGGATTGCGGCGCTCGCGGCGGACGCGGTGATCGACCTTATCTGCTTCACGAAGCAAAGCGCCGAGCACCTGGTCTCCCACCTCGAGGATAGGGTGGGTCACTACGTGTCATGCGGCACCATATGGGTGCATGGGCACAGCGAAGTGGTCCCGGTCACGGAGGCAATGCCCCGCCGGCCTTTCGGGGACTACGGTGTTCGGAAAGCCGAGATGGAGGCCTGGCTTCTCGCGAAGTCCCGCATAAGCGGATTTCCCGCGACTGTCCTGCATCCCGGGCATATCGTGGGTGTGGGGTGGGTACCCTTGAATCCTGCGGGGAACTTCAATGTCGAGGTCTTTCGAATGCTCGCAGAGGGCAGACCCTTGAGCCTGCCCAACCTCGGCATGGAGACCGTCCACCACGTGCATGCCGACGATGTCGCTCAGGCCTTCTGTCGGGCCCTGGAACACCCCGGCGCCGCGGTGGGGGAGAGCTTTCACGTGGTCTCTTCGGCGGCGGTGACCCTGCGCGGGTTCGCGGAGCGCATGGCCCGGTGGTTCGGCCAGGAGGCGGCGCTCACCTACCTTCCGTGGGACGAATGGAAAAAAACCGTCTCGGCTTCAGACGCCGCTGCCACGTGGGATCATATCGCCCACAGCCCCTCATGCAGCATCGAGAAAGCGCGCCGCCTCATCGGCTATGAGCCGCGCTATGGCTCCCTCGAGGCCGTCTGCGAATCGATCGACTGGCTGGCGGAGCGCGGATGGAAGGTATGAGGGCGTCCTGAAACGGAACTTCACGCCCGGAGTACATGCGGCAGAGCCGGCACGAAACCGAGCACCCGGTGCGCGGTCGTCACGACGATCCAGAAGGGCTTGACCCGGCGCAGCCTCCCGAAGATGACGATGGACAGGAGGTTGAATACCGACGCGAGGTTGAGGGCAGCGACCAGCAGCCCGAGGCTGGCCGAGGAGGCCCCGAGCTGGTTCTTGAAGAACACGTTCATGATCGTGCCCGGCGCGATCATGGTGACGAACAGGGTGCCGCTCGATCCGAGGATGATGTTGAGATTCATGGCCCGCCGGGTCCGGGCGGGGCCAAGGAGTGCTGGTGCGGTCACGTTCCGGTGCTACTGTTCCGCTGCCGCGAGCTTCGACAATTCTCTCGCTTTCCGCGCGAGCGCGGCGTTGTCCGGGGCCAGCGCGGACGCCCGTTTCGCGTATTCCATGGCCTTGCGATAATCCTTCTGCCCTGCCAGGACGTCGGCGATGGCCGCGAGAGCCTCGGCGTTGTCGGGGTTTTCCCTCAGCGCCGTGCGGAGGTCGAGGAGGGGATCCGCGGACCCGGCCTGGGAACGCAGGAAATGCAGCTCGCTTGCCAGGGGCGGCGGCGGGTCCATCGCCAGCAGGCCATGGTCGATGACGACCAGCGCGTCCGCCGGACGGCCGGTTGCCAGCATGGATCGGGCCTCCAGCGCAAGAGCTTCCACACTCCTCGTCATCCGGAAGAGCAGTAGGGCGGAGGCCAGGGCCTGGGCATGGTCCCCGAGCCCGGTGGAGATCTCCCAGCCCAGCCGCAAATGCTCTGCGGTGCGTGCCGGCGCCGGAATCAGCGCCAGCCATGAAGCAGCCTCGTTCCACCGCCGAGCCTGCGCCGACGTGAGGACGAGAAGAGAAAGGACCCCGAGGTTCTCCGGGGCCAGCTCGTACGCATGTTGAAGCGCGGTCACCGCCTCCTGCGTCCGTCCCTCATCCAGGAGGATCCGGGCACGCTGCTCGGGGAACGAGGCGTCGGCCGGATACCGCGTCTCTGCGTCCGCGAGCACGGCGAGTGATTCGGGGTCGTTTTCCGCGTTGTCGTGGAGCAACCGCGCTTTCAGCAGGATTGCATCGGTCAGGTCGGGGCGGAGTCGAAGCAGAGCATCGAGGACCCACAGGGACTGGTACCAGTCTCCCCCCGCGGCGAGGGCCTGCGCCCGCAGGAGAACGAAGGCCGGGTCACCCGGTGCGCGCAAAAGCCCCTGGGCCGCTGCATCCGCGGCAACCTCGGGCCTGCCTGCGGCGAGTGCGCCGCGCGCAAGAGCTGCGAAACGCTGCGGCTCTGTCGGGAGCAGGGACGCGAGGTGCTGGAGAAGGGGCAGCTCCGACGAGGCGGAGCCGGAGTCGATGATCGTCCGTGCAAGCTCGGCCGCCGCGGGTGAGAAGGTCGGCGAAAGCTTCAGCGCGGCTTCGAACTGGACGCGCGCGTCGGCGAGCGATCCCGAGCTCTTCTCCAGCAACAGCCCCTGGATGAAAGGCGGCAGGGGCGACCCAGTCTTCAGGGTGGCTGCCTCCGCAAGTTCCGCGCGCAGGGCAGTGTCTCGTGCATCGTCGGCCGCCGCGTGCGGATCGAGGAGCACGAGGGCGGGCGCGATCCGCTCCAGGAACGGGCTCGTGATCCGCGCGTTGTCCCACGTGAGCCCCGTCTCCGGGGTCAAACCGGCCGACTCGGGGTACAACCGTCGCAAGAGCGTGCGCCCGACGATGCCGGCTCCAGCTGCGCCGGTTGCCCCCATTTCATCCGCGGCGGCGGCCAGGCGGATGCCCTCGGCCAGCGAGGCGGGAGTGGCCGCGGCCATGAGGTTCACTGCGTGCCCGAGAAGAGACTCGCCGGTCCCGAAATGGGAAAATGCATCGGCGGGCACGGATCCGCCGGACTCATCCGGCGACGGACCAACGGTCGAGCAGCCGGCGAGCACCAGGGCGGCCAGCAGCATCGGCGCCGCGCCGAAGGCGCGGATTCGTTGCGCCGCGGTATTCCGCGGATTCTGCGCCGCGGTATTCCGCGGATTCTGCGCCGCGCGGAGCTTCACCGGGCCGCCTCCGCGCCCGTTCCCTGTGCGATGATCGGTCCCAGCGGCACGGTGACCATGTAGTAGTCGTTGGAGGCGTTCCAGAGCGTGAACCCGGATCCCGCGCCTTCCAGCGCGCCGTGGACCTGGTTCAGGAGATACGTGGAGTAGACTGGCGGAGCGAAACTGGTCTCCGCCCCGATGCGGAATGCCTGCACGTAGGGGCGGATTACGCTGCGGCCTTCCACGATGTACGCGGAGCGCTTCGTTCCTTCCTCGTAGATGTACTTCGCCCGGGGGAGGTAGTCCATTGTCCCGAGGAAATCCCGGGGGAAATGGGACGGGTAGAACATGGGCTGGATGACGTCGACGTAGCGGGAATACATCTCGATGTTCTGGGCCACCCAGTTGGAGATCCGGGCCCACCCGCAGTAGCCGTAGACGTCCGTGGAGATCGGGATCGAGACGTATTCCCTCGCCTTGGCGAGAAACGATTCCAGGGCTTCCATCTTGCCCATGCCCGGCCTGCGGTAGCGCCAGGTGATGCCCTCGATGTCGCCGTCGGAAGGGAAGCGGATGTAGTCGAACTGGATCTCGTCAACGCCCCTGTCCTGCAGCTCGCGGGCGATGTCGATGTTGTAGTCCCACACGGCCTCGCAGTACGGGTCGACCCAGTATTCCCCCTGGAAGACCGATTCTTCGCCGGTCAGGTCGTCGACGCTCTTCTTCAGATACCGCCAGGGACCCTTCGCCGCCCTGTCCCACGCCGCGTACTGGTAGTTGTCCGCGTTGTACAGCTGCTTGTCGCGGAAGACGACGATCCTGGCGATGAGGTACAGCCCGTTCGCATGCGCGGTCTGGACGATGTCATCGACGGCGAAGCGTTTCCGCACGGCGCCGATACGCAGCGGTTCTTCGAGCTTCGTATCGTAGGTGAGGTAGCCGTCGTCGTCCTTGAAATCCAGGACGATGCTGTTGAGGCCCTGCGCCTTGAGGAAGTCCAGGTGGGTCTTCAGGCGCGTTCCGGAGGCCCAGCGCGAGGACACGTAGATCCCGTACTTGTCAGCCGCGGCGGCCATGCGTGCCGCCTTGTCCGCGGGCAGGGCTACCTGGTCGCGGATGCGCTCGATCAGCTTCCACGCGCCGACGTATTTCGGCGGATTCATTCCTCCCGCCGGAAGCGGCCAGGCCCAGCGTGCGTCATCCGTCCGCGCCTCGAGGTACCAGTCGTCCTGGGGGCCGTGTCGGTTGAAGGAGAGTGCGCGTACACGAGAGCTGCCCGGGTCAGGCGGCAGATCGAGCTGGTCCACCGTCTTTCCGCCGTTCTGATAGACGAACAGGCCCTTGCCGAACCCCAGAGAGAACCAGATCCGATCCGGCACCGCCGGGTCGTAGGCCAGGGACGCGATCTCCTCGTAGTTGCCTCCGCCCAGCTTCAGCGGCGTGAGCGGCTCGGAGAGGGCGACCCATGTCCGTCCACCATCCTTGGTCTCGAAGAACCCGTGGAAGGAGGTCCCGACAGCCAGGATGCCGGGGTTGCCGGGGGACAGTGCGAGGCAGGTGAGCTGGTCGTTCGCGCGGATGGGGTCCTTCAGCTCGACCTTCTGCCAGCCGAGCCCCGCGCTCCCCGAGACGAAGATCGTATCCAGGGTGGTGAGGGCGAGGCGATTGGTGTCCAGCGGGTCGACGGCGAGCCCGGTGATGATCGGCGGTTTGTCCACGGTGAAGGGGTACACCGCCCGGGCGGGCAGGCCCT
>Ga0187886_1003669_pt1 | contig 11377 bp, 8 predicted proteins | sample June2016WEW_20_1_FD_133001 | JGI IMG/M metagenome (GOLD analysis project Ga0187886, IMG submission 133001) | Peatland microbial communities from SPRUCE experiment site at the Marcell Experimental Forest, Minnesota, USA - June2016WEW_20_150 | ecosystem: Environmental > Terrestrial > Soil >...
ACATATTCAGGCACGGGGGTGGAACATCATTAGTGTATCGCGCAGGAAGCTTCTGTCGATATGAGTATAGATCTCAGTCGTTAGTATTGACTCATGACCCAGCATTTCCTGGACTGCCCTGAGATCTGCTCCACCTTCAATAAGATGAGTTGCAAAAGAGTGGCGGAAAGTATGCGGACTAATTTTCTTCGTTATGCCTGCCTTTGCTGCCAGATCTTTGATAATGGTGAAGACCATTGACCTGGTAAGCCTCCTTCCCCTGCGGTTGAGAAATATAATATTCTGATCATATATTATAGTCAGGCTATTTCTTCGCGGCATATAGTTTTTGATTTCCTTCAGGGCCCTTCTGCCAATCGGAATCAGGCGTTGCTTGTTCCCCTTGCCGGTTACGCTCACAAATCCTTCACCGGAATGAATGTCAGTGAGTTTCAGGTTCACCAGCTCCGAAACCCGCAATCCGCATCCATAGAGAGTCTCAATAATTGCCTTGTTCCTGTGGCCTTCAGCTTTGCTGAGGTCAATTGCCCCGATTATCCTGTCAATTTCTTCAACTGAAAGCACCTCAGGCAGCTTAAGTCCAAGCTTCGGCGATTCGAGCAGCGATGCCGGGTTCTCTTCTATCTCCTCTTCAATAAGCAAGAATCTGAAGAATGCCCTAATGCCTGAAATTGTCCTGGATTGAGTCCTTGCATTATTGCTTTCTTTTCCGAACCACGCAATAAAATCCTTCAGATCACTATATGATACGGTATCAGGATTCTTGCCCTGGGCATCTTCAGCTATGAACCTCTCAAGCTTCTGAACATCATCAGTATAGGCTTCAATGCTATTCTCTGACAACGACTTCTCGAGCCTGAGATACGTTTCAAAATCTTTTATTGCCTGCTTCCAGGATAGACTCATAACAATGAGATTTTGTTTTCATTTTACCTCCTTCCCGGCTTTCCCCCACGGGGAAGGAGTGTGTTATTGGCTTTTCACCCTTGGAAACGGGGAAGGGGGTGTTTTATGTTACATCTGGAACATAAAGTACATCACAAAGTAACACAAAGTCATGCTCCCATTTTATTTCGAATGCATAATTATTTTATCTATTTTTACCATCTGTTAAAATTACCTGAAATGAAGATCAGCATAATCAATGGTCCTAATCTTAACCTTTTAGGGAAGAGAGAGCCGGACAAATATGGGTCAGTAGCCTTTGAGGATTATCTTGCTTCACTGAAGGCTTATTATCCCGGAGTTGAATTTGATTATTTTCAGTCGAACGTGGAGGGTGAGATAATCAATGAGCTCCATAAAATAGGATTTTCATACGACGGCATTATTCTGAATGCAGGAGGTTATACCCATACTTCTGTTGCTATCGGCGATGCAGTGGCATCTGTCAAAACTCCTGTGATAGAGGTACATATAACCAACATCCTATCGCGTGAAGAGTTCCGGCACATAAGTCTCACCGGAAGGAACTGCGCGGGAATAATATCCGGATTCGGATTAGACGGTTACCGTCTTGCCGTTGAAGCAATTATTGGAAAACTTAAAAATGAATAAGGGAAATAATGAACAGGAAAAGAACAAAAATTGTTGCTACCATCTCTGATAAAAATTGTGAGCCCAGGTTTATCAGTGAGCTTTATAAAGCAGGCATGGATGTCGTAAGGATCAATTCAGCACACCTGGATATTGCAGGGGCGCAGAAAATTATCGATAATGTAAGACAGATATCAGACAAGATCGCAATATTGGTCGACACCAAGGGACCTGAGATACGCACAACAATATGCGATAATCCGATCAGTGTCAAAAAAGGATCTACCGTCACAATAACCGGAAATCCCGATAAGAAGTCCACGGCAGGCAAGATAAATGTAAGCCTTAAAACTTTTTCCAATGATGTTCATCTTGGCTCCCTGGTAATGATAGATGACGGGGAAATTGAGCTGAAAGTGATAAAGAAAGAGGGTGACTCGGTTATTTGCAAAGCTGAAAATGACGGAATGATAGGCTCAAGAAAGAGCGTGAACCTTCCTGGCGTGAAAATAACCCTTCCCTCCCTTACAGAAAAAGACAGGGCGTTTATTCAAATAGCTGCGAAAAACGACATCGAGTTTATCGCCCATTCTTTTGTGAGGTCAAAACAGGATGTTCTTGATGTCCAGGCTGAGCTCGATAAATATAAAAGTGAAATAAAAATCATTGCAAAGATAGAGAATCAGGAAGGTGTTGATAATTTGAGCGATATCCTTGATGTAGTTTACGGCATCATGGTAGCACGCGGAGACCTTGCCATTGAAATACCATATGAGAAGATCCCGCCGATCCAGAGAATGATTATTTCAAGGTGTATTTATTGCAGGAAGCCGGTGATTGTTGCTACTCAGATGCTTCAATCAATGATCATTAATCCGAGGCCGACACGTGCCGAGGTGAGCGACATTGCCAATGCCATATATTCGCAGACAGATGCGATAATGCTGAGCGGCGAAACAGCAAATGGCAAATATCCGGTTGAAGCTGTGAAGACGATGACCAGGGTCGCCGTAGAAGTCGAAAAAAATAAGGAAAAGTTCATGGAGACACCTTACCTTAATGTTACAGGTGAGATATCGGCCTACCTGGCTAAAGTCGCAGTAAAAACTTCGTTAAGGATTAACGCAAAAGGAATCATTGCAGATACAACAGGAGGAAAGACCATCAGGGATATGGCATCCTACAGGGGTTTCAACCTGATTATGTCACAATGTTATTCCGAAAGAACGATGCGTGAGCTGGCCCTCTCGTATGGCGTTTATTCAAATTTCCAGGAGAGGCGAAAGTCTATAGATGAGTTCATTCATATCGCTTTGAAGAATCTTGTGAAAGCTCACGATCTTAAGGGAAATGACCTGATTGTGGTTCTCGCTGGTAATTTTGCAGCAGGTTCGGGATTTTCATTTATCGAGGTCGGAACCGTCCAATACCTGAAAGACAGGGTAAGCATTAAAGGCGATCAATTAATGGTCTGATTTTTGCAGTATAATTATTGTCAGTACCAAAGAATAATGTTAAGAGCCTTAACACTTTCAATATGGCTGTTTTTCCATCCCGTACATGTAACCCTGACAAGCATTGATCATGGATCCGGAACCGATTCGCTAAAGGTGCTGGTACGTATGTTTTATGATGATTTTTTGCGCGATTACAAATTATTTGATACTGTCGGCGTTTCGTTGAATAAATTCCCGGTCGATCGACCCTTCCCGGCAGATTTGATGAACAATTAACTGAACGAAAAAGTTAACATATCGATTAACAATAAACTATTGAAAGGAAAGTTATCAAACTGATCATGGCCGATAATGAAATCACAGTAATTTGCTTTACGAAATGGTAAAAAAGCCAAAAACAATATAAATTACAAATACAATAATGACAGGGATGTACAGCGACCAGGCAAACATGACCATGATAAGTATTGATGATTTCGAGGAGGGAGTCAAACTCACACCCGAAAATAAAACGGATAGCTTTAATTTAAAATAATTTTGTTCGGGGGGATGGTGAAATGAAAAAATCAATAGCAGTTTTTCTGTTTACACTGAACACGCTGGTTCTTTCTGCAACTCATAACAGGGCAGGAGAGATTACGTATGTTCAGATCTCGGACCTTACTTACGAAATAACCATTACCACATTTACCTATACTCTGAGCCAGGCTGACAGGCCTCAGCTTAACGTAAGCTGGGGAGACAATTCCATCTCAACTGCTGACAGAGAAAGCATACTATACCTTCCTAATTATTATAAGAGGAATATATATAGAATAAGACATACTTACCCCGGTCCCGGAGTATATAAAATTGTTATGCAGGATCCAAACAGGAACTATAATATCAGAAACATACCAAATTCAGTCAATGTTGTTTTCTCTATTTCGACTATCCTTATTGTAAATCCATCAATGGGACACGACAGCACACCGGTTCTTCTTAACCCTCCATACGATAAGGCCGCGCTGGGCTACATCTTCATTCATAATCCTGCTGCATACGACCCTGACGGCGACTCTCTTTCCTATAAGCTGACTGTATGCACTCGTGAGGACGGAAAACCCATAGTGGGCTATACCCTGCCTCCTGCAACTCATTACATCAGGGTCGATTCCATATCAGGCGATCTGATCTGGAACACACCGGCAGATACAGGTAAATACAATGTCGCTATGGATATTGAAGAGTGGAGAAATAGTAAAAAAATCGGAATGGTTGAAAGGGATATGCAGATCGAGGTTTACAAAACAAAAAACAGGCCTCCTGTTAATGGTCCGCTTAAAAATATTTGTGTTGAGGCAGGTAAAAATATCAATTTCATTGTAACCGCCACAGATCCTGATAATGACGATATTGCTATCAGAGCCAGATCAGGGGTTTTCAGCCTTGCATCATGCCCGGCAAAATTCACAGGAATAGATTCTGTAAAAGGCCGCTCGTCATCGAGATTCAACTGGACTCCGTGCTATTCGGCTGTCAGGAATCAGCCATATAATATCATAATCAAGTCGGACGACGACAATTCTGATATAAAGCTTTCCGACATTGACAATATGACAATTAAGGTGCTCGGGCCCTCTCCTGTACTGCTGAATGCCGTGCCTCAGGGAAAATTCATCACCCTGGCATGGTCAAATTACGGGACGACGGAAATAGCAGGATTCGCTATCTACAGGAGGGAAGGTGCCTCGACCTTCAGCCCTGATTCATGCACTTCCGGATTACCCGCTTCAACCGGGTTTGTTAAGGTAGGCTACATTTCAGGCAGTTCGACTGTTTCCTATACCGATACGGAAAATGGCCAGGGTCTGCAGTTTGGGAAAGAATATACTTACAGGATCGTAGCTGTCTTTAATAACGGAACCGAAAGCAAGGCATCAAATGAAATAACTACAACACTTGTCTCGGGACTTCCGGTCATAAAAAATGTAAGTGTAAGAAATACTGATCAGACAAACGGATCTATATTCCTTTCATGGATGAAGCCTCTTCACCTCGACACAATTCCAGATGCTACAGGTCCTTATGAATATATTATTTCAAGGGCTGATGGCATAAACGGAACTGTATATTCACAAATAAAATCAATAACCACCGCTGACCTTAATGACACGGTTTATATCGATACGCTTCTTAACACTCAATCAGGTGGTTTTATGTACAAGATAGAACTCTGGAATAGAAAACCGGGAAAAGAATTCATGATCGGGGATCCTGGTTTCGCTTCATCGTTATTCATTGTCCTGAGCCCGGGTGACAGAAAAACCAGGTTCGTATTCACCCGGAATGTACCCTGGATAAACACCGGATACGATATTTACAGGCTGAACAACATTTCGTTCGGATATGATACTGTAGGCTCCACAAATCAGCTTGATTATATCGATACCGGCCTTGCAAACGGTACAAAATATACTTATTATGTAAAATCAACTGGCGGCTATACGTCGGCCAATATGCCAAAGAACCTTATTAACCTTTCTCAGAAAGCATCCTGCACGCCAATTGATAATGAGCCTCCCTGCGTTCCTGATTTAAACGTTACCAGCCAGTGCGACAGCCTCTATAACACCGTTTCGTGGAGCTTCTCCGACAATAGCTGCCTTAGCGATGTTGCTGGTTACAGGATATTCTTTAAGCAGACCACAGGCGAGAACCTCGAGCTTGTAAAGACAATAAATGACAGGAATACTTTCTCGTACCGGCATTACCCCGGTGATTACATCTCAGGATGTTACGCCGTATCCGCCTTCGATTCCCTGAATAACGAAAGCAATAAATCAGTCATGATATGTGTCGATTCGTGTAACTTTTATGAGATCCCGAATGTTTTTACTCCCAATGGCGACAACATAAACGACAGACTTATTGCCAAGACGTCAGGACTTATTGAAAAAGTTGATTTCAAGCTGTATAACCGCGGTGGAATGTTGATTTTCAAGACGGATAAGCCAAGGCTTGACTGGGATGGTTCCTACGAAGGGAAAATAGTCTCTCCAGGAGTCTATTTCTACCAGTGTGATGTTTATGAAAGACGAATTTCCGGTTTGGAACTTTTCCATCTTTCAGGGTTTATTCATGTAATTACTACTGCTGATGCAAAAGTTCCCAAGGAGGTGACAAAATGAAATACACAGATTCAATAAGGAAGAGATTCCGGTTTTTGACCGGGGCTCTTTTGTTTTCAGGGATAATTACCGGACAGCCTGCTTTTGAATGTCTTTTAAAGGCAAAAGCTCTTTCAGATGATGGGAAAAATAACCAGGCAATTTCCATCCTTTCTGCAGCACTTGAAAGCAATAAGGATGGAAGACTTTTTGCTGAACGGGCAGATGCAGAGCTTAATATAGGTAAATATGACGAGGCCATAAGTGATTATACTAATGCTAACAGCAGGGGTAACTCTTGCGGCGAGTACGGACTGGCCAGGGCATACGCATTGATGGGAGATGCGGCAAATTCAGTTGCTCACCTTGAAAAGGACATGAAATCGTCTTTCAGGAAAAGCGAAAAGGAAATTATGCTTGACCCGGCATTCGATAAAATAGAAAACAAGCCTGAATGGCGAACATTCTGGAAAACAGATTGGTATTCCGGAACTGACAAGAGTATTGCCGAGATTGAGTTTTACATTTCAAGCGGAAAGACTAATGATGCGATTTCTGCATTTTCAGAGTTTCAAAAAGATTACCAGGGAAGTGCGGCAGTTGACTATGCCGGAGCTTTAATAAACTTATCAGCCGGTAAATATGCTGACGTCATTAAAACTGTTACTCCGTTGTCAGAATCTGATCCCCTTAATGAAAAATATCTCCGGGTACTTGCTAAAGCACAGGAAGGAGCAGGGAATCCTGCAGGCGCTTTAGTCACTTATTCAAAACTTATTGAAATGGAAGTGCCTGATGCTGAACTGTTTGTTCAAAGAGCAGAGTGCTACAGGAAAACTGGCGAGACAGATAAGGCATTAGCTGATCTAAGCAGGTATCTTGACATTTACCCTGAAAGCAAAAATGCTTTAAGCCTGGCTGGCAGACTCGAATCAGCAGCAGGGAATAACATGGAAGCAATATCCTATTTTAACAAAAATCTGATCCTGCATCCAAATGACCCTGATTGCTATATTGACAGGGCGAACTCATATTTATTATCAAAATCTTGGGATTATGCTGCAAACGATTACGGAATGTCTCTTGACCTGGCACCGGGAAATCCGGAAGTCTGGCTGAATAAAGGCATTGCCCTGGCAAATTCAGGGAAAACAGAGGATGCATGCCACGATTTCAGGCAGGCGCTGAGTCTGGGAAGCAAGCGTGCAACCGAATATATAAGCCGCTACTGTATTAAATAATTTTTCCAGAAGTCTCTCTTCACATCTGAGATGAAAATTATCTTCTAAAAGCCGGTCGCTTTTATCTTACATGCTTAAGAATCCTTGAGAAGAGATCGTGAGGTTTAAAAGGCTTCAGAACGTAATCGTTAATATTGAGCTCTTCTATCTTATCATGACTTTCCGACATAATGGCTGCAGTAAGAGCCACAATAGGGATGCTGCTTATTTTTGGATTTTCTGAGCTTCTGATGATTTTGGTTGCTTCAATCCCGTCCATGACAGGCATATGAAGATCCATAAGGATCAGGTCAAATTCCTCTTCCTCGATTTTCTCAATAGCAATCTGGCCATTTTCGGCATGGGTGACGATCACGCCCCATCCTGTCAGGAATTTATTTGCAACAAAGAAGTTTATCTTATTGTCTTCAGCAACCAGGATGTGTTTCCCCTCAAGCCCGGTAAATGTTTCAACTGCCTCTGCCTCAACGTGATGAGAACCTTTTTCAGGGACCAGGAACTTTAGAATAAAAGTAAACTTTGAACCTTGGTTCGGTTCGCTTTCCAGGTCAATTGTACCACCCTGAAGTTCAATAAGTCTCTTGCAGATCGCGAGCCCAAGTCCCGTGCCCCCGTAATTTCTTGTAGTATCTGGAGAAGCCTGGGTAAAACTTTCAAAGATTGATGCATGCTTGTCCTTTGGAATTCCTATCCCGGTATCACAGACTGTGAATTTCATTCTTGATTGGTTATCTATTCTTTCAAGTTCACTGATGGTCACAGTTATTCCGCCCTGGTTAGTAAATTTCAGGGCATTTGATAAAAGATTTGATAATATCTGGTTCAGCCTGATCTGGTCGCCAACGACCTCGACAGGAAGGTTTCCCGCTTTCCTGATTTCAAAATTGAGATGTTTTGCCTTTGATCTGAATGAATAGGATCTCATTATTTCATCAAGGAAGTCGTTCAGGTTGAACTGTACCTGTTCAAAAACGACTTTGCCTGATTCTATTTTGTTATAATCGAGAACGTCATTGACAAGTGTTAGAAGGTGGTTTCCGGAGAAGCGAAGCGTTTTGATATAATCCATCTGATCGTCCCTTGGATTGCCCTGAAGGAGGAGGTTGGTGATGCCAATTACTTCGTTAAGAGGGGTCCTGATCTCATGACTCATCGTCGACATGAATATCTGTTTTGACTCGGCTGCCTCCTCTGCTCTCTGTCGTGCAACTACCATGTTGTCGAGCATTATCCTGCGCTGTATGGCTATGGCAATCTGGTTGGCAATAAAATCGAGCACATAAAGGTCGTCCTGCGAGAACTTATTTTCATCGTTATAATCCTGCAGGCACATTACTCCGATAATATTTTTCTCAACTTTAAGAGGAACGCCCATCCACACTTTACAGTCAGTTCCGATAAGGCCAATATCGCCTGATTCTTCAAGTATCCTCAGATCATTCTCCCTGAGCAGGACAGACTTATCTGTTTTAATTACATACCCGGTAATGGTATCTTTGGCCGGTATCTCCTCGAAGTTATCCTTTTCATCAGCAAAGAAAGGCAGGGACAAAGTATCGGAAGTCTTGTCGTAAAGCGCAATAAAGAAATTATTGGTGTCCCATATTTTGCTTAGCTCATGGACTATGGTAGGATATATTTCCTTGATATCCATTTGCTTCAGGGCTTCGGATGAAATATTATAAAGTATCTCCTGGAGAAGCTGGTTTTTTCTTTCTGTGGTTATATCCCTGTACATCCTGATAAATGAGACCGGCTCATTATTGATGGAGATGCCTGTTGCAATAAGGGTAACCTGTATCCTGTTCCCATTTTTAGCCTTCCTTACTGTCTGTTTAATGACCTTATCTGGTCCAAAAGCAAGTGTCTCGATATCCTTAGCTTCTCCCCTGAGTTCCGGAGGCACGATAAGATCGTTTATATTTTTATTTACCGCTTCATCGGATGAATAACCAAATAGATTGATGAACTCCTTGTTGACCATTGTGATCGTGCCTGGTATATCGGTCATTGCTATAGCTTCAGGAGTCGAATCAATAAGATGCTCGAGAAATGCCTTTTCCCTTTTTATCTGTTCCTCATATTGCTTCTGTTTGCTTATATCGGTTATGGTCCCGCGGTACCCGACAATTTTGCCATTGTGGAATATGGCAAAGGAGTGAGTGACGATTGGCAGAAGGGATCCATCTTTTTTTCTTGCATAATATTCGTTGCTTGAGATATCTTCAGGCGATTTCAGCGAATCCAGGTTGCTGATCATCTGCTTAAAATCGTTTGGAAAAATATTTGAAATGTTCATCCCGTCCATAAAATCTTGCTTGGTAAACCCGAAGTACTTTATACCGGTTGCATTTGCAAATAATATTTTTCCGGTAAGATCGACTTCATAGATCATTTCAGGTAGCATATCGGCTAGTTTTTCAAAAAGCATCGACTGTCTGCTCAGATCTTCATCATTTTTCTGCTGCCGGCCAGGTTCCCATGTTATTACATAGCTGCCTGTTCTGACGATGAACCCCATATAGTAACCTTGCGAATCGTCACCAAGAGGAGAAGCAGCCAGTTTATGCGGTTCCCTCGTGATCCTGAGATGATGAAGGAGTTCAATAAGTTTTACGCGGTTTGCAAGCGGAGTCTCATCAATGCGTTTGCCGATTACTTCATTTTTATCAATGAATTCAACAGATTCTACTTTGCTGTTAATATCGACTATTATAAACCTGCCATCTTCATCGGTGTCGAAAAGCGCCAGGTAGCTACTTACTGTATTGAATATCTCTTCCAGAATATCTCCCCGGTTTTCAATTGTTTTTGTGCCATTCTTTGAGGAGATGGGATTATAGAAAGTCAAAAGGTAAACTCCATCTTCAAGCACTAAAGTTTCGGCAGAAAAGAAGATCTCTTTTTCAATTCCATCCTTGGTTCTCAGGGCAGTGACAAAATCCCTGATAGATTTCAGCTTTGGCAGGATCTTTAAATACTTGTTGATTTCGTTTATATCCCTGAAAAGCTTCAGTTCATCATAGTTCTTGCCAATTACTTCTTCTCTCGAATAGCCTGAAATTTTCAGAAAGGCTTCGTTGACATTGAGAAATTCACCTGAATCGAGCCTGGAAATAGCTATAGCCTGCGAAACTGAATGGAATGCATGGGTAATCATTTCGGAAGATGAAGTGGCTGCGCCGAAGTATCTCAGACGCAATTCTTTCAGTTCTTTCTCCAGACTTTTGCAGCGCTCCTCAATATCCTTATTTTTCTTTTTATTATACATCAGGAAACAGTTAAAAAATTCGTTTTAAAAGTAATAAAAAATGGATTTTATACCCTATCCTGTAAAGCAAATATGGTGATCCGGCTGAAAATTTATTTTTTCTTTTGGACTTTATTATAAAACTTACAAAATTTTGATATCCCACAACTGTCACAAAGTGGTTTTTTAGCTTTGCAAATGTATCTGCCATGCAGTATCAGCCAGTGATGTGCCCGGTGGATCAGTTCTGAAGGTATGTTTTTCGTTAGTTGCAACTCGGCATCCAGGGGTTTCCTTGTATTCCTTGTTAATCCAATTCTTGCCGCAACCCTGAAAACATGGGTATCAACAGGCATGACCGGCTTTCGGAAAACAACCGAAGCCACAACATTTGCTGTTTTCCTGCCAACACCCGGAAGCCTTTGAAGCAATTCGGGGTCAGATGGTACTTCCCCTTCAAATTCAGCAATAAGCATTTTAGCCATACCTGAGAGATGCTTTGCCTTGCTGTTGGGATATGAACATGATTTAATAAACTCGAATATCTCTGATGGTTCTGCAGCTGCCATTTTTTCTGCGTCAGGAAACCTCTCAAGGAGGGCAGGAGTTATCATGTTCACCCTTTTATCGGTGCACTGGGCCGACAAAATAACAGATACCATAAGTCCGAAGGGGTCTCGATACTTAAGCTCAGTTTCGGCAACGGGCATATTTACAGTGAAATACCTGATTATACCGTTATAT
>Ga0187886_1003671_pt1 | contig 11375 bp, 9 predicted proteins | sample June2016WEW_20_1_FD_133001 | JGI IMG/M metagenome (GOLD analysis project Ga0187886, IMG submission 133001) | Peatland microbial communities from SPRUCE experiment site at the Marcell Experimental Forest, Minnesota, USA - June2016WEW_20_150 | ecosystem: Environmental > Terrestrial > Soil >...
CGGAAAATCCGCCGAGGATTGTTTTCAAGGGCAGTCTGGCGGAGGTAAATCAGTTTTTCTACCAGAGAGGCTGGACCGACGGCCTCCCCATTATCCCGCCCACCGAGGAAGCTGTGGCCGAGATGCTCACCGGGACGGACCTTCCCGCCGACCATCTTGTGGAGAAACTGGAGCCGCGCCTGGGTAAAGCCACGGTGGAGAGAATCGCCATCAATGCCGTCATGGCCGGCTGCCTGCCGACTTATATGCCGCTGTTGATAGCCGGGGTGCAGGCCCTGGCGGCGAACCCTGTCTGTGGCATGATGGCCGCCAGCACCGGCTCGTTTGCACCTTTCTGGCTCGTCAACGGGCCGATAGCTAAGGATATTAACGTTCGCTCTACATACGGCGCGACGAATCCGGGGGATATCGCCAATGCGTCTTTCGGGCGAGCGATGGGCCTGATTACCAAGAACATACGCGGCATACGCAAGCAAATCGAGGACATGGGTGTGCTCGGCAATCCCGGGAAATACTCCTGGGTCGCGGCGGAGAACGAAGAGAACAGCCCCTGGGAGCCGTTACATGTCGAGCGCGGTTTCAAGAAAGAGGACAGCACGGTTTCTCTGATGTTCCCGCAGTCCTTCCAGCAGATGATGCCCTTCGGCACCGATGATAAGGGCCTACTGGCTACCGTGGTCGGCAGTATCGTGCCGGCGCGTATGGGCTCGTTTGCTTTGCTGCTGACCCCGACCAATGCCAGGTCGTTATCAGACCGCGGCTGGAGTAAGAAGGCGGTCAAGGACTACATCGTCAAGAATACCATTGTCCCCGATGATTACTATACGCGGCTTGGGTTTAAAACCAGCGGGCCTTTCGATAGAGGTAATGTCACCGGCCCGGGGGTCGGGCCGAACATCTTCCATCCCAATCCCCGCGACCCCGACCCTGTCCAGGTCTTTGTTTTCGGCGGTTTCGGCTCCTGGATGGGTTTTATACAGGGAGGGCCGCCGCCGATAACGAAGAAAGTAGAGCTGCCGGCAAAATGGGCGCAGCTGGTAAAGAAGTACCAGAATATCGTGCCCACTTATATGAGGTATTAGGATAGAACATACGGCTCTATTTGCGTTTAGTTTTTTACCGGAGCAGGAACCTCAGCCCCTCTCCGGCCAGGAACTCGCCCCAGGATTGAGATTTTACTGGCTGGAGAGGGAGCGTAAAAGAGTTTACCCTTAAAATAACATCATCCTCTCAATCCAAAAAATCAATAATTATTATCACTCGCCGTCCCGTCACACCCGGGATAAATTGTTTGAAAGTAATTATTGTGTTATCTTCTCCCGCTGGGTGGCACTGTACCAGCCGGACTTCGCAACCGTGATCGTGGGTGTACCGACCCTGGTATCCTTATAATAAAAGCTGGCTGAATTAGCGCCGCTACTGATAGTCACCGAAGTTATCCTTTGAGTACCACCAGCATTGCTGTAGAATCTACCGTTCATGGAGCTGGAACTGAGGTTAATTATTGTATTGTTTTTCACACTCGCAGGGTTGCCATAACTATCCAGTGTCTGTATGGTCATCACACCGGATACCGCTCCAGCCTTTATGGTCTGCGCCGGAGTGGTGAAGACTATCTTGGAAATAGACGCGGCATTTATTGTCTCCTGCTGGTTGGCACCGGTCAGGCCGGGCTTATCAATGGTAATGGTGGGCGTGCCTGCCTGAGTATCCTTGTAGTAGAAGCTGGCCGAGCTGGTTCCACTTCTGATGGTCACCGAGGTTATCCGGCGGGTTCCTCTGGAATCGCTGTAGAATGCGCCGTTTATAGAGCTTGAACTGAGATTGATAACAGTGTTAGTGCCCATGGTGGTTGGGTTGCCATAGGTATCCTGGGTCTGTATAGTTATTGCACGTGATACTGACCCAGCCGTGAGGGTCTGAGCAGAGGTGGTGAAGACGATTTTAGAGACTGATGCGCCGTTCACCGCCAGGTCTGCCGTCCCGCTGCTGGCGCTGTAGTCCGAGTCTCCGGCGAAGCTGGCCACAATATAGCCCGTATGCGTGCCTACGCTGATACCGGCCAGGCTAACACCAGTCAGGATAGCTACGCCGCCGCTATTAGTCGTGGCATTGCCAACGTCGGTGCCGTTTATAGCGAAGTTAACAGTCTTGCCGCTCAAGGGAGAGCCGCTTGAGGTCAGGGTAGCGGACAGGTCTACCGTTTCGTTATACATGCCGCTGGCGGGGCTTACCGATAACGCTGTGATACCGCTTTCCATCTCCAGCGGCATATCGAATCGACCACCTTTGGAGCCGGTACTATTATCGTAAAGATTCAAGGAAGGAGAATAAGTGAATGCAGAAATTTTATTTAACTGCGGATAGAATTTGTATAATCTCAAGTAACCATTCCCGCCATTAGGTAAGTTTTGATAGTCCGTGAGCAGATTATATACTCTATTGCCACCTGACCCGGTATCCCAATTATAGAGCTGGGGACAGGTATGACCGCAGAACACAGCTATTACATTGGAGTGGATTTTTACAATATTATTCCAGATTTCTATACCTGATGTATTATAGATATCAGAATATTTACCCTGGGCATCGATGTATCCGTGGGTAATGACGATAGCCTTGCGGTCACTGTACTGAGTCAGAATCCCATTAGCCCAGCCTGTGGCGTCGGATAATAGCTGGGGAGTACACACCAGGTTTAATATAACAAAGTCCTGCTGCATGGCTGAGATAAGTTCATAATTGTTGCTATTGCTATTGGAAGGATAGTTTCCTCCGTACCAGGAATGGCCGCTGAAGTCAGTGTACGGGAAATAGCTTTCAAAAAAGCTTGTGTCACCAGCCGGACCGTTCAGGTCATGGTTACCGGGAACCACCGAATAAGGAATACCCGCATCTCTGATAATCCCCATGGAATGATGAGCATTTTCCCACTCAGCAGTAACGTTGTAGTCATCAACGATATCTCCTAAGTGGCACACAAAAACTATATTTTGAGCTTGAGCATTGTTGACTATCCATTGGGTTTGCTGGTCAAAAATAGAGGGATAGCTTGCTGAATAATGCTGAGTATCCGGAAGGACGGCAATAGTAAAATAGTCAGCGTCCGCACCGAGGGCTTTGCCTGGAAGCAGAGCGCCGCTGATTGCCCCCCAGAGCACGGCTAATATTACCAGGATTCCTAATAGCTTTCCCCCTATTTTTATCATCTTACCCTCCTTGATTATTTTAGATAAATGAAGAATATCCTAAATATTAACCTCAAGAAATCATGGCGTCAAGATATATTGCCATATATTTCAAATAATTTGGTACCGGGTACTGATGGTTGTTTTTTTCAATATTTCCAGTACTGCTTTCTATTGGGGGTTTTTATATGTAGGAACAAATTGTCGAAGATAATAGACAGCAACCGAAGATTCCGTGGTTCAAATATGCGAGCCCCTTGGGTTGGACCATGCCAGTCCTGCGTTTAAAATACTTGATTAAAAGGCCTGATTCGTTAAGTCCACAGGATTATCTATTTCAATTCCTGAAAACAGACATGGTCGAGCGCACAGTGGTTACCTCTTTCCCTTTAAAGCACAGTATCATACTGTCCGGGATGATAAGTTCGGTGGGGAGTAACCCCGCTTATTATTTAGGTGGCGGCGGTGGGGGTGGTGCGGGTGGTAAAAGCGGCAACCCTCCGGCTACATAAAGCGCTTGACCCGTAACAAATGACGAAAGTTCCGAGGCCAAGAACAGAGCGGCTCCGGCGATATCCTCAGGCATACCAATCCTCTGCAGAGGGACTTTCTTACCCATCATGGCAAACATGGCATCCTGCTGTTTTTCTGGCAAAGCGCCTATCGTCGAATCATAAAAATGTGTCTTGATAGGCCCGGGTAATATACAGTTAACATTGATATTGGAAGGCGCCAGAGCTGTTGCCAGGTCATATGTAAAGCTGATGACAGCCCCTTTGGCGGTATTATAGTTGATTTCGTGAGCGGGAGGCTGGACGGCACCTATCGAGGAGAGGCCGATAATCTTCCCGTATTTGGCTTTTTTCATATAAGGGACGACAAACTTACAGAATAAGAAATGGCTTTTGAGGTTCAATGCCATGACCTTATCCCATATTTCTTCGGACATGTCTTCGATAGGTATGTGGGCGGCGATAGCCCCGGCATTATTGACCAGGATATCTATCTTGCCGAACTTTTTTGCGACTTTACCGACGGTGTCGCCGACCTGCTGGCCGCTGGTGACATCGCATTTGATGGCGATGGCGTTGCCGCCTTTCTTCTTATTAATTTCAGCGGCGGTTTCTTCCGCCTCTTTTATCGCGATATCGGCGATGGCGACGGCACAGCCTTCCTCGGCGAATTTAAGGGCTATGCCTCTCCCCATCCCTTTAGCGCCCCCTGTGATGATGGCAACTCTGTCTTTAAGTAACATGTTTCCTCCTCCTTGATATTTGATACTTGTTCCTTGATCCTTGGTACTTGATACTTCCCTAATCAGGTGTATTGCCGACCCTGGAGTATTTTCCCGTCACGGCGACATCCAAAAAGAGTACAGGTTTGTCTATCCTGGCAAAGTTAAGCGGACCATGAAGCAGGCCGGCCGGGATATATGCCGCCGTGGGCGACTTGATAATGTGCTTTTCCTGTTCCTCCCCCAGCGTAATCTCGATTTCCGCATCGAAATCTTTGGCATCGTTGGGGTTTGCCGAAAAGAAGCTCAAATACTGGGGGAACTCATGTTTGTGCGGCTGGGTTATCATCAAATGGGGGCGCGTGACATAAATGCTATCGATGGATAGATGCCCCCCGCCGAATTTATCCAGATGCCTGGTGCTGGTAACGTGGGAGCCTTCTTTTTTCGGGTCGTCTTTGATAACTTCCGTGGTTAAATATTTATCGTATTTTCTTTTGGCCATTTTTCCTCCTTATCCTGTCGCAAATGCGTTTAATATCTGTTTAATTCCTTTTAATTTTTGATGGTGGTCTTTTCATCAGGCAGGCCGGGATTCCCGCTTCGAATATCGCCTTATCATCTTCGATGAACCCCAGTCTTTTATATAGTTTACGCTCTTTTTTTATTGGCTCGGCATCGGATTTTATCACGGTGACCGATATCTCTTTGTTTTTATCAAGTTGGTTAAGGGCGGCCTCCATCAGCTTTGGGCCGATTTTCTGAAAATCGCTGGTTTTCGCTACCTGTAAATAGGTTATCCGGTTGTTTTTCTGTGAAAAACCGACTATTCCCAGGCAGCGCTTCGACATTCTGTCCTCGGCTATGAATGCTTCGTTTTGCCTTATCTTGGCATCCATATATTCATCGAAGCCTTCGTAAAAGGTGGCTATGTCGGGTATCACCTTGCCCACAATTTCATCCGATTCGTGTGTCAGTGCCAGCCATGCCTTACAGTCGTTTTTCGTAACGCTTCTAATAAGCATTCTTTAAACTCGCTAAAATTCCTCATTCCCATCGGGTCGTTTTTGAGAAGCATCAGCCCCTATTTTCTGTTTTAACCTCTTATTTAATTCTCTTGTGTTAAAAAGGGGAGTGCGCAACGAGAGGGGGCGAAGCCACCTCTCAAAATCCTACCCCCTCTCCTTCACACTGCCTCCGAAGGAGAGGGGGACACAGGGGGTGAGGTATATAAAACCTTCTCCTTTTCTCCCCAAACACTTAACATAACTCTAAAAACAATTCACGCCTGCCCAGCTTCGAATTGTTTCCTTTAAATATTTTTTAGTTATCACAGTGGTTTCAGGCGCGGGTGCTTCTTGACTGTGTACCAGAAAGTATTCCAGCCCACCTTTTCCGGGGGCACCAGCCTGCGGAAGCGTTTTCTGGCTTCAGCCTCTTCGGCAATCTCGATGAAACCCGGGGCAACATACTCGTTGATAATTTTAACGATGGAATCCCAGTCCACCTCTATCGCGCCGCGGGGGCAAATCTGCTCGCAGTACCAGCACCGTTCGCACCTCTTCCTTTGAATCGGAGGGGAAACGGACATGTTGATGCTGTTGGTAGGGCAGTTATCGATACAGAGTGTGCATTTGGGATACAGGCATTTTTCCCGGTTAAACTTAAAGTCAAAGCTGCGCAGGCCGGTCTGCTCCATCCGCTCCGCATCCGGCGGCGTTTTGGTAAGCTGTTTCTTTTTCAGCTGCCAGCTATTTCCCCGCCCGGGATAAAGCTCGTCATATTCACGTCCGCGCGGCAGCGCGGGAATAAGGTCGGTTTTCCCGGTATAAATTTTGAGGCTACGCTCCGCCATTTCCCTGCCGAAGCTCTTCGCCTCATCGAGGTCGATGGCGTCGGGATGCCCGTCGGTAAAATAGGGTTTGGGTTTCTCCAGCATGGTGACGCTGCAATACCAGTTCTTCCAGCCGATGACGGTGAGGCCTTGTTGCGTCATCATGGGCACCACTCTGGCGAAGAAGCGGCCGGGGAGAAGGCCGTGGGTGCAAAAAGCGAAGCCGTGCTTCCCTTCTACGGAGTTCATGGTATATTCGATGAAGTTCATGAGGTTGGCTGGCTCCCGCCGGTGCCAGACTGGCGCGCCCAGACCGATTAAATCATAGGGGGCTAAATCCGGGGTATCAACGTCCTGCAATCTGGCAATATCACATTTTTCTCCGGGCGTGCTTATGCCGTCGCGGATAGCTGCGGCAATTTTTTTAGTGTTGCCGGTCTGGGAGTAATAAATAACGATACTTTTCATATTGATTACTGCGGTATCATCTCCGGCAGGCCCGGCAGAGCGGTGGTCATCCACCTGGTAGCGTCCTTGCCGATGAAATACATATCCCCAATCATGGTGAACGGGGCTTTACCGCCCTTACACCTTACCATGGGATGCACGGCGTAGACCTCGTCGGTCAGGATAGTCCACTCCATGTAGTCGCGCTCGTGGGGGCCGGCGGTGATATAGGGGGCGTCCCCGTAAGACAGCCCCACGGCATGGCCCAGCTTATCAGACTCGAAGCCCCATTCGCTTACCAAATCCTCTATCTTTTTCCCGGCTTCCGTAATCTCGATGCCGGGGCGGAACTCCCGCACCACCATCTGACGCATTTCCGCCCAGAGTGAGAACATCTTTTTATAAATGCCTTTAGGTTCCTCCCACCAGTAGGCGCGTATCATTTGAGCGCCGTAGCCGGCGTTGCGGGTAAATTCCGGTGAAAATGTCACCGGATTGGGCTTTTGTATCACCGTCGGGCCGGGACGGTAAGGGTAAGCGGCCTCGGGGCGACTGTGGATTAGAATAATCCTGTCGATAATGTCATGAGCGGTCAGGACTTCATTGGCTTTATTGACGACCTGCTCTTCGGTAAGGCCGGGCTTAAGGTTTGCCAGGAAAGTGTAGTGAGCGAGGTCGGAAATGCGAATGGCGTTCTCCATAATGGCCAGTTCTTCGTGGCTCTTGGGGCCGCGTATTTCACCGAACAGTCGGTGCGCTTCCACGAGCTGTACTTTCGGGCAAAGCCCGGTGAAAGTCTGGTATTCGAACACCGGCCAGAAGCGGAAGCTGTCGATGCCTATCTTTGTTTTTTGCAGCTTGAGTTCAGTAATGATTTTCGCGGCATCTACGGCCAGGTTGAACGAGGAAAGGATGTTATCCGCCGCTATCCAGCAGCCCTGTTTGACTAGTTGCTCGCCGGTCATGCCAGTATTGCTGGGGATGAGGAAAACCGGCTCACCATCGACCGGGAAAATGACCATGTTCTGCTTGTTACCCCATATCTGCGTCAGGTAGTGAACGGGTACGCCCAGTTGGCTGTTGCCGTAGATGATAAGCGCCGAGAGTCCGGCCTTTTTGAGGGTTTTCCGCAGCAGCGACCAGCGGCGCTCTTTTTCTTTCAGACTTAATTCCGGCATTTTCCTGCTCCTTGACGAATTACCACTCGCGCTTCATTTTCTTGGCCAGCTTGAGAACTCTCTCATCGCTGTCATAACCCTGGTCGATGAATAACAAATTGTCTCTTTCTTCAGCGGACACCAGGTCTTGAAATGACTTTTCCGTGTGCGTGGGCGACTGCTCGACGGTAACCATGATAAAGGGTCGGGTCACTTTCCTGATTATCCAGGGGCCGTGGATAAAGTCGGCCGGCAGATACACTAGGTCGGAGGTGGTGATAATGTGTTTTTCCAGCTGCGGCCCCAGGCAGAACTCCACTTCACCCCCCAGGTCCAGCGGATTATCCGGGTCCGTGCCGAGGTGAATTACTACCTCGGGATACTTGTGTTTGTGCGGACCGTGCCCCATCTGCTCCCAGGAAGATACGCCGGGTAATCCCTGGGGGACGACCGGGACCCAGTGAATGTAATACTGGTGGCTGCCCAGGTAGGCGTTGTTATTCACTTTGTCATCCACGAAGGCGACAACGGGACCGGTGCCGGGCGGACTCCAGGGCCTTGGGCCGGATAAAATATATTTGTCATATTTTTTCCTGGCCATTTTTCACTCCTTACAAGATATTTTTTTACTTTTTCATACGGAAAGTCGTATCAAAATAAACCTCTAATTTTAATGATTGTACTCTTAATACGACTATTCAATCAAGGTTCTGAAAACATGAGATTTTTCCGGGATTCTGGAGTTATCATGGTGAAGCGAAGCAATTTTGCTATCGTTTTGAGATTACCTCGTCCACCTCAGGCGGGCTTAAATTGACAGAAACTATAAAGTTTTAGCGGAACCGGAAGTAAGACGTTGTTTTAGTTCACCCATGGGCAGGGTTTCCTGGCGGGCATCGGCCATATTCCGCAGGGTGGCTGTACCGGCTTTTACCTCGTCCTCGCCGATAATTACCGTATATCGCGCGCCGAGGGAGTCGGCCTGTCTTAACTGGGCTTTTAGGCTTTTAACGCCCGTGGTCATGGCGGCGCTGGTTCCCGACTGCCGGAGACTTGTCGTGAGCTTTACTGCTTCATCCTTGGCTTGTTCTCCAAGGTAAGCGATGAATACCTGTAAGAGGGGTGGAGTGGGGACGACAATGCCCTGCTTTTTTATGTTGAGGATTATCCTCTCGATGCCGGCAGCGAAGCCGATGGCGGGTGTGGGCTTACCCCCCAGCTCCTCGATTAACCCGTCGTATCTCCCACCGGCGCCGATAGCGCCCTGGGCGCCGCTTCCCGCCGGATGAATTTCAAAAACGGTGCGGGTGTAGTAGTCGAAGCCGCGGACAAGGCGGTGATTGGCGGTAAAGGGTATCGCCAGCAGGTCAAGGTATTTCTTCAAACTGGTAAAGTGCTCTTCGCATTGCGAGCAGAGGTAGTCAGTGCCGTCTGGGGCGGCATCGGCTATCGGCTGGCAGGAGGGCTGTTTGCAGTCGAGCAGTCGTAAAGGATTTTTATCGAGTCGTATTTTACAGTCGGAGCACAGGCTGGATTCATGTCCTGCAAAGTATTTCTTAAGGGCGGATAAATACTCCGGACGGCATTCCTTGCAGCCGATACTGTTAAGCTGTAAAGATATGTCCACCAGGCCCAGCGACTTATAAAATTGCCATGCCATGTCGATTACCTCGGCGTCGATAGCCGGGTCCGCATCGCCGATAACCTCGCAACCGAACTGGTGATGTTCTCTCAACCTTCCCGCCTGCGGCCTTTCGTAACGGAAGATTGAGGCCAGGTAATAGAGCTTTACCGGTTGGGGCAGGTTATGAAGCCCGTGTTCCAGATAGGCACGGCAGACCGGGGCAGTCCCCTCAGGGCGTAGGGTTATAGACTTACCCCCCTTGTCCTCGAAGGTATACATCTCCTTCTGCACGATATCGGTATACTCACCGACGCTGCGGCGGAAAAGGCTGGTGTCCTCGAACATCGGGGTATCGATGCGTTGAAACCCGTAGAGACGGCTGATATTAGCGGCCTTCTGTTCCACGTAGCGCCAGTATGGTTGCTCCTCCGGGAGTATATCCGATGTGCCGCGTATTGCCTGGTACAATCTATCTATCGCCTTTCTTGAGAGTGTTTAACAATAGTATGGTGTCATTCCAGACTTGCCACAATTGTCATTCCGGCCCCGTATCGGTGTACGGGGTAAACTCGGCTGGAATCCAGAACTCCTCTATTGTCATTCTGACCCTGAATGTAGTGAAGGGGAAGAATCTCGGGGAGGAGGGAAGTCTGGATTCTCGGTTCAAGCCCGAGAATGACATTATTAAATTTCTTTCTTAAAGCTAGAATACAATATCAGTCAAAGATTTGCAAAGGGAGGATTGTTGGCAGTCTCACTCTTCCTCTGAAACTGGTTAAGTAGTAATATGATTTAGTAATGTAAAAAGGAGGACATCCTGAAATGGCTGCAGTCAAATACGAAAAATATTTTATTAGAGAGCCGATATTAACCAGAGGCGGGTTTTTCCCCGTGGTGATTGCCAATGGGGCTAAAGACTATGAAGGGGCCGAATTCTCGCTCAGAGTGCACTACATTACCGAACCGGGTGGGCTGATACCAGAGCCTCACAGTCACGATTTTGATCAATTCTACTTCTTTTTCGGCGCTGACCTGGCAAATATAAGGGAATTTAAAGCAGAGGTGGAGTTTTCTCTGGGCGAGGAGGGGGAAAAGCACATTATCAATGTCCCCACTACCGTCCATGTCCCCGTGGGCATGGTCCACGGCCCGATGGACTTTAAAAAAGTAGAAAGACCGATTATCTTTATAGACGCTTTGCTTTCCGCCCAGTATGCCACCAGATAGTTGCCGGCCAGCCTGGAATGGAACCGGGGAGTGATATCTACCCTGCGCTTGGTTAACTATGAAATTTCTATAATGAGGTTTTTAGAAACAATCTGTCATTGCGAGGAGTCCTTCCGAGGAAGAGCGACGTGGCAATCTCAATCTATAGATTAAGCCTGAGATAGAGATTGCTTCGCCTTCCGCTTGTAGCGGAATGGACCCGCAATAACCTCTTGAATTCTTTATTAATCTTTTCTGGATGACCTCCGCAATATCATTTTACACGTCTGCGCTTTTGGGCTATACTGAAAACATAGCACTACATAATAATGCATAGAAGCATTATTATAGCTTTTGGCAGGCCGTAATGGATTTTAATCAACTTCTGGAAAAGGCCAGGGAATATCTTCCGCCGGAGAAAATTGCCATTCTGGAGGAGGCGTACAAGTTTGCCTCTGAAAAGCATGAGGGGCAGATGCGTCTTTCCGGCGGACCCTTTTTAGAGCACCCCCTGGAGACGGCTTATATCCTGGCCGAGCTTCAGCTTGATATCAGTTCTCTGGCGGCAGCGCTGCTGCATGATATTCCCGAAGACACCGGCCTACCCATCGCGAGCATAGTAGCGAAGTTTGGCCCGGAGATAGCCAAGCTGGTTGACGGCACCACCAAGCTGGGTAAGGTTTCC
>Ga0187886_1003672_pt1 | contig 11375 bp, 13 predicted proteins | sample June2016WEW_20_1_FD_133001 | JGI IMG/M metagenome (GOLD analysis project Ga0187886, IMG submission 133001) | Peatland microbial communities from SPRUCE experiment site at the Marcell Experimental Forest, Minnesota, USA - June2016WEW_20_150 | ecosystem: Environmental > Terrestrial > Soil >...
ATAACTGTTCCAACAGTAATCATTATCATAATTACTGCCAAAAGCTCAATAAATGTATATCCCTTTTGTCCTGTTATTATTTTCATGGCAAAGTAACCGCGTTGACGCTGGATAAACAAGTTTCTACCTTGACGTTGTGACAAAAGTAATTATAAAGGGGGTCATTGTTAGTGTTAACACACGCTCCGTCTCTCCAGGAAACCGTTACCAAAACATAAGCACTTGAATTGCATTGTCCGCCGCCTGTCTGATCTATTGTTAAGACTCTTGCAAAAGAAGTTGCTTTTGACAACGAACAACTATTTGAACCTTTTGAAGTAAGACCCGTTGTATTGTCATTATAGCAATAGTCATCTTGATATGTGTGGAATTTACCCCAATCCTCTTGAGCAATGGATCTTGCAAATTCTACGCCTTCCTGAGCATACTGACTGGCAAGATTTGCGTTTGAATTAAATTCGGTAGTTTTTAAAGCAGAAATTGCCGCTATGGTTATTGCCGTTGCAACAACAACCGCAACTCCCAACGCTACCAAGGCTTCGATAAGAGTTTGTCCTTTTTGTTTTTTCATTGAACGGTTATTTTTCCGATATTGTCTATATTGATTATCTTGGTCTGCGAATATCCGTTGATCGTCACTTGATTTGCGCCTACTCCACCGGTTAAAAGAGAAAAAGAAATGTTTTTAGAAACATCGCCCGCGGAGAATGTTATATCCTTTGGAAGAGGAGAATTCGAAACAACAACTTGTCCATCGGTACAAACGGCCACTACGCTATAAGTACTATTTGTATTAATTATGACTTGATAAGACGTTAAAGAAGTACCGGCTTTACAAGCGGTTGCGCTTGTTTTGGGTTTTACTTGGGAAGCGGCACTTGCTTTTGCAAAATTTAGAGCGGTAACAAAATCATTTGCTCCGGTTTGAAGGGTTTGCGAACGGTTAAAGTTTACAAATGAAGCAATGCCCACAACCGAAATAAATCCAATTAAAGAAATAGTTATCATTAGTTCGATAAGAGTAAAACCCTTATTTTTTAGATATCCGGCAGAAGATTTTTTCATGGATTTATAACAACGAAATAGGAAGTATTAGTGCAGGTTTGAGGAAAGCTGGAACCGTTACATTGGGTAATCGCGCTTACCTGAGCTGCCGTTTTTCCTTGGGAATCGGCTCCGTTTTCCAAGCAAGCGATTAGACAATAACTGGTTTGGGAGTTGGAATCATAATAAAAATAGTTGCCGCCGTTATAGCTATTCGTAGGGTCGCAAGGTACTGTCGTCATGTAAACCTGAGAGCCGCTTGCAAAAGACGAACCGCAGTTGGGAAAATTTGCTTTTAGCGGATAAACCCCCTGATCGGCCCTGTACATTTCTAGAGCCGACTGAAGTTGCCTTACGTCTGATTTTCTCTGCGCATCTCTTGCCCTTTGCCTAACACCAATAAAATTTGTCATTAGAAAGGTTGACAAAACTCCGATTATCGCCACCACTATCAAAAGCTCGATTAATGTAAAACCCTTCGCGTAATTTTGAATTTTAAATTTTAAATTATTAATTCCTATCATTGTGTTTCGTTCGGACTGGTTGCCGCATACAAGCAAGGTTTTATGCAAGCTCCGGGCGTATGAGCGCAAGCGCTTCCGCCGTTGCAAGATTGCGGATCATTCGTCCTATCCAGCGTAGCATAAAGACGATATCCTTGTCCATTTTGAGTCATAACATAAGCGTAGCTTGCCGCAGGCGCTTCCGGATCTTTGGGAAGCATATTCATATAACTTCCCCAAGCACTTCCCCAAGCAATTGTACCCCCGTTTTGCGGGTCGCTTATTTTATTATTTACAGACGCAGGATAGCTGCTATGATCCTGATAATAAGATTCTAATGCCTTTTGGATTTGACCAAGATCAGATTTTCGTCTCGCGTCATCTGCTTTTTGAAATTGAGTAATGGGATTTAACGTGGTTAAAACAGCAACGCTTAAGATTGAAAGTACTGCGATTACTATTATTAACTCTATTAAAGTAAACCCTGCGTTAATTTTCATAAGCTACCTTGTCCTCCACAGCCGTTCGGATTTGATCTACAATCCCAATTTTTAAGGCGACATTTGGCTTAGAATGGAACAGTCTTGTTTACCCGAAACCACACAATAGTTATAGCCTAGATTAGCATAACCGACGGGAAAACAAGACGGATCCAAAATACAAGAAATTTTTGGACCGGCTGTAGAAGAAACTTTTGCCAAAAGAACATTCCACTGTGGACAGTTGGAATTATCCATTAAATAAACATAACAATTAGTTCCTCTCGAACACGCAGGATCCTGAGGAACCTTAGTCATATAAATAGTTGACCCATGACTCCAAGAATTGCCAAAACTAAGAGATTTAGGATAACAACCGTTGTCATTAAAATATGCGTCTAAAGAAGCGTCTACTTGAGTTAAATCATGCTCTCTTTGGGAATCCCGAACCTTTTGAATTTGTCCCAATGGGTTTAAAATTCCAATCATTACCGACGCAAGAATTCCTATCATTGCCACCACAACGACAAGTTCTACCAGGGTAAATGCCGACAAACTGCTTTTAATTTCCCCTAGAGACCTAAAAAAAGAAGGGCTTTTTGCAAAAGAAAATTTCCTAAAAAAATGCTGGTTAACGTTCCTAAGACCAGAAAGGGCCCAAAAGGAATAGTGCCTTTGAAGAAATTTTTCTTTCCCCATAATACTAGTATGATCGAGATCAATGCTCCTGTCAAGAAAGCTATATACAATCCAACAATAATTTGGGGAAATCCTAGGAAAAGCCCCATTAAAAAGGCAAACTTTACATCTCCCGTGCCCATCCCTTTGCCTTTGGTGATTAGAACTAAAATCAAGAAAAACATACAAGCGCCAAAACCGGAAACAAGATGCATAATCAACGATTGGGGACTGAAGATTAATAAATAAACTGCACTGATAATTACGGCAGGCAATAAAATTTTGTCGGGAATAATTCCGTATTTCAAATCCGTGAAGAAAATTACAATCAAGCTGGAAACAATAATCAGGTAGAAAAGTAGAGAAATCGTAAATCCTGATCGTAAAAAAAGAAATGTTAGGGCAAATAAAATTCCTGTGGTAAGCTCAATAATCGGATAGTGCCAACTTAATTTTTTATGACAGTATCGGCATTTCCCCTTTAAAAATAAAAAAGAGAAGATAGGAATCAGATCTAGCCATTTTAATTCCTTCTTACAAAATTCGCAGTGAGAACGACCTTTAATAATTGTTTCGCTACGCGGAATCCGATCAGCCAAAACCCCCAAAAAAGAACCGATAAAAGCGCCAAAAATAAAAAATAACAACATTAAATTTAGTATATCAGATTACATGAGAAGTTGAGGTTTACTGTGTGCACCAATAGCAATCAATAGCTCCACCGTAGCCTTTGCAAGTGCCGGGCGAGCCAGCTACGGCGCCGCCGGTTACAGAATATTTTGTATTTGGATCTTTTAGCTGCGATTTGGATACGGGTAGAAAACAACCGATTACGGCATTGTTCGATCCGGCTGTAATAAAAATATGTGGTAAGATATTAGTCGCTGTAGTAAAGCTTGCTTTAAGCTCTGCGTCAGATATTATGGCTGTGGTGCAGCTTGACATTTGCGCGGTTGTTAATGCAGATCCGCTGGGAGGCACACCCCCGGCCTGACATTGAGCCGGTGCGTTTACATCGGACCAAGGCATTGCCTGATGGGTCGTGAAATACCTAATGTTAGCGTCAATATATTCGACAACCGTATTTTTAACGTTTGCATCCGTGGCTTTGTTTAACTGTTCAAATGGATCAATCGTTGCAACTAATGCTGCTGCCAAAATTCCGAGGATTCCGATAACGACCAAAAGTTCAATCAGGGTAAAGCCTGCATTTGTCCTTAATAATTTCAGATAATTTCTCATGTACATACTAATCATAATCATATTTAAAAATATTTGTCAAGGGGTCAATTTAAACCTATTGAATGTTCGAAATCAAACTATAAATTGGTGTAATAACCGCAAGAATCAAAAACGCAACGCCAACGCCTAAGACAATCATAATGAAAGGCTCCATTGCCGTTGTTAAAGTTTTAACCGTTTCATCAACTTCTCTTTCAAAAAACTCGGAGGCCTTTTCCATCGATTCGTCTATCTTTCCTGTTTCTTCGCCAATTTTTACCAATTGCACCAAAAGGGGAGGGAAAAGAGAATGAAAAGACATCGCGTCTCCGATTGAAACCCCTTTTTCTACTTTATGCGATACATCTATAATTGCGTTTTTATAATGGACATTTCCGGTTGTGTCGGCGGTTTCCAAAAGGGAATCAACTACTAAACTGCCTGTTCCAATTAAAAGCCCCAAGGTTCTGGAAAATTCGGCCAAAATACTTTCCCTGATTAACTTTCCGAAAATAGGAAGCTTAAGCGAAATGTTGTCCAAAATAAATCTTCCGTCCGGAGTTTTAGACCATCTTTTATAAAATGTGCCTGTCACAAAAGCAACAATCAAAATTATCGGCCAGAAGGAGGAGGTAAAATTGGACAGACCAATCACCACACGTGTTGTAATCGGCAACGCCACGCCCATATTCCCATATAAAGACGTTAATTGCGGAATTACAAAAATCATCATTATGCCAACAACTCCAACCATTAAAATTATAACAATCGCCGGGTACATTAACGCTCCCTTTATCGTACCTTTAAGCTTTTGCTGTTTTTCCAAATTATCTGCCAGCCTTAGCAAAACTTTATCTAGTAATCCGGCGCTTTCTCCCGCTTTTATAATTGAGATGTAAATTGGAGAAAAAACTTTAGGATATTTGGCAATCGCGGAGGCCAAATTTTTTCCCTCCTCAACGTCTGTGATTATTCCATTCAAAACCTCCAGCATTGCTTCGTTTTGGGTTTGATTTTTAAGAATCTGTAGGGCTTTCATCACTGTTAATCCCGAAGCAAGCATTGAGGAAAGCTGTCTCGTAAACAATATCAGATCGTTTGAGGATATTCTATTTAAAAAAGGCAGATCGAACGCTTTTTTCTGCTCTTTGGTTATCTGAATTGGTATCATGTCTTTACTACGAAGATAAGAAGCGGCGTCACCAATGTCTTTGGCTTCAACTATTCCTCTACTAACTTTACCATCCTTACTAACAGCTTTAAAATGAAGTCTCATATTAACCGACAAGCCTCATTAAGTCATCCACTCTCATGGCATAACTTTTTGCGGTTTCCAGACTGACAACGCCGGACAAAACCATAGAAGCAAGTGATTGTTCTAAGGGAATCATTCCTATCTCCTGCGAACTTTGAATCACCGAATCTATAAGAAAAGTCTTCCCGTCTCTTATATTGGTGGCAATGGCAGGAGTTCCGAGTAGGACTTCTACCGCCGGCATTCTTCCTCCACCTATTGCTAAAAGTAGTCTTTGTGAAATAATCCCTTTAAGAGTCGCCGCCAGTTGAACTTTAGCCTGTGATTGTTGACCGGCGGGAAAAGCGTCAATAATTCTATCGATTGTTTGAGCGGCGGAATTCGTATGAAGAGTTGAAAAAACCAAATGACCCGTTTCCGCAATAGTCATTGCCGCCGCAATAGTTTCAGGATCGCGCATTTCTCCAACCAAAACAACATCCGGATCTTCTCTTAAAGCAGACTTTAGCGCCAAACTCCAGGAATGTGTATCCATATCCATTTCTCTTTGAGAGATAATACTTTTACCCGAAGGATAAATGTATTCTATCGGATCCTCGATTGTTAAAATATGCACCGGTCTTCTTAAGTTTATTTCATTAAGTATTGTGGCAATCGTTGTTGATTTTCCGTGTCCGGTTGGACCGGTAACTAAAATAAATCCTTGTTTTAAATTGGAAAACGTATGGCAAATTTTAGGAAGATGAAGCTGCTCAACGGTTTTTATTGTTGGTTCCAAAAAACGAAAAGCGCCGGCCAAAACACCCTTTTCATAGTAAAGATTCGCTCTAAATCTACCTATGCCTTCACCGGCATTCTGGTTAAAACCAAAAGAAAAATCTATTTCTCTATTATTTACCAACAATTCTTTTTGCGCTGGGGAGAGAAGTGAAAATATCATTGCTTCAGCATCTTGCGGAGTAAGAACCGTATAGTTTGACAAATAGCTTAACGATCCGTCAACTCTTATCGCCGGCGGAATTCCCGGTAAAATATGCAGGTCCGAGGCTTTATTTGTTATTGTTAAACCCAGTAACTCTTGTATTTCCATATTATTCCTGAGCCACTCTCAATACTTCTTCAACACTGGATATTCCCTGTAAAACTTTAAGATATCCGTCCTGTTTCATAGTTATCATCCCTTGGGCAACGGCTTCTTTTTCTATGGTACCGCTGTCGGAATTCTGCAAAACCAAATTCGCAATCTTATCCGTAACCGAAAGCGTTTCAAATATTCCTATTCTGCCAATATAACCAGAATCGCCACATAATTCGCAGCCCTGGCCTTTGTAAAGTTTAATTTCTTTTTTATCCGCAGGATACAAAACTCCTAAAACACTTTTCATTTCTTCAAGTATCTGCTGCGGCGGAACATATTCTACCTTGCAGCTGTTGCAAATTTCTCTGACAATTCTTTGGCCTAAAATCGCATTCATGGTAGAAGCAAGTAAAAAAGACTCTGCTCCTAAGTCTTTAAGTCGGGGCAGCGCACCCGCGGCATTTGAGGTATGAAGAGTTGAAAAAACCAAATGACCGGTTAATGCCGCCTGAATCGCCAGTTCGGTTGTTTCACTGTCGCGAATTTCTCCAACCAGAATAACGTTTGGATCTTGTCTTAGAAACGATCTTAGTCCGGTTGCAAAAGTTAACCCGACCGCAGGATTTATCTGCACCTGATTAACTCCCGGCATTTGATATTCAACCGGGTCTTCCAGGGTCATAATATTTACCCTGGTTGTATTTAATTTGTTTAAAACCGAGTAAAGAGTCGTCGTTTTTCCAGAACCCGTCGGTCCGACAACTATAATTATTCCGTGCGGTCTAAGCATCGCCGTTTCCAAATTCTTCAAAGAGGATCCCGCAAGTCCAAGTTCCTGTAAAGTTGGAACTCCGCCCGATTTTCGCAGTAACCTCATAACAATTTTTTCGCCAAAAGACGTTGGTAAAACCGAGATACGAAGATCAACCTCTTTATCTTCAACTTTAAAGTTAAAACGCCCGTCCTGCGGAGTTCGATGCTCGTCAATTTTCATTTCGGAGAGAATTTTTATTCTTGAAATAACCGCTTCCTGAACGCTTTTTGGCAAAGACAATCTGTCGTACAAAATTCCGTCTATTCTGTAACGGACTCTGACCCTGTCCTCCTGCGGCTCGATGTGCACGTCGGAAGCCCTGCTGGTTACGGCGTACTCCAAAATAGTGGAAACAATTTTTGCAATCGGCGCCTCTTTAATAATTTCCGCAATCTTGGTGCTGTCAATGGTTCTTACCTGCTCCTCTGCCGTTTCTTTTAAAGCTTCTCCTACTTCTCCCACAATTTCCTGCCGGTATTGCTGATTTATGGCCTTGGTAACTTCCTCGGGAGCGGACGCGACCGATTTTATTTCAAGACCTGTTTTTTCTTTAAGAAAAGTTATCGCTTCCAAATCAACCGGGTTGCTCATGGCAACGGTTAAAATTCTTTGCTTTTCATCGTAGGAGTAGGGAATTACCGAAAATCTTTCGGCAACAGGTCTTGGAACGAATGCTAAAGCCTGGGGAGAAAAAGAAATCGAGGAAAGATCAATAAAGGGAATGTTTAAAAGCTTAGCTTTACTTTCAGCAAGTTTATCCGACGGAACTTTGCCGGATTTTTCTATAACTGTTTCTTCCGGCAAGTTATCGCTGGCACCTTTAACTTTTATTTCGTCGTAGTCCTGTTTTGTGATAAGATTATCGGCAAGAAGTACATCCGCCAGCGTTTGGTTTGTTGATGAAGACAGCGAATCATTGGGCATTACTATTATAGTAGGCGAAAATGTGGTATAAAGTCAATACAAATTGAGAATATTTATGTATAGTTTTTTAATTTGGGGAAAAAATAAAGAAAAAGTAAAAGAAGCGGCTTTAAAAATAGTTAGTAAAAGGAAAGTTGATAAGTTCGACACGGAAATTTTGGAATTTGAAAAACAGATGGGAATTCCGGATGTTAGGCTTTTGCAAAAAAATCTTTTTCTTAAACCTTTAAGAAGCGAGGAAAAAGCCGAAATAATTTTAGCGTTTGACGGTTTGACTCTTGAAGCCCAAAACGCGCTTTTGAAAATTTTGGAAGAACCGCCAGCACATACTATTATAATCATCTGTGTTTTGTCTTTAGAATTTATTTTGCCAACAATTATTTCAAGATGCACCGTTTTAGAAGAAAAGGAAACGGAAATAAAATTTGATGAAAATTTTAAAAACGCCGAAATAATTCTGGCTTTAAAAAACCAAACAATTGCCGAAAAATTAAAACTTGCACAGGATTTGGCAAAAGAGAAGGGGAGCGCTTTGCGGTTTTTGGAAAGCTGCGTTTACGGACTTAACGAGACACTTTTGGAAAATGTCAAAACTAAAAACCAAACACAAGATATTAAAAGAGATTTAAAAAATTTGCAGGAATTTTATAACTCAATCAAAAACACAAATGTAAACTTGCGCTTGGCGCTGGAAAACTTATTTTTAAAAATTTAACCTAATCAACCTCTTCGGGCGACCAAAACGCAGCCGCCTTGAGTTTTTGAAGAAGAGCCTTTGCCAATTGTCGAAGAAACAATATGGCGGTTTTGTTTTGTTTCTCTACGTATGCTTAATATAAGCTGCGTTCTGTCTTCTTCAACCATGGCGCAATTATAGTTAACCGGTTTGTGAATTTCAAACCATAGAACTCTTGACTTTTAAATCGTTTGTGGCATAATTCTTCGCATGACACAGACGATAGAGCTGGAACCTTTAGAAAAGAACCCTGATTTCCAAGCCCTAACCCCTACGGAACAACAGGCAAGCCGATGGCTCGTTTCGCTTTTGATGAATGCCTTACTTCGCGATCCATCGATGCGAGAAGGTCTTAATACTCAAGAACTTAGAGAAACGGCATTGGGCATATTAAAACTCCATGTTTCAGGAGCTTTAGGAAGAACAGCAAGAGAAACTCTATCTTCTGAGGAAATGACAACTTTTACTCAAGGAAAATCTTAACACCCCGGATAAGTTTGAGGAGAAGTTATTATTCGATTGTTTGTTGCCCCAAGCTTTTTCTTACAGCCGAATCTATAACGCGTTGGCCAACAACAATGTCGTGTTTTGTCTGTTCCGAAAGATTCAGTTTGTGTATTTGTTTAAAATTAAACCAGGAAAATGTGGTTTTTTTACTGACCGGAAACTTTTCCAGTCTTCCGATTTTGGCATAGATAATATAATAGTCTTTTTTCATGGTTTCGTGGAAATATTTATAAATAGGAAGAATCGCCTTGGGTTTGAGTTCCAAATGTAATAAGCTTCGTACAACACGCTTAAAAGTTTCTTCTGCTGTTTCGTTTGCAACGCCTTCGCCTCCCAATAAAGACCACTCTGTGTCGCTACTGGCAGAATTTTGTTGTTGCAAGAGAATTTGCTGGGATCTGGAGTGGTAAAGAAATCCGCTTGCATAAAAATCTTTATGCATCTAGGTAATTATAGCAGAAATAAGCGCGAATTGAAAGCCGTTTGGTTAAGCGGTGTTTGAAACTCCACGTCAGAAAAGCCAGAGAAATTACGAACAGAATTTTCGCAGAGTAAAGCCCAGAACCCAACGTTTTAGGCTACCGAAAATAACCGTGGGGGAAAATTCGGGGTTGAAGCCTCACTATTATCCCCTAGAAATAGCTCTAAAATTCTGTTAAAATAGGTTGGTAATGGCAAAGAAAACTTCGGAAGAAAAGACAGCAAAAAACGATTATTCGGCAGCACAAATCCAAGTCCTTGAAGGACTTGAACCGGTCCGCAAAAGACCGGCAATGTACATCGGCTCTACAGATATTACCGGACTGCATGAATCCTTAAGAGAAATTATTGACAACTCGGTCGATGAAGCTTTGGCCGGCTCCGCCAAAAACGTCTGGATTGTTTTGAATGATGACGGCAGCGCGACTGTTACCGACGACGGAAGAGGCATTCCGATCGACATCATGCCTCACTATAAAAAGTCTGCCTTGGAAGTGGTTATGACCAAGCTGCATGCCGGCGGAAAATTCGGCGGCAGCGCTTATAAAATTTCCGGAGGTTTACACGGAGTCGGAGCGAGCGTTGTTAACGCACTTTCCGAATGGATGTGGGTGGAAATTAAACGGGACGGCAAAATTTACACCCAGGAATACGCCAGAGGAAAAGTCAAAACGGATTTGGTAAAAGCCGTTAAATCAAGATTAGAACACGACTTTTTGGAAAACCGGGAAGCCGGCACCACCATTACTTTTTTTGCCGACAAAGAAATTTTCTCAACCATTGATTTTGAATTTGACACTATCAAGAAATTAATCAGGGAAAGAGCTTACCTGGTTCCGAATTTATACTTCCATTTATACGACCATCGGGAAGGAAGGCAACAGGAAGTAAACTATTATTTTGAAGGCGGAATTACTTCGCTTATTTCCAAGCTGAACGAGAATAAACCGGTTCTTCACAAAGTTATTTTTGTCGACAAACAAGAAGGCGACGTTGATGTTTCGATGGCCTTGCAATACAACGACGGTTACGCCGAAAATGTGGAAAGTTATGTTAACGTTATTAATACAATCAACGGCGGAACGCATTTGACCGGATTTAGGATGTCATTAACCAGAGCGATTAACGATTACGGCAAGAAAATCGGCAGTTTTAAAGAAGACGAAGAAGGGATTACCGGAGATGACACCAGGGAAGGTTTGACCGCGGTAATTTACATTAAAATGCCGCAGGACAAAATCCAGTTTGAGGGCCAGACTAAAGGAAAATTGGGAAACGCCGAAATCCAACCGATTGTGATGTCGGTTGTAAGAGAAGGCCTTTCGACCTATTTTGAAGAAAATCCGGCCGACGGCAGAAAAATTTTGGAGAAAGTTTGGCTGGCGGCCAAAGCAAGGTTAGCGGCAAAAGCGGCCAAAGAAGCAATACTTCGAGAAGGCGCTTTGGAAGGCAGTTCTTTGCCGGGAAAACTGGCTGATTGTCAGGAAAAAGATCCCAGCGTTTCCGAATTATATTTGGTTGAGGGAGACAGCGCGGGAGGCAGCGCCAAACAGGGGAGAGACAGAAAGTTCCAGGCGATTTTGCCATTAAAAGGAAAAATTTTAAATACCGAAAGGGCGCGCTTAGATAAAATTATCGAACATGAAGAAGTTAAAA